>Ga0307509_10012597_pt1 | contig 10101 bp, 13 predicted proteins | sample 10_EM_MG_FD_202245 | JGI IMG/M metagenome (GOLD analysis project Ga0307509, IMG submission 202245) | Populus trichocarpa ectomycorrhiza microbial communities from riparian zone in the Pacific Northwest, United States - 10_EM | ecosystem: Host-associated > Plants > Roots > Unclassified | place... | reverse complement strand
ATAACGATGACACGCAAGTGCGAGTCATGTGAGAACTATGAGTCAACTGACTGCATAGCGTGAAACATAATTATGACTCACGATCGTGAGTCATAGAAACATAAACATACCTTATGACTAATAACTTTTAGTCATGTGAAATCTGCCTTGCTTAGTCACGATTTGTGACACGGGATCACAATGTTTCAAAAGGTCCGACCGGACCAGCAGAGCACAATCGAGATGGTGCAATACCAGAGAGTAATGCCACCGGGGACAACTACTTTACCGATCGACTGAGACTAAGGACCAACCACTGACGGGTGAGGGGTTGCCGACCATGGGGGGCTGCCTAAGCGAGCCCAGAGAAAGTGGGGAGAGGCCAAACTCACCCAACTCCTAGGTACAAGCTTGCCAGGCCTGACCATCAGAAGGGAAACGATGAGGGGATGGAGATGGTTTCACTCAGACAGAGGCAATGTGGTGTGTCTGAGGAAATGGGGTGGATAGAGGTGACGATGATATCTCCTGTTGTTGAGATTTCAATCACGGGAGGTGTAGTGGACACAGAGGATGTTTAACTACTGTGACTTTTTTTTTTTGAATATAGTTTAGTTATTGTTTCTATCGGGGCCAGCAGGCATAAATGTGCACATCCCACAGTGTTAGGTACAACGGACTTTCAAGCAAGCGAGTCCTATGCAGTCCAAAACCTTCAACTACAGACATCCCGCTATCCCCAAGCTAAAACCCTTTGACCTTGCCCGACAAAAAAACCTCCGCCCGGTACTATGCGTAAAAACTACAAGGAGATGAGAAAACGGGCCTGATAACTACTAACCAAAAACCCTTGCGAAAGCCTAGCCTAAAAGAAAAACATCACCAACCAACAGTAGACACTACAGACAAAGGAAAACAAACCCAGACGCCAAGTCAAACCCCCTATAAGCTAAACCGGAGTAAAGCCCTACTGGGCCCTGCTCCCGAAGGAATAGGAACTGCTGTATGACTGGTCTTGGGGAGACAATGAGGGGAGAAAAGATCCCAGAGGCATATAGCCACGCCAGCCGAGACTCAGGAAGAGCAACCGAGTTTGAGGGAAGTGTTGCACAGTGAGGGGTGGCTGGTGGCAGTCGGAGGAGGATTTGGTCGGCCATTTCGGGAAACGGAGCCAGGAAAGGAAGGATAACATGACCCCTCTAGTCTGAGGACATCAGAAGGGAGACAGGGGCTGGGTATGGGCGTAGAGCCCGGGGCACTAGAGTGCCCGCCGATCTAAAGGTTAGGGAGGTGGAGGGCGGAGGGCTAACCGACACGAGAAGTGCAGGTTAGGCCGATGGAAACGGGGTCACAATGTTTTCAAAAGTCCAACTATACCAGCAAAGGACAAAGGAGATAGTGCGATACCAGACCGCAGTACCACCGGGGACAACTACTTTACTGATCGACTGAGATTAATAACCGACCACGGACGCGTGCGGGGTTGCCGACTGTGGAGGGCTGCCTAACCCAGCCCGGAGAAGAGGTAGAGAAGGCAGGCTCAACCAACCCCTAGAAACAAGCTCGCCAGCCCTGACCATCAGAAGGGCAAGGAAGAGGGGGTGGTGATGGGTTCACACAGACAGAGGCAATGTGGCGTGTCTAACGAGAGGGGGGTGGATCTAGGTGACGATGATTTCTCGTGGTGTTGAGATTTCGATTGCCAGAGGTGTTGCCGAGACCAAGGGTGTATAACTGCTGTGACCTTTTTTTTTTCAACTATTTTTTTCATTTTTTTTTCATTTGTTCATTGTTTTCTACAGTACAAGAAATAGCATGCATCTTATCGATATGGCCAAAACTAAACCGAAAATCAAGTAACAAAACAAAAGAAATAATCATAACCTAAATCCCCCAAATGCGACCAATATGTGTTGCAGACCAGCCTCAGCTAACAAAAGAAATGTACAAAGTGCAGACCGGACTCAATGACTCGGGGGAGGTAAGGGAGTGTCGTCTAGAAGTGGGTTGGGCGACGGGGTGTGGAGCGAAGGGGGGAGGGTCCACATCCCCAGAGGGAATCCTGTAGTAGTGACACAAATATTATTAGCAAGACCCATGAGCATTTGCTGGTCTGTCCAGAGTGGGGCCTCTGGGCCAAGATATGAGACCCCGTGGAGGAGGTGGGATCTCTGTCGGGCCATCTAGGGGCCGGTAAGGATAGCGAGCTCAAATGACTGGGGAGCGTGTAAGCAGCCAGGGCAGGTTGGGTCAGGGTAGGGGATCTCCCACGAGGTGTGTGCCGCCAGGTAGCTTTTCCCTGAATGCATCTGGTGGATCCTACTGGCCATAAACTTGCCCAGACCCAGGAAGGGTTCGAGACGCGTGGCCGGAGGGTAGTGGTAGTACTCGGGGGCAGGGTCAGAGCCCCAATCCACAAGCAGATGTTATTTGGCACGGGCCTTGAGCCTCTTGTAGGAGGGGGTGACCGGAGGGGTGGGGGGCAGGTATTTGGTAAGGTGGAGAGAGATGGGTGGGAGGGTGACCACGTCAGAAATGAGGGGACCTGCCATAAAGGCCATGGCGGAGAGTGCATTATGTTGGTACCTAGGAGTCTTGTTTTTGTCCGGAGGACAGTCCCAGGAAAGGTTGAAGAAAAGATAGGGTTTGTTAGTGATCTTCTTCTGGGCAAGACGGGGAGCCCGAAAGGGGGAGAAAGTCTGGACGAGTCTCAGGAGACGAGCGGTAGCTGGGTTGACCTCCGGGGGGGAACAGATGAGCCTAAGGCCCCACAAGGGATGCTGGTGGCGGACCAAGCAGGCCAGGGGGGGGGACATGCCTCCTTGTAGAGACATATTGAGTTTGTGGTAGAAAAACAATTGGTGGTCCACCTGCAGACCCATCGCCAGAAGACAGACATCGTATCCATAATGCAGGGGGAAGGGAGCCATACAGCGGAACAGTACAGGCAAATGGGAGCCAGGAGAGACCGTGCGAGGGTAAGACAGAGATGGGGGGGGAGACCAATACTAGGGGGCGAGAGGCGCCTGATCGCGGCAAAGGCCCCTTTGGCTGGGGAGAGCCTGCAAGAGAAGTGGGCTCTGGGGTCAAATGATAGGGTGAAGAGGATGCCAAGCCACCTCAGGCTGGTTTGAGGGTAGAAGGCCTGTCCTTCTAGGTGCACCGGGAGCCGGCAGGGGGTTTGATTCTCCCTGGGAGTCCTCCAGTGTATGAGCTCAGTTTTTGCTACTGCGAATGAGATGTTACGCGGGGTTACATTTCGCTCGAGGGCGGAGCAGGCCTTCTGGAAGAGGTGTATGTTTGTTCTATAAGAACGGGATGCCACTGTGATAGTGAAGTCATCCGGGTAGGAGATGGTCAAGCCATTGGGGATATCAGTATAGAGAGAGGACACGTATATGACAAACAGAAGGGGTGAGATGGGGGAGCCCTGTGGCACACCAACTGAAACGGGGGTGAAGATGGGAGGGGAACCCTGGAACGTGAGGCGGCAGATGCTGTCCCTAAGGAAGAAACCAATCCATAGGATGAGGTAGGGGCTCAGGCCCTTATGGGGGAGCAGTGAGAGTAGGACAGACGAATCCATATTGTCAAAACCGCCTTTAATGTGTAGGAAGAGGGTGAAGACTTTGTGCCAAAGTCGGTGCAGGGACTGAACGTGTTGATGCAACACAAGGGCGGCATCCACAGTGCTTCTCCCAGGGCGGGAGCCACATTGCCCTGGGTGGATGAGGGACCAGGTGATGGCCTAAAGGGACAGCCTCGATGAAGCTATTCTTTCCAAGATTTTTGATAGAGTGCAGAGCAGGAAGATGACCCCGAACGAGGAAGGGGAGTCATATGCCGGCTTGCCAGGTTTGTTGAGGACAATAGCTAAAGCCTTTTTGAGATATGAGGGGTGGAATTGATAGGCCAGGAGGGGATCTTGGAGGGACGGGAGGAGGGGCTTCTTGATGCGATTAAGGGACTTCCAGACTGAGTAGGGAATGTGGTCAGGTCCAGCAGTGGTAGAGTTGGAAGAGCGGGTGAGTGCCCTAGAGACCTCTTCCGGGGTGAGGGAGGAGTAGTCTTTGTATCGCGACAGTGTCAGGAGCGGAGAAGGAGGGGGTCTCGGTGGGAAAAAATGGGACAGAAGAGCATCCGCTACTTGGGTGGGGTTGCCTGCCTCAGGGAGGTCAGGGAAGCGCTGGGGGGGGCGGCCGAATGCAAATCTTTTGGCTATCCAGACAGAGTGGAGGGTGGCTAAAGAGAGGAAGTCTGACCAATGGGCCCTCTTGGCCGATGCAATAGCCTTGAAGTAGGACCTCCTGGTGCTCTTCATGTTACCCCAGTTGAAAGGCGATGGGTCATGGCCAAACCTTATGGACAGCAGCTGGTACTGCCTTCTGAGAGAGGAGAGGTGTCAGGACCAGCATGGTTTCGAGTGGGGAGACAGTCGTTTGGCCGGGGCATGCGAGATTAGTAGAGTGGTGAGCCGGGTGGAGAAGATGTCAAACCATCTCGCAAGGGCATTGGGTGTGGTAAGAGTAGGGAAGAGAGGGAGGGAGAAGTCAAGAATATCGTCCTTAACTGCAGACAAGTCTATCAGAGCCCAGTGGGGGGTTGGAGGAGGGAGCATGATCGCCGGAGGTTGAAGGGTGATGATAATATAGACGTGATCTGAACCAGTTGACGGGAGGGAGGTGTCCCCTGAAGAGACAAAAGGAGAGAGAGGGGAGTTCGCGAAGACGAGCTCCAAGACAGAGGGCCTGGAGATGGTGTTGAAGGGGAAACGAGTGTAAACCCCAAGAGTGTTGAGGACGGGGTAGGGGTATCAAAGGCTGCATCGAAGTAGGTGGCCGAGAGGGAGTATTCATTGTTGGTGAGGGCCTGGAGAGGGTCCGCTAGAGGGTGGTGCCTGTTGAAGTCACCCAAAATGAGGTGCAGGTGCGGAGGGGGGGAGAAAAGACACACAGGGAGAATCGAGCGGTAGGCCGGGGAGTTAGGTGGTGTAGATAAACGGAGGTGATGCTGAGAGAGCAGTCGGGCGATTCAAACAGGCTCTCTGGTGAGTAGATGTAACGACCCTATGATAGATAGCTACAATCACTACCACCCAAGCCCAGATGGTATACCAAGTGGTAGTCAGAGGAGGTATGGTCTCGTATACTTGGTATACAAATGGCTGGTTAACCTAGGACAAGGTCTAGGGAATGGTTGAGTAACCTTGGGAACTCTACAAGGCAGGGTAACCTTTCAGGAGTATGATCGCAAAAAAGTCAAGGAATTAGGAGAACGTTACACAGGCCTCCGAGGCGATCTTTGTGGTTGACAGAAGGGCTTCCCGAGCGGTTAATGACATAAGAGAGCAAAGCTACCCTACCTTGGAAATTTGGTCATTATGCCCATGGACCCCAGTTCCCCTACTGAGGAGTCCAAGTTACACTACCTTCCCAGGCAAAGTCATACTAGTACTTAGAGGTCGATTGCTTCACATTCTTTGGGCTCTTAGATGTTCTTGAGCGCACACGCATTTGTGTGGGGAGGCCCCACACCTGTGGAAGGGTGGCCCTAACATACTATTGAACTTGGGGGGGTTCATGTAACACCCCCCTCTTGCCCCGGCATTGGGACAGCGCGTCATAGGAAGAGGGATGTGTAGTTGCTCGTTTGCTAGTTAAAAAAGATCGTGGGAGCAGCTGCCATAACACAAGATAAGTTGTTGCCGTCCGTCCGACTGGATATCGTTCGCAGGGTATATAACGGGAGTATGGGCAACAGCCAAAATGGGGGTCGCCCATAAATGGTCCCTCCGGCACCTAGGAGTCTATCGTAGCCTACGGGTAGTAGGGTGGTCTTCCTAGTGGTACTTAGGTCGTCCAGGGAGGCCAGAGCGCTTTCGGGACAAATACCGCAGTAACCAGCCGGGACCTTCTCCCCTTGATTTGTAGCATTACTATGGGTTGTTATTGGACTCTAGAGGTATGAGTCCTATCATGGTAGAGTATGTCCCGAGAGGCTAGCTATAGGTAGCGCCCACTTAGCCAACCATCGGCTACATCTGGCCGGGGGAGCTTGCATGTTATTTTATCACATTAGATAGTCGCTTAGATTAAATGATGGACGGCATAGCTTGTATAGACTAAACTAGGTCTGGGCCAGAGAGTCCACCATCTAGGTATTGACTCCAGTTGTTGTCATAACAGCTAGCCACTGGTATGACTTCAATAGGAAGAGTTTTTCCACCTGGGGTTGTATTGGAGATGCATTGCAGAAACACATATCCTATTGATGGAGTTAAGTATACCGGAGTTGGTCCGATACTTCCGGCAGGATAATTCCTGATGGAGGGTACAACTCGGACAAGCCCTGAACATGACAAGGTACTCGCACATGGTCAGAGTATAGGTGAATGTCAAAGGCTTAAATCTGATATCTACTTAAGTTTAACCGTTGGGCATTCTACTTCAACAACCAACTTTTCCTCAAGAGAACACAATTGAGTGAAGCTTCGCGCTTAACTATATTAGGTTTTACCGATTGATTCTTTTGAATTTTACCTCATCTTTATCTTCTACTTTGAGTGTTTGGTGCGGTTGCAACCGTAGAGTTCACCTCTCTATAGGGTGCCCCCTTTACACTAGATATCCAGCGAAATCATATCAGAAGACTCATGCAAAACTCTGGAAACAGCAAAGTATGTGTTGAGCAAACACGAGATATGCATGGCAGTGTGGAGTCGTCCTCGGGGGGCGGTGCAAAAGACATAAAACCAGGAAAGGTCACGAGTTTTGACAAACAACAGGGAGGGTGCTAGAGGGCAACGACCAAGGATGGGTGTGGAATCGTAGTCCAACTATGAAATAATGACAGAACAACATCCCAGCTCCCAAGGCAGTTATGTTGGACGATAGGACAGGATAGGAAGACAGCACTGCTGTGGGTGTATTTAGTGAAAAAACCCTCCATTACTGGGCAGAGCCCACAGAGGATTCGGAGTTGGAGGTGCCATCTACTGACTCTCTATGGATGAGGTCAGTGATGACACGTTGGGGTCTCTGCCTAGGAGGCGGAGCATCTTGGGAGAGTATAGGGGCTAGGGTATGAAGTGGAGCGCCGGCAGCAGGATTCTTGGGTGTAGCTGGCCACGCCTGGTGGTCAGCATGGTCCATAACATCCTGGGTCTGTCGAGTGGGCATCTCAGGTTGATCTTGACAGGGATTTGGTCTGGAGGGGCAATCCCTGCTGCATGCAGAGTGATCCTCTTGGCAGTTAGGACACCACGCTGCCGAGGAAGGGCAGCAGCTGAGGATCGGGTTGATGTTGCCACCCTTAGGGCAGGAAGGGTTAGGACAGTGATGCGCCGATTTGGTATGGGGGAGCGAGCAAAATGGGCAGATAAGGGTGGGGCTGGGGCAGCGTGCTGAGACCTGACCAAATCCCCAGCACTTGGTGCATTGAGTGAACTTCGTGGAGGGGTGTATTTTTTCCACAGTGCGATTTCAGGAGAAGAGACTGATCGAGGGCAGGAGTTGTTCTCCATTGGGAGGGGAGACAGACACCACAACTGAAGTAGTGCTTTTCTGAGAACGGGATTCGGGGTCGGGATTGAGGTAGGGGGATGAGAGTATGGAAACCCTCCTGGCATTGCGGATCGATTCATGGAGGTAAGGGAGGAGTTGGTATTCGTCTTCCGTCAGAAAGGCAAGAGGAACGGAGTGGATCGAAAGTTGTGTTTCGTTGGGGGCTGGCTCAAACTGTTCCCAAGGTGAGTTACCCACTGGGAAAGATTTGTTGAGTTGGGAGGTGAGGGGTGCAATGTATGGTGCATAAGCGGGGGCCGGTGTGTGGAGATCTGACCCTCGGAGGGACACTGAACCTTTCTCATTCACTGTGCAGAAGAAAGATAGTGGGAGGGAGTAGTTTCCTTCCCTGAGAACGGAGGAGGCAATGTCAGTGAAGCGGACTGCGATTTTGACAGCTTCCAGGTGGGGTCCGAAGGTGATCCAGGAGGCGAAGAATGTGCCTTCAGTTGGAGGGAGGGGAGGGGAAGGTCTCATAATGACTTCATCCGACGCGACCGCGACAGATTGAGCCAATGCAGGGGGCTTGGCCTGATGACTGTTCTTTCCCTTAGCGGCAGGGGCAACAGCTTGAGCGTCGGTGTAGGTGGGGTTGGTCCACGTGGAGGCAGGAGGGGACCATGCAGAGTCGAGGTGACCAGGGATCCATGTGAGGCCAGGAGGGTATTTCCCCTTTTTGAATTCACTGGCTTGCCAGGTGTGGGGGTATTTGATAGCATACGCTTCGGGGTTGCTGTAGGCGGTGGGTGGGGATGTGAATGTGTCATATCTTGGAAGGTCGGGGTCAGCCTGTGGGGAGGGCTAGACCGTGTTGGAAGGTGGGGGTAGGACAGGGTGGAGCAATGGAGGAACTCTGCCTTTACCCTTGTTATCATCAAGTACGTTGGTTGCAGGGGGTTGGGCAGTACTGGTGGTGCTAGGTTGGGGAGGGGGCGGAACCATATTGCAATGTTGGGGTAGTAAAGGGGCCTGAGCGGCTGACGGGAGCCTGAAGGCAATGTCACAGCGGGAGGCCTGCAGGGGGACAAGATTTGGGGGCTGGAGGAAGAGGTCGAGGTTTGCTACTCAGGAGGAGAGGTTATGGACTTCAGATAAGAGAGATTCGCGTGCTGTAGCAATGTGAATGCTAAAGCCAAGGGAGGTGCAGAGCAAAGGGAGAAGTATTTGTTCGCCTATGGAGAGGGTAGAGATGTTGGCGGGAGTCATGGGGAGGAAACCTTGAGCGGGGAGGCCCAGGTTGGCTGCCATTTCATGGAAGAGGGAAACCAAGAGATCAAGGTTTCCTTTGGGCGGGTGAGGAGAGGACAGACCCGGAGAAGGGTTTCCTGCAGGGCCAGTATCCAGATATTGGAGAGAGGCTATGGTCGGGGACTGGATTGGGGACGTGAAGCCCAACCATGAAGACGCAAAGTGTGGGAATAGCAATCATGCTCAGAGCGACTTGGTGTTGAGAAATATAGGGGGAGGAAGAGGGGAGCGGAAGCATGTCTAATTACTGTGATCTTTTTTTCTTTTTTTCTTTTTTTTTTAAATCATATGCATTTGATTGGTTAATGTACAAAGACAGCATGCAGCTTAACGCTATAGCTAACAAAAACCCTATTCCTCCTCACCCCAGGAAATATCCAAACCCCCAAGTCCCTCTGAAATGAGACCAAGAGCATATCTCGCCTATCGCCCAACCAAATCCAGCAAATGTACACGTACATACGAAGGAAGTAGAAAGGAAAGAAACAAGGAGAAAGGAGAGGAGAACCCTTAGCGACATCTGCAACCGAAAGTATAAAAACAAAAGAAAGGTATGAACTCCTGATAAAGGAAATGTACGTCTGATAGATGACGCAGATCAGCCAAAGCTTAGGAAAAGGAAGTATGGTACTGCTCAACAAAGTAGTGCCAGGGAACGAAGCGGTACCCAGCGGCAGGTTGAGAACGGGGGGTGGCGAGAACATCAAAGAAGGGTTCCGGGCGGGAGAGCCAAATGACGTTAGCGACGGCAAGGGGGACGGGCGTAACCAAGGCGTGTTTTTGTATAGCGATCAAAGGTCGACTGCTCGAAGGGTGACGCAGTAGGGTGCCAGCCAGAATTGGAAAGGGCAGTAGGGTGCTAGCCAGGGAAGAGGGCAGTAAGGTGCCTGCTGGGGGGCCGTAGTGTAGCTGTAACCGAGCAATGAGACCAAAACGAAGGAGGTGGATGTAAGAAGGACTAGTCTAAACACTTGAGACGACCGACTACAGTGACAGCGTCAGATGCCTTTCCAAATACGAAAGGAAGACCAGGCGGTGAAGTTACTAACCGAAGTGTTCCCCGACAGGACCAGATAGCCGAGAGGGAAAGGTACTTCGCAAAGGGCTTGGAAAGCTAAGCGCCGACTGTGAAGAAAGGGAACGCAATGCTGACCGTGCAAAACCTAAGCGAGGTGCAAAGGAAGTGCGGGATAAGGGGGTGAACTGAACTTCATGAGTCGAGTCAACGATGAATGAGAACAAGAACCCTATAGGGGGAGGGGGGGAGGGGGGGAGGGGGGGAGAGGGGGCCCCTGGAGGGAAAAGAGCGTGG
>Ga0307509_10012595_pt1 | contig 10102 bp, 13 predicted proteins | sample 10_EM_MG_FD_202245 | JGI IMG/M metagenome (GOLD analysis project Ga0307509, IMG submission 202245) | Populus trichocarpa ectomycorrhiza microbial communities from riparian zone in the Pacific Northwest, United States - 10_EM | ecosystem: Host-associated > Plants > Roots > Unclassified | place... | reverse complement strand
TGAACAGTAATATAGCACATAGAAAATCCTAATTTCCAAAAAAAAAAAAAAAGCCAGATAAACTCAAGAAAAACCTTGACACCATAAGGCAGTGACAAACGTGTCGGACTTTTCCTCCGGTAGCCCCACAGCCTTCGACCTTTATGAAAGGATGAAAGGAAAGACCGCGAACCCCTGTCGCATAGTACTTGTATTGGCCGTACGTTATACCCTCTCTCCACGCAACTTTCCTTATTCTCTAGGCTCGCTTTCTAAACGCAACTACCGTAAGTACTCTTCAAGAAATTTTCTTTTTTCCCCGAGTGTATTTACTTATTCTGTTCACTTTTGATTCAAGCATGGGACTAGTAGATCGTATGTATTTTGTCTTTGTCCTCTTCAAGACGCTAGCACTAACGGTAGGCTTCATTAAAGACGAGACATGGATGCCTTTCGCATGCTGGCTACTCTGCCTGGCGTTCGCGCTTGGGCACCACTTCACGAATCATTTCTTCTCCCAGAAGGCAGTCGCACCAATTACCCTATCGAATATTCAAGTTACCATTGGTCAACAATGGGTGCTGACCTTCGGGAACATCTTCTCTGCAGTTACCGTCCTTCTCCTTCCAATTTCGGTCACCGAAGCATCGAACCAACTTTTCTGGTGCGCTGTCGATAAATTCCGGGACCCGCAGACTAATACCCTCACCATTGATGATGATCAGAGGGATCACATTTTCGAACCTCTACTAAGCCCGTGGTGGTTGTCGGAAATATTTCACAGATTCCGCTTCCTCCAGATCATTTCGGCGCTAGCATGTCTTATCCCAATCATTGCCAATCCCTCTCTCACTGTCCGCGTTCAGCCAGTCGCGCAGAGCTGCAACATCTCAACCGTCAATCTCGCGACATCCAAAATAGCTATAACAGACCAGAGTGGTGCCACCATCGGTGCCGTGGTTGGGGCGGTAGATGTGGCAGTGAAGACCCTCATATCTGGGTACCTCACCCCGCCGATACAATGCAGCAACTGCTTCTACAACACAACATTCTGGGCACCTGCTCTAAACTGCACATCGTCTACGACGGATGAGAGAAACCTCTTTCCACGTGATGACCCCCCTGGGCAGACCGTTTTCTGGAATTCCACGTTAATAAAGGAACCAGGTGCATACGTTTTGACGGTGCGGTCAAAGCAGGGAAACCAAGGCAATGCAAACACGGTTCCACCGAACTTTATATCGTGTTCTGTGCTCAACGGCACATACAATGTGCAGGTTAATCACAATACTTCCACAGGCGTTATTGCATCAGTGGATAAACTGTTGCCGTATACCAGCACTATAACAGGAAATTCCATTCAGGGACAACCGCTCGATGCACTCCTCTTCGCACTCAGCACAGCGATAGAAGGTCAACTTTCGATCAGTAACACGGACAATGCTCTTATCCAACGCAACCTCATCGGGTATAGCCTCTTAGGCAGCCTGGTCGATGCAACGTGGCATCTGAATGGCAACTTGTCCGAACTTATGCAAGGGCTGATGCAGAATGTTAGCATCAGCTTACTTGCTAGAAACATTGGCGGCACTGCAGGTTTCTCCACTTTATCGGATGTGACATCAACATGCAACGTTAACACTTCGGTGTATATCTACAACCTCAAGAGACTCTGGCTCCCCTACAGTATAGCGCTCGGGATCAGCCTTTTCTTCATGATAGTTGGGTTCTGCATGGCCGTAAACAACCCACGGAATTTTTCTTTCAGTGACCTCAGCACATATTTGAAAACGACATGAAGAGTGTCAACTCCTCGAAATTGATAAGCCTGCCTCACAGGCACTCGTGGTAGATGGACTTTTTGCCACACGGATTGGTGTTCATCCTGGGATTGCCTTATTTCTCGGTTGTATATTTTTTTTTTACATTCATCCAATGCATACGCTTCGATTTCTTTTTGCTTTTATAGGTTTTGATACTTTGTAATGGCTTCCTGAGACGAAAACGCGTCTGTATCATAATACCCATACCCAGACTTATTACTGTCCATAGGGGAAATTGGGTGGTTCGCCCTCCGAGTCGATCGAGACGTCGATGTTGAATATTGGCGTTTATGAACAACCAACATTACAAGCACCTTCAGGACCTGAAGCACCACCACCGTGCATTGATTGGCCTAAAACCAATGAATCAGACAGTGACAGCGACAGGAGGGTATTACGTGGTTGCAGAACGTGGTTGCAGAATGTCTATGCCCATACCCCTCGACCCAGCGCTGGTAAGCGAGTTGATGGTCGAATTCGGGTGTGTTCATGTCCGTCCGGCGCGTGTCGGCATTAATGTGTCGTACCCAGCGACGACGGTGTAGTGACCCCGGTAATGAAGGAAGGCACGCATGTGGATGTTAGAGGCTGCGATAAGCACCAGTACGAGATGCGGGGGATGTTATTGAGTTTAGTACTGGAGAGATGAAGTAAAGATAAGGAGAACAGAAATGAAAACGAATCGTTCCAACATAGGACTCAACAGATAAAGGTAGAACAAAAAAAAGAAGGGTTTACCTACCAGGTTCATTGGCCATATTAAGCACCATCCATTCCGTCTTCCCCGAACCCGCAGCAGAGTTCGCTGTGGCGACTGTCAATGGCGGCGGCGATACTCATTCACCATGCCTATCAGCTTCCATTTCTATGGCCGGCTTCACCTTCGGCTTAAAATCCATATCTGCCTTCTCCCGAAACGAAGCAATGGACGTCGACCTCGACGGTCCATGTCTTCAACCACCACATCTCAGGCGGCTGTGGCTGACACTGACACTGTGACAAAGATGGTGAGCGCTGAAGCAGAAACAGAAAATAAAACTGCTACGGTGGATGCTCCTAACGCGGATGCTGATGAGGACAGCGGGGTGAGGATAGGTGAGAGATAATAGGTTCAGGAAGAAAGTTCCACCTGCCCATGGTTGGAACAAAAGCAGCCAGGGAAAGAGATGAAGGCAGCGTCGAAGAGTGTGTGCGGAGGTGCGGAGAGGGTGATGAATGGGATTGACCTAGCTGATGTTGAGCTGACGACCCTGCTGCCGATGACGAGGTTGGAGCTCTCTTTCACATTTGACGTTGGAATGGATAGCGTCCATGGTAACTTAAAGCCATCTAGATCTGGAACCAAAGACGAAAAGGTTACGTAAACACAAATATTGTGCCCACTAAGAGTTAACAGCATACGGCACTACGGACGCAAGAATGTTGGTAGCATCTACAGCCACTGTCTCCAGGGCCAGGACACAACGCATTTAGCTCGCGGCGTGTTCGTGTCTCTCCACCGGTTTCATCATCAACGCCTCCAATCCTCCCCTTCGACTCTACCACCCCCACCACCAACACCTCCAGGAAGTGGGTGCGTCTGACGCCACGGTATCGCGTATGCCTTATGCCATTCGACATAATGCTGCACGTCGTCGCGGACAGCGAGCGCACATAAAGGCATGACGGGTGGGAAGCGCATTCATATTTAGGACAGGAAGGTGATGGGAACACCGCCACCCGGCGCCTGCGGATCGTTGTCCCAATATGGATGTGATAAATAATGGAGGGAGGTATGAAGATTTTTTCTGAGTTCACCTGTCACTGAAGAGTTATCAAAAGTAACCTGGAACTCCAACAAACCTGTCTGATTAGACGAGTAGGACGGCATCACACATCTGTCTAGGTGTGGGAACTACAAGTGGTCCCATAAGGAACGACTGGCCCGTTGGTGCAAAGGAAGTTTTCTTGTCGATTTATAGTATACTCGAGTATATGTACATGATTTGTAAGTACGAAATTCATCCGCTTTCCTCTTCCCCCCACCATCTCTCTCTGAGGTCAAACATATCGTCGTCGAATTACATCGTTCATTCCAACATTCTCGACGCACTGCTTAGTTACGGCTGTGACATGGGTTTTCAGGACATCTCATCCCGATTCGGACGATAAATTCATTAAAATCTGAAACGAACAACACGCAGTTGGAGGAACCGAACTGAGACCGCATTGTGCATCCAGGCATGGCCATGTCAAGGTGCATACAGTCGAACCCCTCTTAACGCATACAGTCGTGGACAACCAAACCCCACAAATCGGTTATCTAGGCGGGAAGTTAATGTATTGGCGAGATTTTTTCAGAATTGAGCTCCAAATTTCAAAAGACGTCGAAAAAAGCATCTCCGAAGTTTTTCCCACGAGCGATTAGAAAGTGCCAAATTTTTGGGTCCGAAATTGGCTCGAAAAGCACGTGTATGTGTACCAGAAGTCAACTTCCCATTCCGAAATCAACGACAATTATGTATGAACTGCATCCAAACACATCATTGCATTTTCGAAAGTGTTCCTTCTACTTCCGAACTGCTCCGGAGTCCCAGCGATGGGCTGACATCCACCGGACGGTTCCGGACCGCCACGAACAATTGATGAATCGCTGTATAACCTCGACTGGACATGAATTGAGTGCCTCTAAGGTTGTATTTTTGGCTTGTTGGAAGGTATTCTTGCCTACCTGTCTTTAGCCCATCCCCAATACTGTAAAAGTAGATGACGTAAAATAAATGATGGGTATTCCGAGTCAAGTTAAAGATTTTATTGTGAGCCTGCCGCGCGATGAAATTTTTTGAAACGTGGTGAACACGCTCCATCTATCAAAAGGAAGCGATTGCGCACTTTTTCAGATTTTTCCTATGACTTTTAAGGATTTTTGCCAAATTCTCAGGGTGGATTTCCTTATATGTCCTTTTTCTCAAGAACGGCTCGATGAATCATAGCGAAATTTAGCCACCAGCCTTGCCTAACTAGTGCGCATCAATTCCGGTAATAAAAAAAGAAGATCTATGATGGCCCAAATTATTGGTGGGCTTTGGCTGTCCACGACTGTACCCTTCGGTGGACGGCCCAGGCTATGCCTTATGAGGGGTTATGCCTTTACTGAAGCAGGCTAAAAATAGATTTCAAAATCCAGAGCAAAACAGTGGGCGGAGAGGTAATGGATTGAGGTTAATATGTGCCATAGACGATGAGGTTGACTGTCACAAGTGAAATCCAAATTCCTCCAGCTGAAAGAGTACAGAGAAGTCAAGTGAGATCGGGTTCATAGACTTGGGGGTCGTGTGAAATTCATTCCATGATGATTCTCTAAAGCCAAAAATGGTGATTATGGCTTGGAAAGGCTGTTTATATGTCGCATCACAGTAATAGGTACCAATAACCCAATTATTTGACCCAAAAATTGCAAGAATTTGTATAATATGGTACCCAAAACCTATGCGTTTTGCCTCCAAAGGGGTATGCGTTACGCGTTATTGCGGACCTATGCGTTATGCGTTGCATTTCCCTGCGAACCAAGTCGGTGGATGCATTTAGCTATTTGTTATAAGGGGTTATGCGTTTTCAGAAGTATGCGTTAAGAGGGGTTCGACTGTACTAGTATTGTAGTATGGCGGATCTAAGATACGCAAACCGTTACCCACTGCATTGAGGTAAATCGTAATCGCCTAAGGTATTGGTATAGGGCCTTATAACTAGGGAGGCCCGTAAATGACCGACAAGACTACCCTTTATACCGTTCTTTCTTGGAACTGCCATAGTTGCAACCATGGCACCCCCCCAGCTATTCAAACGGATGCGCGACAAACTCCGCGGCAGGCTAAGGATATCTTTCATCGTATTTCAATACGCGGCCGCGTTCATATTCTCGCTCCTGGGATCAATTTCGCTGCCGCTCATTCCAGCTCTTGATATAGTTCGTGTTAACTTCAACAATCCTCCGCCCAGAGGAGTTCAACAAACGGATTTTGCCAAACAGCTTCGGGTAAGCGCCATTCTGAAGTTCAGTCTTTTTTTATTCTGCAATTCACTGGGTATATTTATTCTAGATTTATGTCTGGTGAGTATTGCAGATCAGATAGTTATTTCACTGCACAACTGAAGGAGATCTGAATTCGACCAGGGGTTTCTGCTCAGAAAATGCGTTGTCCGGGAAACACACGTGCAGTTCTGCTGGTACCAATTTTTCTTCGACGAGTTTTAGACTTGAACTGAATATATCTTAGGACTTGGATACTATCTCGACTTGAAGTCTTCAACCGCCGAGGTTCATATTGCGCCCAGCTTGACTTCTGTTCTAGGTGTACATCTGGCAGGTCCGTTATTAGCCCTTCTTCAGAGAGGTGATGACCATCATATCCCTGCGCTCATCTAGTCACATTGATAACATTTATTTTGTTGGCGTACATAATTTTCTGTTTGAGCAAGAATAAGCGCTTCGGGGATTATCCCATGTTTTTACCCAGAGCCCTGGTCCTGGCACTCCTTTGCACGATTACCACCTTGGTGGTGGACATCACAGTTACTGTAACTGTCGTGAAGAAAATCAAGCAGCTCGGCATCGGTACAAGCGCTAGCATAGGATTTGGTTAGCTCTTGTTGCAATTGCACATATTTAGTAGTTGCTAAAGGGCTTTTTGACACAGGTTTTGGAGCGACAATTGTATCCGCTCTCTTTATAATTCCGATTTCGGGTTTTTCACTGTACTCGCGATACTATCGAGTTTCAAAAAACTCTGACCAGCGAATTTTGCCTTCTACCATGACAAATTTTGATCGTATTTTCCCAGAATTTGAACTTGGAAATGTCTCGATTTCGTCACACACTTGAACATTTCCATCTCTTTCTCATGCTAGATCCATCCATACATCCTAAATTTTGGCAGACATGTGGTGAACTGCAATTATTATATATCCCCCAATTCCTGTGCTTTAAATCGAACTTTCTGGAGCTTGAGACACAAATTTATTCCATTTTGCTGAGACTCCTCTCGAGAGAACTAAAATTAGATTATAATCCTGGCCACCTTTTCTTCCAAATTTTTTATATTCATCAATGTGAGATGTATTACTTTCAGGTCGCAAAGGGATTTAGAGCATAGGCAGTGATTTTGTGTTCATAAACTTGAATTGGATTTTGAATCTCCCTATCCGTTTGAATCCCAATGGTCTCTGGGCACGCTGAAAACTGCTGAAATTTGCAGAATCTGGAATCTGGATGTCCCATGACGATTCCATGAGCCGTTTCGAGTACAAAATGACATGAAAGGATAGAGATCCGTCCCACCAGGACTGAATTCTGCAGCGATGTGAGTGTAAGTTGGTAAACGTAGCGAAGGAAGAAATGTAGAATGTTGACATTACACAATTTCAAATAAAGGTACGTAACTCGAAGAATCCAAAGGAATCCATGTGTACAAATCATTACATAGTACAGTAGCAGGCCTCACTATTACAATGTCAAATAACCCTGACTGTGGCTGTGCACGACTGTCTCAACCTTGCCTTACGATGCCACCTCGCTCGACGCGATTCCATTGCGCCGACCTCACCCTACGCCATACTGGACTGCTTCACCTGGAAGGTTGAAACAGTCAAAGGTGGGGTTTCGTTAAAGCGCCACGAACCCAAGGAGTTTAACAACTTCTCTATGCAATCAAAAGAAACCGACGATAGTACTGACTCCCGGCCCGCCTAACCACCGTTCATATGTATTACGGGTGATGTGAGCACTGAGGTCGTCTCCCATCAGCTTCTCTGATACTGGATGGTAAACTTATACCGCAAGTTTCTCGACGATCTTGCCATCACGCTGAAAATGAAAGCCCGTGGTAGGATGGCCATCTTATATCGTACGAGTCGCCTCTAGCTCGGTGAAAAACCACTCGCGGTGTTCTTGACCATGCCCAATCTGTACTAGTATCCTTGTCCCACCCTTCAAAAATGCAGATGTCACTGGTCAACTGGTCAAGCTGTCAAGACTCACAGGACCACCCACTCGTCCAAAGGGTTACCCGTTTGACCCACCCCAGTTTGTAGGGAGATAATGGACGAACTATCCGGGAAACCTCACTTTCCTCCACCTTTGGGACCACTCAAGGGTGAACGCACTGTCAACCCACGTCGGCGTCTTGCCCCGCTCTTCGCACCTCCCAAACTCGTTCCTTTACCTATACCTCTACCAGAATCTGTCTTCCGAAAATGCGCTTTCACCTCCACCCATACACTTTCAGTCCACATAATCCCAGCAGCCTTCCCGCGCGCTGGGTCTCCTCCTGACCGGGTCGAGATTCCTGGGTTGGACGCGTTCCAGGGAAAGTCGGCGAAAGAGGACAGGAAAAGGTGGTTGAAGGAGACGATGGAGCGTATGTTTTGGGAGAAAAGGGAGTCGGAGAAGGTTTTCCCCGACCCGAAGGCGAATATTGGAGTCGCTGGGGAAGGGATCTGGAATACTCTATTAAGAATCAGGAGGAATAGGAGTGTGTCAGATGAAGGTATTCAAGGACCGAAAGGAATTACTTTGATTGTTACACATCCCAACGGGTTCCACAAAGAAGTGTGTTTTCTTCGTTCTTGTTTGAAATTCAAATCGTTGATTTTATTACGGTAGATTTGGGAACCTGCTTTCAGACATCTGATTGAAATGACGGAGAATTCTTCATCCCAGATTCGTATTGATGAAATATGGTCGATTGAAGCCGTAGATCACGGTGATGCAGCACTCCTCAATGGCGTGCACATTCCAAAGCTATGTCAGTCCTTATTTTGTCTAGTTGTTTATTCTCTTGAATATCGTCGTTGATATCACTTGTAGCCGACAGATCTGACTATGGACGCGACATTGGCAACTTTGTCATCTATCATCTCCCAGAAGCACGCGACGCATTGGGGAAAAATCTACCATTCCAGTTGCCTCGTCTGTCAGATACCACCACGACTCTAAGGGTGAAGAATGGTTTCAGTGACCGTCATATCATCTCAATGGGCCATTCTTTCGGAGGAGACGCGACGTAAGCTCTTTTACCATGTTTCTTACCCCTCAGATAATTTACTTGTTCAGTGCGTTGGCAGGAATTAGTTATCCCAAACTATTCAATTCCCTCATCCTTATGGAGACGACCCTCTTCCCAGTTTCCCACAACGGGTCAGAACGTAGACCTGGCATCTTTATGAGCACTATCGGGCGAAGGTCATCATGGCCATCTAAGTTAGTCAGAACCCTCAGAACAGTTTCTACAGAGAATTAACGGACATTCTACCTATTATCCTCAGAGCAGAAGCGAAGAAGGGTTTTTTAAAGGCCCCGATTTTTCAGAAGTTCGACCCAGCCGCCTTGGATGCATACATTGAGTATGGGTTGTACGAGGACAAGAAAACAGGCGAAGCGCATTTGAAGTGTAATCCTGCTTGGGAGGCAAGCGAATTTACTGAACTTCGCAGTATGAATGAAGGATGGGAGCTGCTCCCGACGCTAGATGATAAGGTCGCGTTGAGGTGGATTATGGGGGGTCATGAGGACGCCAGCGAGTTGTGAGTCGTTTTATAATGGTGGAACGCGAATTTTATTACTCATCATCATCCATTCGACAGGGTTGGTGGGCCCCAGGTCGCGACATTGACTGTGTGGAGAAGGCCTAAGAATAACTCTAATGTTCTGATCCCTGACGCTAGTCATTTGGTAGAGGTTTTCGTTCCCCATTAGCGAAGGGTGTGGCTTAATTTTTGATTGTACACAGGTCGTTCAAGAGAAACCCAAGGAAGTTGGTAAGTTTTTTGTTCTCGTCAGAGCATGGCTCACAAAGTCCTAGCCGAGGACGTCAAGCTGTTCCTCACACACAGGCTCGTCACGTCCAGCAGACAACAATCCAAACTGTAAAATGCCGATTAAATTTACCCCGACCACCTTGGGAAGGTTGTAAAAGGGTAAACTCTTACACGTACTGTCATTGCGCAGCGACCATGTGAAGAAATGAAATGCATTTGCGCGGCTGACCCACATCAGAATATCAAGGACGAGTAAGTCAGGTGGACCATTGAGTCAGTGCATCTTTTGAACAGCCTTGTGAGTATTTCAAGACGAGTTGTCAGTAAGATGGAGTATAAAGTAAGACGGTGCATAATCGATTCTTTCTTCCTTCCCCACCACTGTACTGTGCTTGCCCGTTCCCGGCTTCATTGCGGCCTTACCCTACCCGGGTTTCAACCTTGCTGGACATTATTGGACGATAACAGCTGAAACTCTTCCTTTGCATGATGTGTAAATCGTCCGC
>Ga0307509_10012594_pt1 | contig 10102 bp, 3 predicted proteins | sample 10_EM_MG_FD_202245 | JGI IMG/M metagenome (GOLD analysis project Ga0307509, IMG submission 202245) | Populus trichocarpa ectomycorrhiza microbial communities from riparian zone in the Pacific Northwest, United States - 10_EM | ecosystem: Host-associated > Plants > Roots > Unclassified | place... | reverse complement strand
CACACAAATAATTTGATAGACAGTAGCTTTCCCAACATATAAAGGAAAATTCCTCACATTTGCAAGGAGATGTATATTTCAGCAAGCTCTCTCCAGGCATCATGATCAGCCATAAATCTAAGGAAGGCAAAGAGGAAAAATAACACAAGACCAAATTCAGTCCTGTGTTAATTAATATCACCAAAACTGGGAAAAAGTAGGGTTTCAAGAACTGCCTCACGTTTCAAGATGCTTATTGAGCAAGTCAATTGCCCCTGTCAAATTGCCTTGTGCCTTTGCCAAAGCTACCCTTCTCTTGTGTACTACCTACGTAAGAAAAATGGCATTGGCCTGATTTGAATATAAGTTCTTCTTCATTAACACCAATAATACTTCACGATTGAGAAAGACAGCACAATGAGGCTTTATAAGGAACTACATTTCAAAAACAATTGGTTACAAAAGTTTACCTGATCAAAAGGATTGTCCTCTAAAAGGCTTGAGTAAGCCTTTTCTGCCTCTCCCCAAGATCCCTTTGCTTCAAGTAACATTGCCTCCAGTCTGCCTGTGATTTGTGCGAAAAAAGAAAAAACCATTCCATCACATGTTAAGATCAAAACAAAAATTTTCCTTGTACTTCCTACAGGGACTCAAACTACAGCTGAAAAATTAAACTGTAGAGAAAACACCTAAAGCCACACGAAGGAATGTGTATGGTCATAATATTAACATTTCGATGTTCCTATTTGAAATTAGGATGAAAATTAATTAATAAAACTAATAATTCTTGGAAGGGTTTGCATGAGATACAAGGTGAAAAGAGAGAAAAGAAGATGAAAAAAAAAAAGATCACTAGAGCCCAACTGCTACTCTGCTAAGCACACATGCCTAACCACCAGGAAGATGATGTTGTGACCCTTCCAACATCATCACTGAAGATGACATTTGACTGCTAGAAGGCGCTGCATGCGCCATTCAAAGAGCGTTGACTTCTCCAACTCGCTGGCACGTGCACTTTTATATATATATATATATATATTTGTTAGAAGATTGAATTGTCTTTATTGAAATTGATTATAGTTGAAAACCATAATAAAACAATGAAAATTCCCCTTTACATTGATTTTTTGTTTTTGTTTTTAAGGGCACTTCAGTCATCTCATTGTGTTGTCAACATATGAAAAGACTAAAAAGCCCTTGTATTCCAGTTTATTTTATTTTTTACTTTCAATAGTAATTGAGTTATTTTACTATGCTAAAAAAATATGAGAAGACCGGTTTACCCCCATCCAATTTGATAATGACAATTGAACCTAATGAAAAGACTATTTCCCCCCAATCATCACTTCATTAGTTGTTTTTCTCGAGGGCAAAAACATCATTACATTGTAAAAATATATAGTGCAATTCATGATAAAACATTGATTTCTTCTATTTTTTAATTATTTTTTACATTAGCATATCAAAATCATAGAAAAACACCTCAAATTAATTTGATTTTTTTAAGGCAAAAATAATTTAAAAAGCACTTTGAAAAGATGGTTGAACTACATTACCAAACCGTTCATAAGTGCGTTTGCAAAAATATTTTTTCATTAAAAATACATCAAAATAATGTTTTTTTTCCAAGTCTTTATTTATTTTTGACATCATCACATTAAAACCATAAAAAAATATCTAAAAAAAATCAATTTAATACTTTTTAAGATAAAAAAAGGATTCGAAAAGTTATTTGAAAAATGAGTTGAATCACGTTACCATATAAAGCTTAAGTCAAAGGCATGTTGATGTGGAGAGATAAGACTGGTCTTGCTATTCTAAGAAAAATGAAAAATTCATATAGATGATCTTTTATGAAGCATGCATTTAGTTTGCCACAAATTGGTGGTTTGTGCTATATCGCTGGCCAAGTCAATTTTTTTCTAACTTATAAAAAGGATGCTTAAAAGATGATAACGCTTTTAAAAGAGTAAGAAAAATCTAGGACTCAGGTAATTGATTTGAATAAGTTAAATAAGTTTGGTTAATTTATTAATATGTTTATTAAAAAAAGCCATTAACAATAAAAAAAACCAAAAAAATAACAACAATGACTAATAAAAAAAACTTAAATGCTTGCTAATATTAAAAAACAATACCCTCTATTCTTAAAAGGTGTCAACGATCTTATTTGATAACAATGTAAAAATTGAATGAGACTGAGATAATCTCATTAAGAGAAAAATGAAAAAATTTCAAAGCTCAATTACTAGCAAATAAAACACGGATGAATTGAAAATTTTTTCAAGGACAAAAAACCCAACTATAGTTAGCATGCAAAATTAGAGGTATCCTTTACCATCTAAAAACCATATTTTTCTATCTTATATATATATATATAATTCCATATTAAGTTCTAATGCTAGCAACCATCATCTCAAAACCTTATACTATTGATAGTACTAAGTTGATGGGTTGACACTTGATATAATTAGGGATAAAGTTCAGAAAAAGACTTGTCATCAACCCAAATATCATTCTAAAACTGAACTCTATTACACATCCCTACTTTAAATTTGATGCTATCTTTCAAAATAAAAAAGATTGATTACTTGAGTGAATAATAGAGAACATATCTGACCATATAGTAGATAGATGCTTTGAAAATAAAGGCATGACATTTTGAACTCGTTGTTTGTATTTTTTGTTGATGAACTCTTCCTAACCTTCTTGGTTTCCTAACCCCAATCGTCAAAGCCATTTAAATAGAAGGGTTTTGTTTTTTAGAGAAACATATCTTATTCTAACCCTAAGTATGTAAAAGATATTCATACTAATAAGTATATTAACTTTGATTTTAATAGTAAAACCATTTAGGCGAATGAAACCAAATTAGATGTAGTTATAGAGGTGATTTTTTTATGAAGCATATTGTAGAGGATATGCTTCATATGTGCTTGAAGAGAATTCTATAATTGATGGGGTTAAAGTTGATCCTAGACTTTAGATAAAAGTTGTGAAGCAAATATCCCAAAGTTCTCACAGTGAAGAAATCATCACACATCTTGTTGGTGATGATATAAAAGATACATGAGTGTATAGTCTTTATAGTGTTAAGTCTTTGGTTGAGTCAGAGTTTTAGAAGGTTGCTGCAAGAGTTGCCACTTATGGTCTTTAACATAACGCTAAAAATAATCTGTTAATGGAGAACATGGGCATGTTGTTAATAGATATATATGATGTTTCTAATGAAAAGGTTGAGCACATAAAAGGTTGAAAACTTTTGATTGGATAACCACGAGATTGGTGCAAAAGTAATTTGAACTCGAGGACAAGTTTTTTTCAACCTAGAAAACTAATGTAGGAGATTTTGTCCTAACTTGTAACTTTTTGTTAACGAATACCACTTTTGATTTGATCGTTAGAACGAGCTGAAATTTTGCTAAGAGATTTTAGGAGTCTTGTTTTCTATAAGGTTAAAATTAGGATTTTTTTTTTTTTTCATAGGAGTTTAAAAAGGCCTTCAAATAAGGTCTAGAAGTTATTGGTTTGGATTTACCATATCTTTTTAGTTGATTTAGGATTTGTATTTTTCAATTTAGTTTAATACTATGTTATTATTGTTTTCTGATTTTTTAGGATATTTTTTCTAGTATAAATAGGTTTGTTTAACTTGTATTTCATGATACTATTTGAAGAGAAATACATAGTGATAAAATTTTGAATTAAATTTTTTGTATGGTGACCATGTTCGATATAATTTCATGTTAATTTTGCTTGTTATCTTTTTTTTTGTTTTTTTTGGTGAAATTGAGAATAGATATATAATAAAGAGAGAAAACCTGATCAATATGGGCAAAACTTTAACTACATAGATTGTAGCTTAGGCATCAACCTAATTACAAAGAAGCCATATATTTGCTTGTTTGATGTTTAGATAGAAATTAAAAACTATACTAACATAAATATACCATCTAGTAGTTTAAAACAATAATAAGTTCTACATATGCAATTTATTTCTTTTCTTTAATTTTTTCCCTAGTGATTGCTTTTAGTTACAATTTTATTTATGTCTTTTTCTTTAAATTGGTATTTATTTTTATTCTTGTATGATGTTGTTTGTGATAGATATACATTTTCTAAGGTTTTAAATTTTAGAATACTTAATTTTGCAAAGTTTCTACTTGTCTCTTCTCATGATTTAGTTTTTTGTTATAATTTTTTCTCATTGAAAAAAAAAAGAAAATATCATGTAGCATAATTATATAAAAAAATTGACTATTAATCAGTTGATTAATCTAAGATTTATCACACAATTACGATCGTGAGATCGACGTAAGATCACAATATGTTTTCTTCTGTCTGTCTCCTCTTAGAGCATCTCCAATGGAGAAGCCAAATGGATAGCCAAAAATAAAAAACTAATATTTTAGCTTTTCTTTGCTTGTTTTGCACACTCCAAGGGGAAAGCCAAACAAAATGTTAAAATGGCTTTTCTCTCCCACAAATGTTATTCCTACATATCTCTTCAAAGAGCCAAAACCAACAAAGTGGGGCCACTAAAAAAATAAACCAATTAAATGTAGACATGTGAAAAAAAAAGTAACATCAAATTTATTAAGAAATAATAAGACACTTGTTTCTTCCACTCCAATATAAATGACTCTTCAAATGGCTTTTTTTCATTGGAATAGATATGGTAAAAAAAGCTATATTTATACTATTCAAAGTGCTATTTTACCAATATAGCTTTTCAAAATAGCATTTTACATTGGAGTTGCTCTTACCTGCTTGAGCTTTTCTTGTTATGGGGTAAAGTTTAATTGCAAATTTCGCAAATAATAAAAGGGTCCCGCACTTCCCTGCACAGCACAGCACAGCACAACACACAAGCTATCATATAATAATTTACTAATATATTCCAAACCTTTCTTCTTCTTCTTTTCGCCCTTCTGTTTTACAGATGTTATTATGATCATTATTGTCAAAATCTTGTAAAATCTTATAAAGCCAGTTTATGAATTTATATAAAGCATAAATGCGATGTAAGATAAATAATTTTTTTGGTTTTAATTATATGAATATAGTGTCCTAGAAGCTAAATTACTGGTTAAGGAATTATGGTTTCCCACTAGTTGACTGGTCAAGCCCACTAGTTTACAAATTGGAGACTTCACGAACGACACATTGTAGACTTCACGAACGACAAATTGGAGACTTCACACATTTGACCCCCTCGGCACTGCAGTGCGGCGACCCTTCGAAACTAAGGAAAAAGACGACCATTCCCTCCAACTACTTTTTATCTTTGTGGATTTTCGTTAACAAAAAGGTCCATCACGTAGCTTCCTGCTGACAGAATTCACGTATCTTTACAATTTCTCTTCTTAAAAAGCAAAGCACCATTGAGTTTCATCTTTCCAAACATTCACGACGGTACTTCCTTCAGAAACAAAAACCCTGAAGACTGTTTACAAACACTCCTCCATTTCAATCTGTTGTTTTTCTTTATTCAAACTCTCCTAAGTAGCATTATGGCTATGAGCTCTCGAAAAACAGGAGACAAAATCATTATTGATCAAGAAAATCTGTTACCAGAGCCAAAACGCAATCAGAGAAGGTGGAAGATGGCTTACACGGCCGTCTATTTCATAAGGCTTGTTGTTTCTTTGTCCAAGAAAGATCTTGACAGCCAGACCAAGAGCTTGGGCTCCCCATCCTATGTTGCTATTGATGTTCATGATGATACGTCCCCATGTGAGAATAAACGTGTTTCTTTGATTAATGTCTATCAGAGAACACTCATCGATATGGTAAAAGAAAAGAGCCTTGAAATCCTGAATCAATTGGGAGGAGTTTCGCAAGTTGCTATCATTCTTGAAACTGATGTTAAGGATGGTGTAGGGGAAGTTGATGTTGCTCATAGAAGGGATGTTTTCGGTGAAAATAGCTATAAGAAGTCTCCTTCTAAAATATTTCTAAGCTATGTTCTTGAAGAATGCAAGGACCCGGCCATCATCATTCTTTTGTTCTGTGCTATTATGTCCTTGGGATTCGCTATCAAGCTGCATGGGCTGAGAGATGGGTGGTACGATGGTGGCAGTATTATTCTCTCAACTGTTCATCTTGTTGCTGTCTCTGCTATTAGCAAATTCATGAAATCCAATAAGTTTGAGAAACTATCTCGTGTGAGAAATGATATAAAGGTACAAGTAGTGAGAGACAGGAGGCGACGTGACATTTCTATTTTTGAAGTGGTGGTGGGCGACGTGGTGTATTTGAATAAAGGAGACCAAATACCAGCTGATGGGTTGCTCTTCAATGATTCTTCTTTGAAGGTGGATGAATCAAGCATGAGTAGTGAAATGGACCATGTTGAGGTGAAAGGAAGGGAAAACCCTTTCTTGCTTTCTGGCTCAAAGGTGGCTGATGGCAATGGCTTCATGCTTGTTACGTCTGTTGGAATGAATAAGGCATGAGGTGAGATGAGTTCTAGAAGCCATGATCTGGATGAACAGACTCCATTACGATCTCACCTCGATCAGATCATTTCTTACATGAGGAAGGTTGGATGGACAGTTGCTTTATATGTGCTTGTAGTGCTGCTGATGAGGAACTTCACACGGAAAACTAGAGATGATAGTGGTTATTATGAATACAATGGGAGCAAGAAAAAGATTAATGATGTGCTGGATCCAGTTGTGCGCATTATTGCTGCAGCTGTGGCTATTGTGGTGGTGGCAACTCCTGAAGGCCTCTCTTCGGCTGTAACTCTGACTTATATATACTTCATGAAGAGAATGATGAAAGAGAAAGTCATGGTTCGTGAACTCTCTGTTGAAAGTTAAGCTGATTATTTGTTTTAAAACTTCAAAAGTAAATCCTGAGGTTATAACGAGAAGAATGAAGAATGAAGAAATAGGAAAAGTTTCTGTTAGAAGCAGTTACACAGTTAAAAACAGTTAAAGGCAGTTATAGCAGTTATAGTTGTTTTTACTGTTACAAATCAGTTACAAACCGTTTCTTAGTGTAAGAATCGTGACCCTCCATTAATGGATGGATGAGATGATCTTGATTCCTAAAATAATGGAATCAGTTACATGCAAGTGTATAAAAGTAGAGTTTGCTGCATTAATGAAAACAGTGAAATATAACTCAAGAATTTCCTCTCATCTTCTCTGCAAAAACTCTTCTACAAACTATTCTTTAGAAACCTAAAAATCAAACACTCTCTGCTTGTGAAAAAATGGGTTCAGCGACAACGATCATCATAGATAAGAAAGACATTCTTACTTTGAATCAGATGGAGGTTGTGGAATTCTTCATTGGAGAAGATATAATCAAAGCTAAACCTTCAAATGGTGAAATAGGATCGAAGGTCCTTGAGTTACTACAAGAAGGGGCTGCTTTGAATACAACCGGTACTGTTTACAAACCTCGGTCTACTTCAATTCTTGAAATTTCTGGTAGTCCAACTGAAAACGCTATACTTTCCTGGGCTATGTCGCATTTGGGCATAAATATTGCCGAGGAAAAGAAAAAAGTTGAAATAAAACATGTAGGGAACTTCGATCCTGAGAAGAACGGAAGCGGGGTACTATTGGTGAGGAGAAACAATGAGAAGGTAGTTCGTCACAGGAAGGGAGATGCCGAGGCGATACTAGCCATGTGTTCAAACTATTATGTTAGAAATGGGGAGATTAGAGACGTGACTGAGGATGCAAGAAAGCAGTTGAAGGAGATAATTCGGTGTATGGCAGTCAAAAGCCTCTGCTGTATGGCGTTTGCCTGTAAAGAAGTTGAAGACGGTGGACAGGCCTCTGACGAGCTTGAAGCAGCTGGATTCACTTTGTTGGGGCTCGTGGGGCTGAAGGACCCATGCAGAATAGAGGTTAGAACGGCGGTAGAATCATGTAAGAATGCAGGAGTGAAAGTTATATTGGTCACCGGTGACGATGTTCGTACAGCAAGAGCTACAGCCATTGAATGTGGAGTTTTCAGTTGTGATCAAGAGGATGTGGAAAGCGATGCTATAGTCGAAGGAGTCCAATTCAGTAACTACTCGCGGGAGCAGAGAATGGAAAGGATTGGGAAAATCCTTGTGATGGGAAGTTCATCCCCAGCTGACAAGCTTGAAATGATACGATGTTTAAAGGAGGAAGGGCATGTGGTAGCAGTAACTGGTGGTGGTACCGACGATGCCCTAGCTTTGAAGGAAGCAGATATTGAGCTCTCCATGGGAATACGAGGGACTGAGGTGGCGAAAGAGGGCTCAAAAATTGTCATATTGGATGATAACTTCATTTCCGTGGTGACTATGTTGAGCTGGGGAAGGTGCGTCTACAACAATATTCAGAAGTTCATTCAATTTCAGCTTACAATGAACGTTGCAGCCCTTGTCATCAACCTTATCTCAGCTTGTTCTTCTGGTGTATTATCATTGTCAGCATTCCAGATACTCTGGGAAAAGGTTATCATTGATACTCTGGGCCTACTAGCAGTGATCAGTCATGAACAGCCCACCAAAGATCTCATGAGAAAGCCTCCTGTATGTTGGTCCAAGCGACCTATCAACGAAAGCATCTTCAACAACATCCTCATCCAGGTCTTTTATCAGGCAGTTACTCTATCAGCTCTACAATTCAATGTGGGTAAGTCAATTCTGGGTTTGGCGATTAATAACACACTTGTTTTCAATACCTCAGTCATCTGCCAAGTTTTCAATATATTTACTGCGAGGCTGCCTGTGGAGAAGAAGAGCATGTTTATGTGGATACGCAAGAACAAGCGTTTCTTAGCGGCTGTGCTTGTTGTCACAGTTGCTCAAGGAGTGATAGTGGAGTTATCGAGCAAGGTGACTCACAGCATTGAGAAACTGGATCGGAAGCAGTGGTGTGTGTCCTTAACCGTCGCTGCTTCATCTTGGTTGTTTGATCAGCTTTCTTGGTTCTTGAAAAGTTCCACTTAGGGTTTTCTTTTTATATATATATTTTACTACTGGTCCTTGAAGCTGTTTTGGCTGTTACTTATTGTACGGAAACATGGTTTGTCTGTCAGAAGACCTTCTGTTGTAACATCTATTAGACGTAAGACATTCACACTTGGTTAATGTATTATAAGATCTTGTCCGTTAAAAACATAGCAAAAGGGGGAGAGAATCTCATCAACCAACCATCCAATCTATCAGTGGCTGATCTTTTATAAAATAGCATCCTGATCTAATCACATCAGCCAATTAATTCACCACTATCGTGGAAAGGTAGGTTCGTGAAGCGTTGGATTTCTTAGGAAAATGCCACGTGCAGGCTATTTGTGGACCTGAGTTGTCTTCATCGGCGGCTATTTTTGACTTAACTTGCTTTTCCTTAGAATTGCTATTGTTTGAGGTGTCAGGAAATCGAGGAAGATAATTGCAACCGTTCTTTCGCTGAAATGTAATTGTTTTTGAAAAGTGATTTTTGAATTTCTGTGAACAGAATCATTTTTTAATATTATAAAAAATAAATTAAAAAATATTTTTTAGTGTTTAGTTATGATATAAAAAATAAGATGAAAAATATTTTGTTAATATTTTTTGTTAAGTTTATTAAAATAATAATGAATGAATTTTACAAATTTAAAAGTTGAATGATAATGAAATTTTTTTAAAAAAATTAATTTTATAAATTATCTCAAATAAAATAAATAAAAATCAAAATAATAAAGATCAAATCTAACAGATGAAAAAGTTGAAAGGTGATGAAATTAAAATAATAATTATTATAATTTCATAAATTATTTCCAATAAAATAAATAACAATAAAAAGAACGATGACCAAATTTGATAGATAAAAATTTTTAATTAAAAAAATGATAAGAGAAAAGAAAATAAAAATCATAAAAACAAGTACCAAAGTTGATATAAAAATCAAATCAAATTAAATTCTTAGGGGTCAAATTAAAAAAATATATAATAATCAAAAATTTGAGAACCAAATTTGATATAAAAGGCAAATAAATGATATTTCTAATTTTTTCATAACTTTTAAAAAGTGTTTCCAGCTCAAAATAAAAGGAAAATAATTTTCTAAAAACCAAGTCAATTTTTTCTTTGATTATAAATTGTTTTGTATTGACCAACTTTTCTAATAACAAATAAATATAA
>Ga0307509_10012593_pt1 | contig 10103 bp, 7 predicted proteins | sample 10_EM_MG_FD_202245 | JGI IMG/M metagenome (GOLD analysis project Ga0307509, IMG submission 202245) | Populus trichocarpa ectomycorrhiza microbial communities from riparian zone in the Pacific Northwest, United States - 10_EM | ecosystem: Host-associated > Plants > Roots > Unclassified | place... | reverse complement strand
TTACCCCGATAGCTTCTCCACCCACCTCAGTTAACTCCTATCAAAACCGGGCTATGGGGATCGGATAGACGTCCCTCGCTCCGGGAGCATGGAATGAGGAACCAAAACACAGAGCCACCGAGATCCCCTCCCTGCCGCTCACATGGTGTGACGAGTGCGACGCCCGTGGGGGATCGAGTGGGGAATTCGGGGACGGGCGGCGAGAACCTACATCAGCTGACTGGGTGCCAAGGATAGCGGTGCGAAAGATCCCATGGAGTGCGTTACATATCTGTGGGTAATGTTACCAGTTTGTTATAGTTTGTTGTCCGTTGTTACCTGGAGAATGCAAACGTAATGAGACTACAAATTCCCCAGTGACCTACAAAAGAATCAATTTACGTCGATCAGCTGGGGTAGGAGAGGGGCGATAAGATTGAGATAAGACGAGTATGGACTGCACAATACGTTTCCTCGGCTGGAGAAACACACCGTAAAGCGGTGTCGTGTTCTCTTGGCGTGGCGTTCAAAAAAAGTATTTCATGTGCTTACACTACGACTCGGCGGCTTCAGATAGCCACTCAGAATCGACCTCCGAGGATGGCGGGGTCCTCCCAAGCAGGACCTTTGAATGGGCAGTGGCGACCTGTGTCATGAGGGTAGCGTTTCCTGCCCCCAGTTTACGTCGAATGGCGATAGTGAGGACACGAACGCGTAAATAAACAAACAAAACGCACTATAAAGGCGGTCGGGGTCCACGATGGTCATCAAGACACTTTCCCCCAATGGCCTCTCTCCTCGCCGTTTCCGAAGCTAAAAACCCCGCCCCTGGAAGGTATATCATTACCCTCAAGGCGGAGGTGACATTCGATGCCCACATGAGCTCCGCACAAGCCAGCATCGCGTCTACCACAAGTAACATCACCCACGAGCTCGGCATCATCAACGGATACGCCGGAGAGTTCAACGATGACGATCTAAACGATTTGCGCGCCAACCCGGAGATCGCTTCGATCGAACAGGACGGCATTTGCGAAACCTGCGATGTGGTCACTCAGTCCGTCCCCATCCCACCTCCCACTTACCCGGGCAAGCTGACAGATTTTCCATAGGACCGACGCTACCTGGGGCCTTGGTAGGATCTCATCTGAGGAGCAATTGACCGGCAATGACCAAGCCTTGGACTTCACATACAAGTACGAGAGCCCCGCTAGGAACGGCGTAGATGTCTACGTCATCGGTATTTTCCTTTCCCTCACGATCTAACGCAACCCCTCGCTTACCTTATCCAACAGATACTGGTATCTTCACCGACCACCCCGCCTTCGAAGGACGTGCCTCGTGGGGTAAGACCTTTGGCCCATACGAGGACAAGGACGGAAATGGCCACGGAACTCACTGTGCTGGAACCGTTGCGTCTAAACCGTACGGTGTTGCCAAATCCTCCAAAGTCATCGCTGTGAAGGTTATGGGTGACAATGGCAAAGGCTTTACCTCCGACATGTAAGCCTTCTTCCTCTCCTTCTCGTCACTGACGGTAACTGATCCACGTCACCGAACTCCAGTATCGCCGGTATGCTCTGGGTCTCCGAAGAAGTGGGGAGGACAGGCAAGCCCTCTGTTGCTTCTATGAGCTTGGGTGGTAGTGCTTCTCTCAGTATGGACAAGGCTGTCGAAGCGGTATGCGCCGAGTGAATCGAACCTGACGGCAACACCACTGACGAGTGATTCGATCTTTAGCTTTACAACAACGGTGTTACCGTCGTCGTAGCCGCAGGGAACAACAACAGGGACGCGAGCAACTTCTCTCCTGCCCGCTCCGAGCAAGCGATCACCGTCGCCGCTTCCACAATCGACGACACAAAGGCTACGTTCTCCAACTTTGGTGCCCCCGTTGATATCTGGGCCGCCGGCTTCCACATCACTTCCACCTGGAATGATGGGGGAACCAAAAACATTAATGGGACTTCGATGGCCACTCCCCACGTCGCTGGTTTTGCCGCATACCTCCTCGGCTTCGACAGCACTTTGACCCCAGCTCAAATCGCAGCGATTATTGATGAAAAATCACTCAAGGACGTTATCAGTGGTATTCGTGAGTATTTTTCGCTCCACGTCGCATGTTTGACCTCCGGACACTGAAGTTGGTTTCGCCCGCAGATGCCGGCACCGTCAACAAGTTGCTCAATAACAAGTTGTAGAAACCGTTCTGCTCCCTCTGCCTCTGTTGTACCACCACTCCCTGTTGGACGATGTAAACTACCCTCACAAATACAAAACTACACTCACAACTGCACTTCCGTTTTCTCCTGGGATAACCCTTCCTCATGTGAACTATGGAATGCGTTCTCAATCCAAGTGCTGGTCCCAGCCCGCTAGAGTCTCAATTCTGGCGTGAAGACGCACGATCTCGGCGGGCTGTTCGCCGCAAACTCGACCCCGGACTGTTTAGAATTCCGGTGTCCCCAGAAGCGAGGTTTCATCGCGGCTGTGGATCCAGGGCGTTGGATCATCATGCATCAACTCCAAATGAAACCCCCCTCCGTTCATTGTGTGCAGGCTCACTGGTTTGGGGCAGGTCTGGCCTGCTTTGCGACGGATGCGGGGTGTTTTTTTGTTAAGTTTTATATGAAGGCGTAGGTAAGCACATAAAGGGGTCATTGACTACCGAAAAACGTTCAAAGTGTTTAACGACACCAAGGCATGAATACATCCAAAGATCGTCCGGAAACAACTCTCGTTATTTTCGTAACCTTTTGGAACGGGAGCAGGCGAGCGTGTGTTGGAGTGCTTAAATACAAACCAATCCGGTGACCTGGTTACTGGGTTCCGGATAGTACCAGAAACAGATAGCGATAATAACGTACACAGCTGGAGGGAGAGATGAGTGACAATGGTTCGAGTAAGTGGGAAGGTTGCATACCGACGAGAGCAGTTCCACTCATCCAGTGGGTTCTTCCATCTTCGATAGCAAACTTGACGATAAGTACAGATAAGAACAAACACTAAAGAGAGAATGAGAATCGATTCGACAGAGGCGGGTTGAGGGAATATACCAAAGTCTCAAGCGGGTCGAAGAACAACGTCAAGGGTTTACCCAACCCCCAAGCAACGATAACCAAAACGGGGATGACGAACAACGAGATCTGGATGCAAGACCCGACAGCGACGCTCATCGCCAAATCAAATTTGCCCTTGCTGGCAACCACGACGGCGGTGGTGTGTTCCGCGGCGTTGGAGATGATGGGAATTACAATGAGAGTGATCCATTCTCTATTAACCGAAGAATGCTCAACGAGACCGTTGATACTCTCGACGAGGTTCTCGGCGGTGAGGTAGGTGAGGGCAGTGACAGCAACCAAGAGGAGCAATGCGGAAGGAGTGTTCATGCGGGGGTACTCGATGTGGTCAGAGGAAGCTCCGCTTGTGTTGGTCTCGATGGATGAGATACGTTGGACATCTTGCATGCTCAAGGGCAAGACGTTGGCCGGGACCAGGCGTGCCTGAACCGGTTCATGAACGGTTTCGAAATCTAACCTCAAGCTAGATCTGGAGGACCTAGAAGACGCGGAAGATGACGAAGAGGGAGAACTCGGGACGATGTCGATGAAGAGATGGTTGTGGGAGTAGAATTGGAAGAAGAGGTAGGCGAGGTAAATGAGGATGAGGATGATCGAGGTACCACGGCTGAGCTGGAGGAGAAAAGGTGCCTCTTGTCCACTATCGAGCCGACCATCCAACCACTCGTGCTGAGGGGAAACGTCAGGAACCACGAAGTGACGTAAAATGGTGGGTGAATACTCACGAAAGCGGCGGGAATGACCAAGGCGATGACAGAAACTGTCATCAGGGAAGAATTGAGTTGGGCGGCCATGGGCTGGAATTCCTGAGTGCGGAACCGGAATCCACCGACTGCGAGATAAAGAAAAGCTGTGAGCGGCGGTGCAGAGGATGATAATGAAAGATGACGTACCGATAAAAGCCATACCCAAGACGAGTAACATATTGCTGAGCAAACCTCCAAGAAGGGAGCTCTGGACGAGAGCGAGGTCACATTTGCCCAGAGCGATTCCTGCGATAATAAGCTCGACGACATTTCCCAAAGTTGCGTTCAATAGTCCACCGACGGCTTGACTGGTCCTCAACGCAATTTGTTCGGTTCCGAGACCCAAAAGGGCGGCGAGAGGAACGATAGCGAGAGCGGAGACGACGAAGATGGCGGTGTCGGATTGGTGAGTCCAATGTAAAGCCCAGGAGACTGGGATGAACAAGAGGAGGATGTTGAGGGGCGAGTAGAGGAGGACATTCTTCACGGACAACAAGTAGCCAGGGCTAGGGCCGAGCTCATGGGTGGGGGTGAAGAGGATACGGAGGCGGTTAGCCGGTGTAACGTTTGCGATAGCTCTCTCCTTGTGGACGAAGCGCGGGGCGGTGGTTAGCACGGTGCTGGACGCGGTTGTGGCTCGTTTGGAGGGGAGAGACTTCTCCGGATTGGAGGAGGTAGCGATGACATCCCTGTCGATGGGTGCCTCATGGAAGATCACGGCGGTGGTGTGGGGGGCGATAGTTGGCCCACTACAAGGGGGTTCGTCGTCGTCGTCATCGGGAACGGGAGCGTTTGGGAGGTTGGAACGGTGGGGGGCGTTGGAGGCATTGTTCGAAGAGTCGGAGGAGTCTACCATTCAAAAACAAACGGCCAGGCGAGGCGTCGACAAGGAAGAGGAGGAGACCTTGGAGCAACCTCTCTCGACTTATATATCCCCCCTGTCCATGACCGTGACTCTTGGCATGGTCCGCACACGTGACAGGTGTGGGTGACGCCAAGCGGGAGGTGCCGAGACTCGGCAAGGATGAATGCTCTGTTTTCCAATGAGAGAAGGAAGAGAGACCGAGAAAACTTATCCCTGGCACGACGAGCGAGGACGGTGAACTGTGTCTCCTGGACGGGTCCACCGGGAAGATGCGACCGGCGTCTAAACTCTAAACCCTCAACGATCCCCCTCCCACTCCCCCACACTTTAGACGTACGTCGCCCGGGCTGGACCCGACTCGTTAGACCTTTGGCTTAAGCTCTTGGAACTTCTTGGCAGAAAACCAGTCGGATCAACCGGGAGAGATAACATGACCTCTATACACAAGTCCACTCCTGCGTACTCGTCCGCCCGTAGCGTAGTTTGCTGGCTATCAGCTACCGCTCAACGCTGCCACCCACTGCAGAGTCTTGCGAGGACGTGAATGCAGTGTCCTTGTCGTGGCGGTGGACAGGACACGGTGCTCCGCCACAGGATGGCGATTTCGGCACCAATAGTGGGTGTTACTAACACGTAATGGAATCATTGATCTTGAGCTTAGCCGGACGCCCGGTCTCCCCGCACGTCTCGCTCTCGTTGAATGCGTGATACGAGGCCAACCTACTCCTCCACCGGCCAAACACGGTCGAATTTGCCACTTTGAATGGCGGATCAACTTGTAAAAGTTTAACATTGAGGGCATAACATAGAGAAGTCGAGAATCAGTCAAAGGTTATATGGAAAAGGTGCGATCAAGTGAGAAAAAAGCATCTTGCAGTTTTGCTGATTCTACCACTGATTGCTGCCGAACCGCTGCTACTCAAGTGAGTGGTCTCTCTGGGACCTGCAGAAGGTCCTTCATCTCCTCTCCAGTTTTTTAGATCAAAACCATTGTTGACCGGGACCTTCGCCTCTTGCATTCTTCATCTCCTCCACGATGTCCCCAGAAGCCCCTCTGTCTCGCGTTAAGTCCTTGAGAATCTGCCCGCATCTTGGTTCACCCGGTACCAAACAAAACTTTCAACGGACATTGAAGTCCTGCCCCAAAAATGTGGTAAACCACCCCCAACGCCCATGCTAGAATCCAACCACATTTTTGCCAGGGTTGCGTGCACATCTCCCAGTCACTTTTTTCCGCGGCGTGATTTTCAGTATGGTTCGCCCCCTGTATCACGCACAAGTCAGATTCAGGCCGAACAGATTGATTTGGTATTGGGATAACTCGTGACTAGAATACAGAACCCCCTTGGGTTGACTCTACTCTGCACAAGTGAGCTAGAATATATTTGAAAGCGATTGCGACAACCGTACGCCAGGTGACACGCCTTGCGAAATAAGATCGACTGAGGGAAATCGGCTCATCCAAACAGTACCCCTACGACAGGCTCTGATTACGTGCGCACATGCTACGATAAATCTGGGAGCTCATCATCCACCCACACATATCCAGACTTCCTGAGACGTTCGACCGACGTGAGATCTGGTGGCGTCTCGCTACTAATCACAATCACCACCCGAGCGGCCGTCGGATCCCTTCTCTTTGCTACCGCCTCTCCCAACCTCTTCACAGCGTTTGTGTTTGCCTCGCAGTTGAAGAGAGCGATGGTCCTTAGAGCCGGGCACAAAACCGGCTCCCTTGTTAGCGCATGGAATAACCTGGAGGGGAAGTCGGTTTCGGAGAATGCGAGAGTTTCTAACCCAGGTAGCATTTCCAACATCACGGATAGGTCATAATACCTGAGTGGGCTGATGTGTGTGTAGAGTTCGCGAACGGTGGTGCTGGGAAATAACGACAATTCCGGGCGTACGCCCAGTAGGGCGCTGGTAGGACGGAAAGTGAAAACTGAATCGTTCCCGAAAAGGCAGAGTTCATGTGGGGTTACCCGGGTTTTGATAGTGGTCCCCAGGGCCAATAGATCCTGGATGGGTGTCGGGGGTGGAGGTAGAAACGAGCCAAGTCGCGCGTGCTGGTCCGACCGAGTGAATTCAACCTCAAGGTGGACGCCACGCGGAAGAGAGATACACGAAAGCAGCCCCTTCGAGTCGATCGCGTTGGAACAGGTGATGGATAGGTGTTGAAGGCGAGGAAGGGTGACCTTTCTTGTGAGGGCTGTCTCCACTGAGCCCGGGGCGAACCTAATCTCCAATACGACGAGTTCGAGCGCGGGATGCGAGTCCAAAAACCCAATCAACGTTCCGAAATGGAACGGGTTTGTGTACCCGAGTTTCAGTTCCTTGAGGGATGTGATCTTGAACACCGTGGGGTAAAGAGGAGTTCGAATCAAGCGAAGTGACACTAGTTTTGAAACGTTCTGAAAAATCGGAGGTATGGGACCGCCCACCAGCGACGATTCGGCGGGTTCCACCATCTGCTGAAGTTCCAGGGAGGTGAGATTTGGCATCGGCGGGTCGAAGAATCCGGGGAGGTCCCCCGCCACGACCTCAATGAACGGGTACCCGGTAAGGCGGAGGGAGTAGATCCTCGGAATTTGGGGGAGTAATAGCTCAAGGAAGTCTTGGTTTCTCCTGGCATCCGATACCCTGATGTCGAAAGTGAGTGGTGCAGCTCCGGAACGTTCGAGACACAAAGGTGTCAATCGCTTCCATCCGGTTGATGTCGACGCCCAACTCCTGGGATTGGAACTGATGGAGCTGCGCCAGTACCGGCAGACGTGGGTCAAGGGGACGATCGGCCTCGGGTCGGTAGCGGAGACGAAGGCTGCGCAGGAAGTGAGGACTTCCGGAGGTAAGTTAGACTGTTCACAGGTCGTAGTGAGTTCCTCAAAGAAAGTATTTCACGCAGAACTCCTCTGACTTGTTTCTCAAGAGCGTCGATCTGTAAAACGTACTGTCAGCCTTCGAGGTTTCTTTCGGTTCCCGAGACCTTACTTCAGAAGCCAACGTGGCCACCAGACCACGGGACTCCGGCGGCATCGCCGACTGTACTCGTGCACATTCCTTCAAAAGTTTCTTGTTCAACGCGCTGATGAGTTGTTCGATGGAGGAGAGTTCGAGGGGCGCCGTCATGATTGAGGTCAACCCCTCCGATCCGATGAGTCACCGACCTGGCCACGCGCCGAGGGGAATACGTGCGTGCATTCAAGTACAAACGTGGGGGCCAGAGACCTGGACGGGGCTTTAGTGGAGTATAGATTCCAAAGGCGATGGGATGCATCCGACACTCGCGAGCGGGTCCGAAACTAACCCCTCCAACGGGCCGCCATCAGCGGGTTGAGCAATGACCAAAAAAAGTTCGAGTTGGACATGTAAGTGCACTCAATTGTGTGGATGCATTGTCTTCAGATCTGGTAAACCTAGGTGTTTACAGTGCGTAACGCTGGCTTCGCCAAACATCCATTCACTACCCCAAGTCCGGGAGCTCGTCATCCACCCTGACCTCCACACACGGAACAGTCTTCCTGAGCTGTTTAATAGACGCAAGGTCTGGTGGCGCCCCGGTGCTGTTGACAATCACCACCCGATACAACTGAGCGGTCGTCGAATTCCTTCTCCTTGTTACCGCTCCTCCCAACTCCTTTATGATGCTCGAGTCGATATCACAATCGAGGAATGCAATGGTTCTGAGAGCCGGACACAAAACGGGCTCCTCAGTTAGAACGGAAAGCAGACCGCGAGGGAATGGAGTTTTGGAGATCGCAAGGGTTTCCAGCGCAGGCAGTAGTGCCATCACCTGGGATACACCAACATCGTCGTACCCATACGGGTAGATGTTTGTGTGAAATACGCGAACTTCGGAGCAGGGAAACGACACCAACTCGGAATGTACAGGAAGCGAGGTTTTTGGGGAACGGAAAGTGAACACTGAACCATTACCGAAAAGGCGGAGCTCCTGTGGCGTGAGCTGGGTTTTGATAATGGTTATGGGGGCCAACAGATTCTGGATAGGCGTTGGGGGTGAAGGAAGAAATGAGACAAGTTGGAGGGGCTGCCCCGCCCGAGTAATTTCAACCTCAAGGTGAACGCCGCGGGGAAGGGATACACACGAAAGGAGTCCTCTTGAGTCGATTGCCTTGGAGCAGGTGATGGATAGATGTTGGAGGCGAAGAAGGGGGACTGTTCTTTCGGGCGGTGTCTCCACTGAATCCGTGACGAACTGAATGTCCAACGCGACAAGTTCGAGGCCGGGGTTTGAGACCAAGAGCCCAAGGAATGTGTCGAAGTGGAACGGGCTGGTGTACCCGATAAGCCTCAGTTCCACGAGGGATGTGATGGTGAACAGTATGGGATACAGGGGCGTTTGAGTTAAAGAGAGCGACTTGAGCTTCGAAACGGCGAGAAAAGGGGGAGGTAGAGGAGAGTGATCAGATGGGAATAGTTGAGCAGGCTCTGTGGTCTGCTGAAGGTCCAAAGAGGTGAGCCTGAGCATCGGAGAGGCAAAAAACCCAGGGAGATCATCCGCCACTGTTTCGACGGATGAGTATCCCGTGAGGCGGAGAGAACCGATCCTCGGGACGTGAGGAAGTAATGAATTGAGGAAAGTCTCGTCCCTCTTGCAGTCTGGTACTGCTATGTCCACAACCAGGGGGACTGCCCCTGCACGTTCTAGGCACAACGGGACAAGCTTTTTCCAATCAATCCCGATTGACTTCCAGTTCCCAGGGTTAGAAATGATGGATTCACGCCAGTATCGGCAGACGTGGGTCAAGGGGACGATTGGACGCGGATCAGCATCGGAGACGAAACCGGCGCAGGATGCGAGGACCTCAGGAGGAAGGCGGTTTGCAGGTCGTATCAAATTCCTCAAAGAACGGACTTGTCGTAAAACATCTTTGGCTTTTTTCTCCAGGATGTCGACCTGCAAAATACCACATCAATATTCGAGGATTCCCATTCAATTTCTGTAAACCCACTTCAGCGATGAACGCGGCCACCAAAGCACGGGGTGCGGGTGGTAATGTTGAGCGTATTCGGGCACATTCCCCGAAAAGTTTCTCGTCCAATGCACTGATGAGTTGTTCGAGGGAGAGTTCGAGGGTGGTGTCGGGCGTCATGACGGTCGCGGTCCAGCGGTGAACTTGAGCGCACGTGACGTTTTTCGGAGGGCAAAGTTGTGGCGTCGCAGTAAGTACTGTTGGCAATTCGGTACCACCCGACGCAACCGATTGGCCAGTGGGTTGTCTCCCACCCATACGCGGTGTCGTAGTTCATCCTGCGTTCATCCTTCCCCCTCCATGGCCACAAAACCGACACGGAGCATGCGGGTCCAATCAGTCGCACTTCAGCGGGTCAAGTTGGGGCTAGGGTCCTGTTAAAAACACTCTAGTTGCTAACCGGCCTGTTACTAACACCGTTACTAACTGTTACTAACTGTAA
>Ga0307509_10012592_pt1 | contig 10103 bp, 11 predicted proteins | sample 10_EM_MG_FD_202245 | JGI IMG/M metagenome (GOLD analysis project Ga0307509, IMG submission 202245) | Populus trichocarpa ectomycorrhiza microbial communities from riparian zone in the Pacific Northwest, United States - 10_EM | ecosystem: Host-associated > Plants > Roots > Unclassified | place... | reverse complement strand
CATCACCCACCAACGATGACCTCGCCAACTTCAGCGTCGATAATGCCCCAGCATATCTGTTCTCTACGGCCAAGGACATCCAGTCCGTCAACCCAGGTATCAAGGTTCACTTACTGCCATGGTCCCCTGTAAGTATACAATTCCACCCAGCAAAGATGCTGCATTGTTGACTCTCCCTATTCAGCCCCCGTGGATGAAGACTTCCAATAATATTAATGGCGGAGAGTTTGTCGACAGCTTTACCGACACCTGTTCGTCATGCTCCAACTCAACTATTTTCACCTTCAACCAAATTGTTCTTCAGATGCGACGTACCTTTTGAAGTCTCTGCAGGGGTTCAAGGACAAGGGAATCATCGCCTACGCTATTGGGATCCAGAACGAGCCCGGGAACGGTAACGCCACATATCCTACCTGCAAATTCACCCCCACTCAAGAGGCGAATGTCGGGAAGGCACTGAGGTCTTTGATGGACAGCAACGGGTTTGACGACACGAGGATTATTGCCTATGAACATAACTGGGACGGCGGCCAGCAACCAGTCCAAGTCCTTAAGGAAGCAACCTCTCAGTTTGCCGGTGCAGCCTTCCATTGCTACGCTGGGAACGTTGATCAGCAGAATGAATTTCAAACCGCGTTCCCTTCGAAGGAGGTTTACCTCACCGAATGCTCGGGAACGTTTAGTTCTGATTGGTGGGATCACATCAAGTGGTGGATGGATAATCTGTAAGCCGATCGTGTTTGGGACTTCAGGAGGTCTCCGTTGACCCAACTCACAGTTACATCGGATCGGTGAATTATGGAGCGAAGGCTGTCCTTATGTGGAACATTGCCCTTGACGGTAACGGCCAACCACTACTCCCCGGCTCTGGTAGCTGCCAAAACTCACCCTGCCGCGGTGTGGTCACGATCAACGACGGGTCCTACACCCCCAACGAAGAATGTAGGTTCAAACCTGTTTTTCGCATACACTACGGGCTCACCAGGAGTTTGGTTCGCAGTCTATACCATGGCCCAAGCGTCTCGTGCCATCACTCCCAGAGACCCTGGTGGACCTTGGGGCCAGAGGATTGGCGTGAATGTGGCAGGAAGCGACGCATGGGCTCTCAGGGTTGCTGCTTTCGTCACTAAGAGGAACAACCCCTCAGACTGGTGGCGCTACAGTATCGTCGTAATGAACTGGTATGTTTCCATTGTGCTCACAGTTTCGTAACACGGGGAAACTGAGTGTCCCGGGTAGGCATGATAAAACTGGTGAGGTGTGGGATCCACAGGATGTCACCGCCGCTATCACGTTCCGAGGACAGCAGGTACGATCTTGGCCCCTCTCTAGGCGCCCTTTTCTCATCCCTGGACATTTTAGGCGAGGTTTACTTTCCCTGTCGGTGTGACGACACTGTGGTGGTATGCTGCCCCAAAGTAAGGGAGAAGGGAGGTGGTTCGCCGAACAATGATTCAAAGAAGGCACAGTGGTTTACGTCGTCATTCAGCGGTTCGTGTTGTACATCAGTAGGATACATTTCACTTCGTCTCTTGAGAAAGGAAAACAAGAACACAGTCGTGTAAAAGTAAAAGAAAAGGGGTGCGGGTCATCTACAGGACGATGCTCGAGTAGACGAACATCGTTAGGTAGGCAAGGAATATGTTTAGCGGAACCTCCGTGAGCGCGACATCAGAGGTTTGCCGTGACCGGCATCAGCAGCACCCCAGTTCGTGACGGTAGGCTTTGGTAACCAATCTAGGAATGTGAACGGTCATTTGGTGAATGGCCTGCGGAAAATGCGAATGCCTACAACTTACCCCCAAGTATCTCATGACCTTGTTGAGGGTGTCAACTTGATCACCTTCCTCGGTGGTGGACAGACCGAGGGATTCCGCCAACTCAATCATCAGGTTCCGTTCGGCGCAGATCAGGGTTGTGAACGAGGCGACCGGCCCTATCCCGTCGGGGAGGTTCCCAATCCAAGCCACGGGCTCGGCGGGGTATTTTGAGCGCAAAATGGAGTTGTGGGTTCGGGCGCAGCTACGATGTGGAACGGAGTTAGGGGCGAGAATCAAAATAGAGGTTCGGTTGCGCTCACGACATCTGAACGGCTTCCACGAGCTTTCTATTGTTCGCCTCTTTATTATCCAAATACTTCCTGTAACGCTCCAGCTCTTTGTCGACCTGTAAGCACATTAATTCGTTAGAACGATGAGTAACAGTGGTGGAGGGTCCGCTCACCTCCGCCATAACCCTCTCCTTAATCCTTCTTTCGACGTAGTTTCTCACATAGGCCTCCAACCTCTCACCGTTTTTGGCCCAGAAGTTGGCTTTGACGTGATCAAGATGTCCCCGAAGGGGATCAAACGCGGTTTCTAGGCCCGTTCGGTGAGCGTGTGCGCGGACCTTCAAGTCATTCACCTGGGGGGAGGAAAGGGTCCTGTCAGTGACATGATGGAAAGGTAGGCGCGATGCTGTACCGCCTCATAACCCCGATGTACAGGGAGAGCAAAAGAAACCCAGGTGAGTTGGTCTCCCACGACAGCAAGTATTTTTGAGGCTGCCGCGGAGAGGTCCTTAAGACGCCCCAAGTGTATCTGGAAGTCAGGGGTGGTAATCGAACTCTCGGGGATAGTTTTCGTGTTGATGTTTGGAGGCCGTCGAGGGTTTGGGGGGGGCTTCATGGTACAGGGTGAAGGTGGGGACAGGGAAAGTGCGGTGGGGTGCGGTCCTTGGAAAAGACTTTCGTTCCATAGAATCCGTGCAAGTTATGTAGCAACGTCCGAGACAATCTGCCACACAAAACTTGCCCTCATGGTGCGTGCTCGCTCCGGATCGAGGACGCGCAACAATAGGCTTGACACGCGTTGTCGCAAGTAGGCCAAAAATGGCCTGCTTGAGAACCCCAAAACCGCTCCGGAGATAACGGGAGCGACGATCTGGGTCGTGTACGGCCACGATGTGACCTTCGAGCGCTGACACAATAGAGGAATCGTTGCTGGGTGGGAGCCTATGGAGAACAAGTATCAGAATAAGTCAAGAACATACCAGCTTCGATATGGCAACAAACGTCGCACTTGGTCGCACTCGCTGTTCTGGTAATGATGGCGCATGGTGGACGAGGGACACGTTGAATACATTGTTGATCGAAACGGACAGGACATCGCTAAAAATACAAACACAGAAGGTACACCCGAGAGGCCCCGCGGTGTCGCACAAACCTATGTCCCCTGAAGGTTTTCCTCATCGTCGTACAGAACCACCGCATCGCTCCTGTAAAGAAGTCAGCGTGCGTAATGTATCCTCACCGGGGGGACGTACCGCTTCTCTACACCCTGCAGGAATGTTTGTTAGAGGGATGTTAACCAGAAAACCGATGGTGGGGCCGCGAACAGCCTACCTCCTCCATCCAAGACACCTGGGCCTTGAACTCAGTTAGCCCATAAATATAGATAACTTTGACCTTTCGGTTGAAGGTCATGTGACCGAGGAGTTCGGGACTTTGGTTCTCCTACGACATTGCTCATACTGTGGTTCCCCCATTTGTGCAATTATGACCGCGATCGGCTTCCACGTTGTGAAGCGTCGATGTTCGTGGAACACTGCCGCAGGAGCATTTGTCCTCACGCCTCCAATGTTCACTACTTTGATTTTTTTGCGGTTTAATACCGAACGTGTGGGGAGATGAAGCCCAATTGCACATATGGGTCTGTTTTTCCGCGTGTGACCACTGTTCGTCACGGGTGCAGCCACCATCGGAGGTTGAATATGGGACCGAAAAGCTTGCATATGAAAATGGGCAGCAGTTTTTTCTCGGGCCGGTGAGGACTGTGACCACCGTGACCCACTAACCGCGTTCTGGAGGCTAGGTGTGCCGGGGGACTTCAGCTCACGTCCTCCCCTCAGGACACGCAGAAAACTTAGCGAGACATGTTAATCGGGTACTGCACACCTGGGGGAAGTGTGTGAGAACAACTGGGACAGATAAAAAAAATTGTGCACAACGGGGCTTGAACACGAGGGTGTGAGAAGCGAAAAATGTTGGGCGGGTCGTCAACCGCTTCCCCAACAAGACTTCACCAACCAGTTCTGAAAACTGGTTCATATCTAGCTCGTTGGGATCCCAGGCCATGGATGGGCTCCTACTGGCTCTCCCACGCCGAATTAGGATGAATGCCAGGTGCCCACAACTAACAGATGATCGTACTACCCAGAACCGGTGCAAGCCAACCCACCGGTGCAAGTATGGTCTCGGATCCCAGCGAGCTAGATATGGACCAGTTTGAAGAACTGGTTCGTGAAGTCTTGTTGGGGCAGCGGTTGACAACCCGCCCAATATTTTTTGTTTCTCACACCCCCGTGTTCGAGCCCCAGTGTGCACAGCTTTTTTATTCATTCCAGTTGTTCTCATGAAAGGGTGCGAATAAAAGAAAAAATAGCTTCGCATCCAAATCCAGAAATTACGCTCGATGGGAATTGGATATCAGCTTAAACGCGGTTTCTGAGATGTGGGTCCCGCGCTATCCCGAGATATCGTTTGAAGAACAACTCCCACCGGTGGTTCGATGGACCCCCAATTTCAGCCCATGACGGACAGAGCTGGACGAGCTTCAGTGAAAGCGTGTCCTTGTCTACGGGTCGTCCTTGGATGCTGAGAAAGACGGACCAATCAACGATCTTTTCCTCCGGAATGTGTCGTAGGGAACGTTGTAATCGCGGGCAATAGCCTTCAAGTTGACGGCCATCGAAGGATCCTTCGCTATTACGGTGAGAGCCTCCTTCATCTTCGCTTCTTTTGCATCTTCGGTGTCTGGGGTGTCGAGGGTGTTGGCGGGACCTGTCCCCGTGGACGTTGAGTGGCTTTCTGTGCTCATGGGATTTTCGTATTGGTGGGGGGTGGATTTTGAGAGCCTTGCCGGTGTGCTGCGACCGCTGTCCCGCCCTCGTGTCACATACATAAACATTCAACCCTCTGTAATGTCTCCCATTCACTGGGAAACCGTGACGGTCCATTCTTTTTTAAAAGGCAATATATATTCGATGGCCATAAAGGCCATTCCACTGGGGTTTAACATGGTGTACGGATGGAATGGCAGGAATCCGTCCATTCAGCTCGCGTGACAGGTCGGTTTTCGCTGTATACCCACAGTATCTACGATTCGGGGGATCACACCGCCGTGAAATCAGGCCGTTAGTGAGCGTAGGTTCTCCAATCCGCACAGTAAAAATTTCGTCGATGCTGGGCAACCGAAGGGGTCGGAAATCGGGAATTGCATATATGGGTGTAATTGCACAAATGGGGGAACCACAGTAGGTCAACGGTTCTGATTCACCCTAAGGCGAAGTCCAGGAGGACCTTCCGACCACACCATCTGTCCAGTACGCTGAACAGGAGGTCGGTGGTAGTTTGGGATTTCCCCACGGCACCTCAACCTCAACCCCTGCGACAATCCCCCCGTCCCAGCTTTCTTGTAATGATCACCCATCTTTTAATTGTCCCACGTGCGTTGGGGTTGTCTCTCCACCCCCCTTCTCTCATCCTGCATTGCTATTGCCCCCCTGGCTCGAGTCTTCAATGTGTAAAATCCTACCAGGCACCACCCAGAGCCTTTCCTATGTTGGCATTCGGTTTTGGCCATGTGTCTTCTGAGTTCCTTGATAAATAGAACAGAAAATAGCTGAATAATGTGCACTTCTTCGCAGGTACATGCTTTGTAAGAATTTGATCGATGCGGGTACCAACGTGTTGCTTATTTGCGTTGTCGGCTCCTTGCCTCCCCTCGTTTGCCGTTTTAACATCTGGCGACCCAACGTCCGGAGAACGCGTGCCCAGAGTCGGAATTGTAGCCTATCAAGTCAAGAGTTTCACCGGTTCACGGTCGGCGGGAAGTCCGCCACGAGGATGAGCTGAGGGTAAATGAGCAGGAAAGACCAGCCGACATTTTGGTCCAAGAGGGTGATGCAAACGAGGGAAGGGAGTGATAAAGCGGATTGACATGTGTGCTGCAATTACATGTAGGTAGACACAATAAAAAAACAGGAGTGACAGGTCAGCGGCCCAAACCCAAGAGCTGACGTAACTTCGACCGTTGGGGAGTCCGGAGGGAGAAAGAGGTTATCTGTGCCCTTGCTCGATGAGCGATGCCGGGGAAGCATAATCTCGAACCCACCGAATTCTCCCGAATCCGACATCGACTCCTCAGAGTCCGAAAGGACATCACCGGTCTGAGAGCAAGGGGGCATCAACCCTTCCCAGCTGTCTGCCGCTTCCCTAAGGTGCGTCACAACTTCCTGAACCCTTGGCCGCAGCTCCATATCGCCTTGCCAGCAACGTTCGGTGAAAGCCCATAGCGAATCGGAAAATCCGATGGTTGGGGCGTTTGCTGGTCTACTTGGGCGCTCCCCACGAAGCGCGTGGTATCCCACCCTCGAGTCCCATACACGAGGGAATGGGGCCCCACCTGTAAGGACCTGAAGAAAGCATAAATAAGAATGGTCGATACCCGCGATCCTGCTCGCAAACCTGGAAGATGGTCAACCCGAGCGCCTGCGGCATGGGCGTTTCTCCTTCCTTGCCAAACGCCCCCGGAGCAAATAGTTCCGGAGACATGAACTGCATCGCGCCACCGATCGATAGAGCTGCCCGTGAAAACTTCCGGTTAGGGTCGAGGATCGCGGTTATAAAATCGAAGTCCGTGAGACAGGCCCGGGGAGAGGGTCCGTTGGACACGAGGATGTTCGACTGTTAGGTGTCAAAAGGGGGCCGGTGGCGAAACAAAGAGACACCGACCCCTCTGAGTCCCCCGTGTGTAAGCTTGGCCATGTGCAGGTACTGCAAACCCTGAGACGCCTCGTGCAACTGTCGTCCTAGGTCAGCGAAGCGAGTGGGGAGGAAGTGAAGTCGTGCACTAGTGCCAGTCTGTTGGCGGAGTTGTTTTCGACGAACTCCATGATATTCCCTTGCTCCATCCACTCCGATACAATGACGAACTGACGTTGCTCCGTATTCTCCTGAACTCCAACAAATTCCATTACGTTCGGATGGGATAGCATGCTCCAGAGAGCAATTCGCTTATAAAATCGCTGGAACAGAATGGTTGAGACGGCGCCGTGAGTGGGGGCTAAAATATCGTTGATGCTCACCTTTCTTATCTCCCCGAGGTCCTCCGACAACGGGAGTCTCGCGGTCTTCACAGCGACGGTGTGTCCAATGTACGTTCCGCGGTTGACATCTCCAAGTATGCCAAAGGCAGGTATCTCGTCCGAAACCTCGATTTTTTCTGTTATCATCATGCGATCTTGGAGCCGTCCGTGGCACCCAGCGAGTTTCCTCAATGCGAGGAAGAAACCCGACTTCTCGAGGGTCCTGGGTCCCATGAGGGCCTGACGAACCATCTGAGGCGGCGAGAGTGGTAACTGCAAATCGCAACTTACGCGATCCAAAGCATTGATGTATAGCCCGGTCTCCTCGGGCTCCAAATGCGAGATGTTAGCGGTCGAAGTCTTGCTCAAGGCCTCGCTATTACGTCGGAATCTTTAGCGACAACCCCTGTCATGGCTTGTTGGAGAGGAGTTGGGAGAGCTACAGCGGTTGTCGTTTCGTGGTAGACCGCTTTCCATAGAATACAGCCTAATTCTTTGTTTACCTTTTGATCGCATTGGGGCCCGGCAGCCCGGCATTGCGGCATCCGCCAGTTCACGACGCTGGGCCAAGCAGACTGGTAATTCAGTCCGTCCAACTGCTTTTCGGCCTGTTGGGGCTCCGTCAACTCGCGGTTCGCGCTGGGGGACTCCGTCAAATTCTGCAAGTGGCTCGGCAATGAGAACGAGCTTTGAGTAGGGAACTTGGCTCCGGCATCATGCCGAGGTGCCGAGATGGTCTTGGAGTGGGTGCCACAGGGGCCGGAACGCGCATCAACGCAAGTGGGTGGCAAACCCACCCCCCCCGTTCGCTTTTCGGCCTGCAAGTTCATCAGCGACCTGCAAACCATGGTGGGGTATATTGACAAATTTTTCGAATGTTTTGGCTGTGTAAATGAGTTACAAGTGCAGGGAATCTGGTTCTCGGAATGTGCGTCATGCCGGGGTGCCGGGCCCCATAAAAAGGTAAACAAAGAATTAGGCTGTATTCTATGGAAAGCGAAGCGACAGCCGCTGTAAGGCACGTGGTGGGGAGAGACGTCCCCCATCTATACCCGATCACGGTACGACAGACACTCATAGTCTCGGCTCCATCCGGTTGGGCCACGATCACTCTGGGGGATGGGGCTCCTAACCACGCCTGACTTCCTGGAATATCATGGACTTGCACCAAGGCCTCCAGCAAGGAAAACGAATTGAGAGGCAGTCAAGGTGGCACAACTTCCGAAGAGAACACAAAATTCGTACCGTATTCGCAGGGTTGGTGCCCGCTGTGATCTCTTTGACACACTTAACAATGGCGTCGACGGTGGGTTCAAAGAACTTTTGCACTTGGTTCCTGGAGGGGGGGAGATCGCGTTAGACTTCCACCACGCGAGGAGACGTGACTCACCCTGGCAAACTAAACCTCCCGCCCATTACGCCGCAACGTGTGTCGTTCTCCCGCGCCCGGCAGAATCTCACGAATTGGGGTTTACTGTCGTCTGAGAACGATGTCTTCAACCCAATATCGAAGGCCGCTGTAAGGTCGCGAGATCTTCCTTGTTGTCGAACCTGGAGTCCTTGAACCTCACTAGGCGGGGGAGTGTAAGACGAGGAAACTGATGCAGGAAAAGGTCTCAAGTCCGCCTTCTGCATAATCTCGGACCCTGGCGGTCACAATCTCAGCACCCTGGTAAAAGCCTGGCGAGCCTATCAGTCCGGCGGGTTGAATTCCAAAATCGGACTATTACACTTTGGCTCATGGTACTCTTCCACCTTCAACGGTGATGCGGAAGTCACGGTGTAAGAGCTGATGTCGATGGTTCCTCCGTCAGCATCGACGACCACAACCTTGTGTCCGGGCCTGGAACGAAAGGTCAGAACACACCCTTGGAGTTCAACGGGGAAAACGCTACTTTGAGTAACTCGCAAGAGTTCGTGTTCGTCACACAAAAGTTGAACGTGGCCTCTCCCTCTGTGACAAAGGAGACGCGGGAGAGGGCCTCCTTTTCTGTAAATACTCCGGCTCGGACGACCGATTTCCGCAAAAATCCTTGTTCACGACCTTCCCACCCATTGGGGTGCGAGAGTATGAGGTCAATGTCCGACCCGAGGCTTTCCCACAATTCTTCCCCCATGGGTTCGCGTTCCTGAATAAAAGCCTTCGTGGAATTGAACAGATAGCGGATGAAGTCTGCAAAAACGTCTTGGAGAGACTTGTCCGCGGGTAAATCCCCAGTCATGTGTTTCTTCGCTGTCGCGGGCAACTCCCCATGGGTGACTCTCAATTTCCACCTGAGATCATGTTAATTTGAACCTCAGTCCTCAGCGGAAGAGCCTCACCATCGAAGTTCATGGAGATCTTCGGCTTCACCATCGTCCACGGTGCCCTTGACGCCACGAAAGTTTCCCTCGTGGTCATAGAACAAGACAGATGGTATTTTGGGGGTTCCGATCACGCTACGGTTATCCAAGAACCTGGATCGTACGGTTGACCGCTCAGCGCGCTCAGAAAGGAAACGTCACTGTTGACAGCTACCTTCCGACGAAGCTGATCTCCGGAACCACCCCCGGATTAAGGAGCGTGTACGAGACTCCGCTGTAAGTCGTCCCGAGATCAACCGCGACGACGAGCTTTTTGGAAGCTCCTGAGTAAGGCGAACGCGTGATAGCCATGCTGAGGTGGGACAGGTTGGGAGAGAGGGTGTCCGAAGGGGAATTGACATTTTATAAGACGAGGAGGTCCACCACATTCCAGCCACACTTGACCGACCCCAACTTAATGTAACGCATTCACGCGAAAGCTGGCCCCCTCCCCTCTGAACTTGGAGTTGGATTCGAGCCCATTCACGCGGTCTTTGCCCGAAAGCGGGTGGCTCACCGCGCATACATTGCATTTCCGAGGGTCCAAAACCCGTCGCATCTTCACGCAGTCTGTGCTCCCCTACCTCATGTTCTGTACCGATATACTGAAGCTAGGGTCATAGATACTCAAAAGA
>Ga0307509_10012591_pt1 | contig 10103 bp, 15 predicted proteins | sample 10_EM_MG_FD_202245 | JGI IMG/M metagenome (GOLD analysis project Ga0307509, IMG submission 202245) | Populus trichocarpa ectomycorrhiza microbial communities from riparian zone in the Pacific Northwest, United States - 10_EM | ecosystem: Host-associated > Plants > Roots > Unclassified | place... | reverse complement strand
ACTGGAAACCGAATCTGGAAACAGAGGACCGTTGGCATTGGTGTTGTCACCGCCAAAGAGGCCATGGATTACAGTTTCTCTGGCGTCATGCTGCGTGGTAGTGGCATCAAGTGGGATCTGAGAAAGGTTGCCCCCTACGATAAATATGATGAGGTACGGATTCTCTGGCAGAACCCATCGTGACGCACGAGAATTCACACACGAAAAGGTCGAGTTCGACATCCCTATTGGACAAAACGGTGACTGCTACGACCGCTACATGTGCCGTGTCCAAGAATTCAGGGAGAGTTTAAGGATCGTTAACCAGGTTCGCCTCAACGTTCCGGCTCACAAGATTGCGACTAACAGAGGAAACTCCACAGTGTTTGAACAAGATCACAGAGGGTGCCATCCGTGTTGACGACCACAAACTCGTGCCGCCACCCCGTGCTTCGATGAAGGAGAGCATGGAGTCTCTCATCCACCACTTCAAACTCTTCAGCGAGGGCTATTCAGTTCCACCTGGCGAGACTTACTCTGCCATTGAAGCTCCCAAAGGAGAGATGGGGGTCTACCTCGTTTCGTAAGCGGGATTTTACTTCACCACCGCCACGGTACTGAATGAGTGCCGCCTAGTGATGGTTCGAACCGACCATACCGGTGCAGTATTCGCGCCCCCGGATTTGCCCACCTTGCTGGTGCCGACTTCATCATGAGACGTGAGTGTTTTTGCTTCGATTCTGATCCTAGTCTGACCGTTTCTCGCAGACGTACGTTCTCAGCCCCACGTTGAATGTTCTCCCATTATACTGACTTTTCCGTAGCACCTCATTGCCGATGCCGTTGCTATCATTGGCACAATGGTAAGTTCTCCCCGTCCTTCCGGAGGGCCTTGGGATCTGACAGTGTTGCGCATAGGATCTTGTGTTCGGGTATGTGGATGTGGTCTTCCTGACGGGACCAACGCTCACAAATCCTCCCCCAAAACAGCGAGGTAGACAGGTAGACTTGAACCAACGCAGCCTCCCGTTTATTTTATCCATACTCACTAAAAATATCATAATTGTGTCGGCGAATGACGCGAAACATGGTCTGAGCTTTGCGGCTCAGACATTTCCACACTGGGGATGAGGGGACACTGAGGGGGAAAATGTTCATTGTCCGAGGATGTACTCAACAACAGAATGTAGGTCAAAGTCCGAGTTCGAATGTATTAAACGAAAGTCATAGAAGAGGTAAAGTGCGTCCGCGTAGGAAACGGGTTGATATGGATGATACCTGCGCTTAGAATCCAAAGAATGCACCGGCGGCGACAAGGACGCCAACGACAGTGGCACCGATGCCAGTCACACTAAGGGCACCACCAGTGTTGTTACCACCGTTGAAAGAACCGGTTGATGTGGGACCTGGGGAGGACGTGCCGGATCCGCTCAATGGGGTCGACGTCCTGGAAACGGTGGAACCAGGACCGGAGGAGGTTGTGAGGGTGGGGCGACTGGGCACAGGGTAAGTGATGTTTGTTCAACGAATGACGATGGTAACACTTACATGGAAGTCGTGCCATTTCCAGATGAGGAAGAGGAGGACAATAAAGAACTGGAAGAGAGGGCTGCACCGATATCGAACATGGCGGTCCTGGAAAGTACAGTAGTGACATCTCCTATTGGGGAGGCCTGGAAGGTGTACCCAGAGCTGTACAGGGTATGAGCACCAAGTCCCGATAAACCGGGGATATAACGATCCGCGGGTGAGACTCACCCTGGTTCGACGACAGGAATGACCACAGTGATGGTCCCATCAGAGGTAGTGACAACGTTCTTCAAGGCAAAGGTATTGCGGAACACGTCATTGGTCAGGTCTATGTGGGGGGGTAAGTCATCGTATTTCCTCCATTGTGGACCCGGAAAAAAATGGCTAACAGAGGTCAAACGTAGCGGGGTCTCCGGAGGCAGTGGTCCAAGTGACGGTGGTTGGGCTTTGAGTATGAATTTGCGTAGTAGGCTGGTTAAGCTGCAAGGCCGAAATGGCAGGAACGAGGAGGAGGAGTGCACTGCGACAACGAGGTTCAATTCTCCCCGCTCTCCCAAACCTGTGAGGTTTCCTCAGGACTCACCCGAACTTTGGGAACATGGCAGAAGATGAGTTGTCGGTAAGAGAGGAGAGGAAGGATAAAGAGCGACGGGGGGACGACACGGGAGTGAAGAATAACGACGTTGAAACGTTGAAGTGAGGAGCGAAGTGTCTGCGCATCATCCGTGCATATATAGAAGCCACGGGATCTCCGGAGTCCGGCCTCCGGACCTATCGCGCCACTGGCCCGTGCAGTTTTCCGTTACATGTTCGGAAATTTTTGGAAAGTCCTCAAAATTCCAAGCACTCGAGGGTAAGAACATGCAAGTGGAGACAAACGTATCGAATTATCTAGTAAATCTAGTAAATCTGGGGGAAAGGAGGAGGGATTCGCATCAGCGCCTGCTTCCATGTACAGCCAATACAAGACCAGCTCACCTCATCGAAAGGTCTCGTATCTGGGAAGCAACTGTCCCAGACCTCGTTGACAGCCCTTTCCGCAGTCTCTGTATCGGGGCATGCTGGGTTCGCTGCCACGGATAACACGGACCTTCTCCTAACGCATGCCTGAAAATAAGCGGAATAAGGGGGCCGAAAGGGGCAGAAGTGAGGGGTGAGCGCACCTGATGCTGCTTGGTAAATGAAAAGAACCCCCGGCGTAACTCCCGAGTCCATTTACAGTCCCCGCTCAGACTGTTGGCTCTGATCTATATATAAAATCACCAGTCAGTTTGAGTCCTCTGCCAAGAAAACACAAGCGTGATGGCCAGTATGCGTACCTCACTGCAAGCGTGATGCCGTAGGTTGTTCCAGTCGACTTTGAACATGCATTGATCATACATATGCACCAACTCGTGTGCGAGAGTATGTTCCATGTGGGTTTTGCTCCAGAATCTACCCTGGCAGAGTATCGTGATACCTGCACCGGGGACGAACCCACCAGAGCGGTCGTAGCTGCACGGTTGGCAGCTCAAGTGCTTCGGAGCGACCGAGCACCCTGACTGTTCTAGCCGTTTCAGCATGAAAACCACAGCCGGACCTAGAATAACGCGTTGAGGAGATCCCGGATAAATGGGGGGAGAGCGTCATGCGAACCCACTGTGGTTCATAAGTTCCTTCTTCCATCGGTTACACACATTGTGTTGGTGTATTTCGAGTTCTCGTAGCCTTTCCTCCTCCGTGATCCCGAGTCCGGTCACGACTGAGAACTTGCGACTCCATTTGTTGAAGATACTTGCATCCTCTGGCGTGGATGGCTGCGATGTGGCAGACATACCGAAGGCTCGGTCTCGGCTGGGGAGGAGCCATAAGGGTCACATACGGGTACCAAGGATGTAGACCCACCGAGCTGGTTTATTCCGAGCCGAGCAACACTGACAACATGCACACCCTAGGTGGGGGCAGACGGAAGGTGATCGAGAATACTGAGCCCGGTTAGAACGATGACCCATTCGGCAATCTATACCTTCACATGCATCTCTACACAAGTATCGCCGTGACGACTCCCACCAAGGCCAGGGAGATATGAGCCAGCCCCTCCAGCTTCCCTTCAAACTCCCCGACCAGATCCAGGCCTCTCATGCAGCGCCACACGTGCTGTTGATTCTGTTGAACAGACCAGAGGCGATGAATGCGATGTCTAGGGAGATGGAGGCCAGCTTAACACTCCTGCTAAACTGGTTCCAAGACAACAACAACTATTGGTATGTTTATCGCCGGTCTTGGAGACACTCTACGTAGGCCTAACCCAACTCTTAGGGTCGCGGTTCTTTCTGGTAATGGCAAGATCTTCTGTGCTGGTGCTGACCTGGTGGAGTGAATGGAACTCTTATTCTACCACACGCGTCCTTATTAACACGATTCCCCGTCGTCCTCAGGTGGCTCAAGCGAGACTACACCGGTGTCGGCACTCAAGTCACCAGCGATCAAGAGAAAGTGATCAGCATGTCGCATGGTTTTGGCTCGATCTCTCGAAGACATACCCTCAACAAACCGATTATTGCGGCGGTGAATGGCGGAGCCTTCGGGGGAGGGACTGAGATGATCCTTAACTGCGATATCGTCATCGCTGAAGAAAATGCCAAGTTTGGACTCCCCGAAGTTAAGCGTGGCGTTGTTGCTTCTGCAGGAGGTATTAACTATCCTCCACTGTAACCACTCCCTCTGGTCTCACCTTTGTGGCAGGTATACCAAGACTGCTTCACGTCTCAGGTTACCAGCTTGCCGCAGAGATGCTCCTGCTTGGCCGGAACTTGACGGCTGTAGAGGCTCGAGACCGTTTCCGATTGTGAGTGTGGATGATTGGAAATCACTCATCCTCACTGACCATACCCAGCGTGAACGAGGTGGTTCCCCGTGGTAAAGCCGTGAAAACCGCGATTGCCTGGGCACTGAAGATCTGTGAAAATTCCCCCGATGCTGTACAAGCAACGAAACACGGCCTAATCCTTGGTCTCCTCCATGGAAGTGTTAACGAAGCTTTTACATCCCATGCGTGGAGCGAGGCGGCCAAGAGGGCATGGGTCGGTGAAAACATCAATGTGGGTTGCGTACACGACTGTTTCATTCCAGGGTGCTTACCTCACACACAGGAGGGACTCAGTGCGTTTGCCGAGGTGAGGGTGTGTCTTCTGCACAGGATACGCTTACTGACAACATGGCAGAAACGAAAGCCTGTCTGGGGCAACCCCTCAGCGAAGCTTTGAGCCCTCGCCCCCACCTGTTGATCCTCGTACCCTTGCAACGTTCATACCAGACGTACATACATTCTGTTGTATGCATTAAAAATCACCCCCATCTGTTAAATATAACTCCCAACTTCGATCCTCTCCCGTCTCACCCGTCTTGCCCTTCTCACCTTTTGTCATCCGATGTTCGTAGCCCTTCCACGCCCATCTGTGAAAGACGAAGGAACGCAGAAGGGTATAGGTAGGATTTGGTTGTTTCATGCCAGTTGCTGTGGGAGGAGGAGGTTTTTTCGCCAGACGGCAGATGTCCCCTGGAATTGCGAGTTGTCAGTGACGCCCTCCGGCCCAAGAAAAAGTCCTTACAGTCAGTGTAGGGCGGCACGTTTCGTAAAGTGATGATGACCGTCCCTCTGGAAGAACCTGCCCGTCCACCCGACCCACCCTCTTGGTCTGAGTCTGAACCCGTGTCATCTTCCTCCCGCGCTTTCCCCTTCTTTTTCCCAAGTGTTGGTGGTGGCCCCCGGACCAAGAACCCAGAGACCGACCGAAGGAACCCCAAGATCATGAGTTGGTTCGATAGGATATTTCTATCCTGATCGGCGATTCCCTTCCCTGTAAAGTGCGTCGGTGGGCTACCCGCTTTGACTGCAACGGCAACACGAAACACCTACCTGAGTGGGGAAAATTCCAAACGACTTTATCCCATCGTTTGCCTTTCAGTTGGGAAACTTTTTCCAACTTGGTCGCGTCCACTCCGAACAGAACGTTTACGCCTCTAGCTCTGAGAGCGCCGATTTTCTCCTGCGCATCCGGGTACTTCGCGAGGCACTCTTCTTCCGAATCGTATGCTGTGGCCGTTACGCTTTGCGGCGGAAGGTGCTGGAGTTGCGACGGGGGGTTGATCGTCAAGGCGTAGGCGAACGAAAAGTTCCCCTCCCCGATCAGGAGGATCTTATCCGTCGGGGCGAACGGAATCGTCACAGCTCTCGTCTTCCCAGTCTGCTTCTTGGCAGCCTTAGTCTTTTCGTTCGACTTTGTGGCCTGGGCAATCTGAGCCTTTTGCTTGAGGCGTGACTGTTGGTTAAGCAAGGCGGTTTGGAGTGACGATTTCTTTTTTCCTCCCATGAGATGATCGTACGACGGGAGCAAACGAAGAAGGCGTAGCAAGCGTGGGAATCCAATATTTGACCTGCCGACGTGTCTGTCCCACTCGAACACGTTGACAACTCAGGCCACACTTAATTCCGACCGAACCCCACCACCACCGTCTCACACATTCTTTCCCTCAACTCCCAAAACCACCGTTCAGAATGGTCCGTACCCATCCTCCCACTTGAACACGGGGATCCCGCAGAGGTTGCTGATCCAGATTCGTCATTAAACAGCCGACTGAATTTGAGCTTCGCCAAAGGAACCAGCAATTCGCCAACAAGGCTCGAGCTGGCAAGAACCCAGTTAACCCATCGCGCAAGGATAAGCTCGAGAAGCGGAGTCCAATCAGTGCCTGGGCGCTGGGTGCGGTCGCGTTCGTTGTCATTGGAGGGGGTACGCCCGATTCACCTCACTGACTGCACCCTACACGGTCCTGATGATTCATATCCCTTTAGTATTCTTCGAGATAGCAAGGCTTCTGTTCCTGTGAGGCGGAGACACCTCCGTCTCCCCCGTATCTCTTAATATGCATGTGTATAACACCCCTGTATATATTTCATCCCACCGTACATGACCACACGGACCGGGCATTAGCGGCTCAACATATGCATACTCCCCTGCTGGCGAGGTTCATTCAGCACTTCCGCCCACCCCGCTGGGTCCGGTCGTCTCGACACCCTCCATAGCATCGCTCTCCAGCTCCTTCTCATCAATCTTGACATCGTCACCAGCCCAGATACGCATGGTCGGTTGCCAGATCATGACGACGTTGTCTTCCGACGCACTCACTCCCATCCAAGCTTCCTCCTCGCCAGGTGCCCAGCAGAAGTCTGTCGGTCGCGCGGTGTGGCCTACGCTTCCAAGGTTAGCACGGACTTCTAGAGTATCCGTTGTCGCGCACCTCCATGTACGAACAACAGTTCCGGCGGGCCGTCCTCCTGGTCGTCAGGTGTCTGTTCGACCCCAATCTGGTTCAAGTCCCAAACGTTAATTCGTCTGTCACTCGACGCCGATGCAAAAATGGTGGCATTGTGCGGAGACCACGCGAGACTCAAAACTTCATCGGTATGGGACTCGAATGTATGAACACGAGTCGTTGGTTTACGCAGGTCGTGTAGGCCAATTGTCTAGAAGTGTTCGTCAGAGCACAAAATAGAAGAGGCGGAAATTCAGCGAACCTTGTCCGCACTTCCCGTGACGACAAGCCATTCTTGTACGGGGTGGTAGGCAACCGAAAGAATTTCTTTGTCGTGGGCTTGATGTTTATGGGCTGGATCGGGCCCAGCTCGGGTATCCCAGCTAGCCCAGAGAGTTAGAACATGGGCGGGGCAGCCGATAACAGCACACCGTACATCATGAGCATCTTGTCATCTCCCACACTTGCGAAAATGTTCTCGTTTTGACAGTTCCAGTCGACGTCCTATATGGAATCGGAAATTCGATGATGAGAAACGAAGGGTAATCCCCTTGCAATAACATACCCCAACAACTGACGAGTGCCCACGGTACACTGTGGTTGGTTCAATCGTGACGTTACCTTTGACATACGAGTTCAGGTCCCTGGGGAGGTGGTAAGAAAGAGTCCCGAGAATGGTTCCCCCAAGCTGCGTACCAAAGGCAGACAGTCATATCCTCAGACCCTCCAAGGACGTGACCCTTCTTGAGAGGGCTCCATGAGAGACCGAATCTGCAAACAGGTTTGGTTCTCTGCAACGCCTACGTATACCGACCATACCTACCCTTCTTTTTGTTGTCCAACCAGCCTGATGTCCGGTTTCGCTTGACCGTTGCGTTCCGGATCGCTTGAGTGTTTCGTCCGGTCAAAGATCAAAATATCTCCAGAAGTGCATTTGGTGGCAATCAAATCGGGATTCTGGGGCATATACCTCGCCTTGTTGATTTCTCCAGGGTGAATTATCTTTTGGATGATCTGGATTTTGGGCGTCGTGGGGATGGTGTGGCCACCCATCTCTCCCCGTTCTTCGTTCCTTTCGAGCTGGACATCGCGTTTGGGGAGGTGGACTGTTGCGATTTGTAGATAATCCGGGGCTTGGGCAGAGGTGTGAGTACCGAGTAAAAGCCGATGGATCGTGTACGGTTTGTCTGCGGGCCTGGGTGATAGTCTAGACGCATGGTACGTGGCTCTAGAGGGTTACTCACGATTCCTTGTCCGGGAACCATTGACACGTTAAGGTGGGCCAATCCAGTGCATGGGTGATAACCAAATCATACAAGTAGGGTGCGTTCTTCTTCCTGTGACGGGGGCTGGGGTTATCCAACTGGGAAAATGTACACTTTCTGACGTGCGCACCATGTCTTGTATTCCTACGGTTTTGTTAGCACGGCACCTCCTTTGCCCGGGGATAGTCGATGTGTACCTCGTTAATTAGCTTGTTCTCTTCCTCTGCGGCGAGCTCTGCAGCAGGATCTGCATCTATGACTTCTTCCACGTTCGGTCTCATGGAGGTGGCGGTGAGAACGCAAGAGGCAAAGACGCGTCGAGACAATCACGAGTTGACGCGTTTGGCTTTCAGTTGGCGCTGGAATAAAAATAAGAGGCTCTAATTGCTACGGAAAATATCGTGTCTCTATTGACGATGACAATGGAGTAACGGTAGAGTATTGGGGTGTTGGCCCTTCACGCTCCTTCAAGACTGCGATTCCCATGAAGCAATGAGCTTCTCCAGGTCGAAGCGTGGGTCGTCAGGGTCGGTCACAACTAGGGCGGGCGTGAGCTGGGAATGTTCAGATGTGGGGAGACATGTGAGGGCTTACCACCACCTTTGGGACCCTCCTGCTGCTTCTTCCAAGCTTCCTTAGCACGAGCGACGAGGTCCTGACGCTCGTGCTTTGCATGGTGAACCTTCTCCTCGTCATGAGATTTCTGCAGTGTTCGTCGGTGCCAAATACCGTAGAACACGCCACCAAAAAGAGCTGTATATCGGACAACCTGGGGGAGGGATTAAGTCGCGGTCGTATGCGTCGTGGATAGACGGAGACGGACGTTTACAGTTGGGGTTGCCATGATCAGGTTTTTAAACGAACGAGCCTCCGGCAAGCGTTTTGGAGGCTAGGGGTGGCACAAGGAGTGCGAGGTGCTGGTAAAAAGAAAGATTTCCGAGTGAGGACGGTCAGGCGGGGGAAATGGTAGCCAGTCGGCACTCACTGCTTGAGCTGGAAGAAGTCGGACGGAACGGGATCAAACGCGGCGGTCACACCACTCCAGACTCTCCGACCTTAACATCAACTTGTGGCTACTCGACTCTGTGCACAGTAACAAAATTCAAAATTCGTCTGGACGGACTCAGTGAAGGAACTAAAGGATCGTTTCTCAAGTGCCTCGTCGGTTTCACTATGCGGTTCATGGCGCGGTTCAAGGCGTCTGGTTCCGACGTTTCACCAAGCAGAAAGCGGACGAACTTGGGATAGTTGGGTGGGTCAAGAACGACGTGGTGGGTAATATCGCTCGAGGTTGGCCTACATGAGCGTCTTCTCATGCCGAGCACAATCCAGGGAGGAAGTGTCAGCGGTATCGCGATCAGCACCTCCGATTCTACGCTCGACCAGTTGTAAGTATATCCCCATCTACCCATCTTCTTGTCTGGTTTTCAGCGAGACATCGTTCCAGCAAACGGGCCATTAACCGGGGTCCACCCGCCGCAAAAGTCGAGCGTGTTGACATCACCGATGAGAGCGAAACTGACGACACCGAGTTCACTTCGTTCGATATCCGCCGGAGTTCCTAGCACGAACCTGTTGTGGTGTCGGAAATAAACACTTTGAACGCCCCATGTACGCCTCGAATGGAAGAGAGAAGGTGGCTGAGTGCCGTCGGAGGATATGGATTGGGAAGCATCCATTTCTCGTTTTCTCTCCCCATCGCGCGGTGCTTCCCCTCCAAGTCCGATGCGTCTTTCATGTACACCCATAGATTTTTTTACCGCACATGTGTAGCGTTAGACAGTGGACGACGTCCATGAGAGCGAAGTCAACTCCCCACGAAGGCATGTTTCGCGTTACGCCTTGGAGGCCATATGTCCCGGTTCCTGAAGCCGAGGATCCCCCCACGGAGATCCTACCCCAGAACCGCCATCACACCCGCCACGACGCTATGGACGAGGATATCGACATGGACGCCCCCCAGATTTCTATCCTCCAAGACGACAAAACACCCCCGCCTCGTACATCTTCCTCGTTGAAACCAACAAAATTCAA
>Ga0307509_10012590_pt1 | contig 10103 bp, 5 predicted proteins | sample 10_EM_MG_FD_202245 | JGI IMG/M metagenome (GOLD analysis project Ga0307509, IMG submission 202245) | Populus trichocarpa ectomycorrhiza microbial communities from riparian zone in the Pacific Northwest, United States - 10_EM | ecosystem: Host-associated > Plants > Roots > Unclassified | place... | reverse complement strand
AGCGGGAGGTGCGAGGTACCGCGGGGATTGCGGGACGTCATGGTAGGTCGCATGATGTCGCGTGATGTCGCGGGATGTCGGTAAAGGGCTAGACCCGGAGCGGGATGAGCGGAAGACGAGTTGTACAGCAGGAGATGAGGTATGCCGCGGGAGATGAGATATGCCGCGGGAGATGAGATATGCCGCGGGAGATGAGACATACCGCGGGAGGCAGGTGTAGGAGACAGGTCTGGAGGCGTGAGACGAGTCGCGGAGCGGAAGACGCATCTGGAGGCGGAAGACGCATTGGAAGGCGGAAGATGCATCGGAAGGCGGAGGAGGCGTCGGAAGGCGGAGGAGGCAGAAGCAGAGTTCGAGATGGAAAGGCGTGGCGGAAGGGGGTTACCCTTACAGTGGCACATACGAGAGTGATAGCGAGAGCGGGACAATAGTGGAACAGAACGAGAGCGGAATGGCAGTGGGAGCGGAACGATAGCGGAAGCGGACGATGTTTCTGATCTTAACTGTAACTGGGTGATTTCTCTATCATTTTGTTCTAACTACTACATGATATATATAGTAATGAGAAAATGTGACTTATTAAGTCAAAAGGAGCGCGATTGTGCTGTGACAATTATGGAAATGAAGAACTAAGATGGAAGGTGTCTGCATTCAGCTAGATGACTGCGGCAGCTCAAAACGATACTAAGTGGCGGTGGCACGGCATCGACGACACATACACATATGGAAACCGTTCGTTGTGGAATCTAGACTTTCTACTGTGGACGATGGGCCGGAACGTGTCGGAAGGCAGTGGATCAATATCGGAAACAGTGGAAGACGACGGGACATGCGGGAGTGCGACGGATGACAGCGGAAGACAACGGGAGTGGCGGAAGCGTGTGGAAACTTTCGGAAGACGTTGGAAGATGGTGGTTCAACATACTACAATCATGTTTTCAGCGGACAGCGCATCTTTGGCTCTGTTGGGTCGAAGTCAGTAAAAGATCTGATCTGATTTAATCAGAATTGGTCAGATCCAAGTCCAACCAAATTCTGATCAGATTCTGAACAGATGTAATATAGCACCTTAATATATTGTTAACAAATTATATATACTGTAGTATTATATTTATTTAAAATGAATTTTGGTGTTATACAAATTTAATTATAATGAACCATGCAGGGAGGTCAAGAACAAAGTTTTGCGTTTTTTTCAGCTCGCTGGGTGAGGTCATGTGACCTGATCACATGCCAACAAGGCAATCTCTTTCTTCATCATTTCTTTATCCACCATCACCCTTGTTAGCCATGAATGTGCCGCCGCCAATGGACCACATGCAAAGGCCAGGGGACATGGAAGGAGGAGGCGTAGGGTGGGCATACAAGGTACGCCCACTATTTTTTATCAATTTTCCAGTATTACCACAGGGTTTCACAAATTCTCCAACTGAATTTCAGAAATGTCTGGTAATGGTACTCCAAGACAAAATTCCTGATACAGCCAATATATTTATAGATGACCTTCCAATTAAAGGTTCAAAGACTCAATACCTAGATGGAGAAGAAAATCCAGAAGTATTGAAGAAAAACTCTGGAATTCGACAATTTATCTGGGAACAGGCTAAGATGTTCACCACATTAAGGTAGAGGACATCCACATCCCACCTACATCACATGACTTCCCAATTAGTCGAAAAAGGTTGAAATTTGTAGCATTCCTCATTATATAGTCTTATATCAGAAAATCTGGCTCCAACATTCTGTTGGTATTATAGAGTAAAGTGTATCTTACAAGTTTCAATAAAATATACCAAGAAATGAGTGACTTATATCCAGAATACAGAGAAAATTCTCCAAAAGCAGTATTTTGTGAATAACTCCTTCATTTTGGAAGAATCTGCAAACATTTTTACATAGAACTGTTTGTATAGTGTGTGGAAATAAAATGTTGGGGCCAGATTTCCTGATATAGGACTATATAATGAAGAATGCTACAAATTTCGACCTTTTTCAACTAATTGGGAAGTCATGTGACATAGGTGGGATGTGGATGTCCTCTACCTTATGCATAGAATTAAATGTGCTGGAGCAACTTTTGCAGCAACAAAGGCTCAAATTTGCTTGCCCAAAGTTACAATTATTGGTCAGACTTGTAATGCAAATGGATGAGTTCCTGAAAACTCAAAAGTTGTCAAAATCCTAAACTGGCCACCCTTTAATACCCCAAAGGAAGTCCGAAGATTTCTGGGACTATGCAGAGGACTTAGAATCTGGATTCCAAACTATTCAAAAATAGTCCGACCCCTGACTGAACTATATCACAAAGGTGCTGAGTTTATTTGGCATGAACAATGCCAAGCTGCATTTGATGAAATTAAACAATTTGTAACCACCGCACCTGCACTTCAGCCAATCGATTAAACCATTGACAATCCTGTCATTTTAACAGTAGATTCCAGTACTGAAGCTGCTGGAATGATTTTGTATCAAATGGCTGATGACAGCAAAACACCCAGCTCGATTTGGATTGATTTCTATGAGTCCAACTGAATCCTGATACTGTTTGGGGAGTGAAGAGAGCCTGGGAATCAAGTTGATAAGAAGGATGCCTATCTTTGATAGGGCATCCTCTCCTATATACAGTACAATCAAGCTGTGCTAGCACAAAGGGCAGAGGCTGTGCTACAGCATGAGGCAGTGTCCACCAGCCACCGAGCTACTCAGTGGCCGATACATACAAGAGTCCATGATGTAATACAAACAGCACAACGTGGGCACTGACAGTCTATAAGACACATAGAGCTACATGGGGAGAAGGAATGACAAAGGATGAAGGCACACTAGCTCTAGTCTAGGGTAAGGGTGACTAGGGCGGAGCTAAGTATGCCGAGTTTGGACCAAACTCACAGTCCTCTTACAGATACTCTCAGCCATAGAGTTATTCAGATTATACTGAGCATTACGGCACTGGAGACTTTACAGTGTTAAGAATCTGATAGTTGAAGTTGATGCTAAATTTATCATAGGCATGCTAAATGAACCAGACCTTCAGCCCAATGCAGTTATCAATAGATGAATTCAAGAAGTTAAAATGTTCACCTTTGAACTAGTGCATATACCAGCTGAGCAACACAAAGGACCAGATGCACTCTCCAGAAGACCATTAGTGAAGGAGAAGTAATAGAAGAAGATGATGATTCCTGGCTAAATGAAATTGCACTAATGACATATATTCCTTACCATGATTTTCCACCCTTTCTAAAGATTTCACAAAATCTTAACTCCCAAATAATTCTACAGGTCAAAAACAATATTACAAGACAAGAAAATATCCCATTGTATTAATCTGTGTATACAGATATTGTCCTTGCAATCAAACCAGAATTTGCTAAAGCAATTTGTACCAAGAAAAAGAATCATGAATACCAGAAATACAAGATTGAACCAACAGTCACTAGATTCTGGCTATATGAGACAGAACCTATAAATGCAATACAGTATGTAATTAGTATTGGATCAACCAAAACTCCAGAACAAGTTCAGGATTCAACAGGACTAGAAAATGATGACTTTGATAAAGGACTCAAAGAATCATATGGCTACTCTATCTATAGAATGTGGCAGCTCAAAGAACCACTTTATGGACCACTTATGAAGGAGTTAATTGGTATTTCTCCACCACACTGATATAAATACACTATAACTAAATTAATATCACAACACTTCATCAAATCAATGAGGCAGATATTCTGTTCACAGAAATTTGACTCCCAAGCAATACACCAATCCCAAGTATATGCAACCTAGAAAACATAAGAAAATAATCTGATAAATATCTGACTCAATAGACAGAAATTCTTTGTCAATTGAGGCACTACTTACTGTGTAGCATCTTTGTATCAGAAGACATGATTGAAGTTGCAACAGTAGTGAGAGAGAGACAACGGAAAGTGGAGCTGTTGTCTGAATTAGAAATGGTTGAGAGGTTGCTTTTTGAAGCAGCCATTGCACTTTGCTAGCACCACTCAATCCAGTTCGTAAATTTTTGTTTCAGTGCTCACTGAGTTGGATAGGTTTTGGAAGAGCAAGCAGATAAGCTTGTTGCTGAGAGCAAGGGTGAGCGGAAATGTGGAGTAGCCTGCATGCTAGTTGGTAGTCCTGCTGTACAAGCCACACTACAGTTCACTAGTCCACTAACAGCTTGTAGGGTCACAGCCAGTTGGCTGCCAGTCCATTGGCTGCCTGAATGCATTATAATCACCTTCTTACTGGCCATTCTGATATACGAGGGATGCCATTCATTGAATTTCATAGAGTTGGAGGCAGAGCAACAATTTTTTTACTATGCACTGTGACATGACAACACAGTACAACACTATCATGCATGCATCTCCACTTAGTGGCTGGTCGCCTTTTGCCATCTGGACAATCTGAAGTGACCTTTGTTCAAATTTGATAGGTCTGATGCGACATCAAGTTTGAATCCAGAATAACTGGCATGACAGCTTGGGCCTTGCTTTTGATTACCTGAATGTATAAACATTGTTATAAAAAAGTGGGTCTGTGAGCTATATGGATCCAGAACAATAATACACAGAAAAAACATGCATAACTTTTCAATTGTGCATAACTTTTCCATTCTGTGCTCCACCCACTTTGTCATATCCAGCATCTCAAAGCACCTGTAAAATTTCCTTGGCCTTCTCCAAGAGAACAATGATACTATATGAGCAAGGCTGAAGCTCCAGTACAGTGTCAATAACCTGCACAGACAAGGATTGTTAATACAACAAGAGTTCCTATCCAAAGATCCTTGTTAAACTCAGAGGGCTGTCATCCCTGCATTGACCAGAACTCTTGCCATTGATGAAATTGTCCAAGTGCTTAACAATTTGATCAACCACTCCACATTCTTCGTTTGGTTGCGGAATTTTGGAAACTGATATAACTGATGAAGTGTACAAAAATGTATTTGCTCAATTACGTGTTGGTCCCCTTGCTTTTTCCACTTATATTTTTCTGATCCTTGGTGCTACAGAAGACCACATTTCATATAGGAGTATCTAAAAGATGCTGTCCTATTTGTGTATATGCGCTTAGCTCTTTACAACCACCATTTGCCATTCTAGGGCCTCACAGTTATGTTCTGCACGCTGCTGACTTCCCTCCCAGTGGACATTGCAGCCAAGATGTTAACTCAATTAAGGTAAATTGTACCCCAGTATCCTATTCACAAATGCACCTGTCAATGCTGCATAAATATTGTAGATCGTTGTTCAGAAACACTCCTGCTGAAATTTGTTGATACAGGAGTTCAGCATCTGGAATCGGAGGTTCCATTCATGTCTTGTTATATTGCTCCAATTGCTGCAGACTTGAGCTGAAGTCATCAAGGGTTGTAATCTCAAAAAAACTGAAGATGACAGTCCAGATATCAAGCATCGTAACTATGAATTCTTGTAAAGCCATGTCTGCTAATTGTGGGGTTATTTTTGTCAACTCAATTTACATCCAAATTAAGCACCTCAATGGATTAAGTAAAAATGTGACACAGTATGGAATATAGAATATCATTTAACAGCAGTATATGTAGCATAAATTGATCCATGCCATTAGAATACAGGTGCTCTTCATATCAGCAGCCCATCTGTAATTTGAAAGATGGAGTGATTTGCTTCTTTCTTGGTCAGCTAAAAAAGTTGAGCCTTTCATTATGTTAACATTACTAGTAGAGTTGTAAGAGGTTAAGAAAATTAGTGGAGATGCCCTATATTTTGTCACTTTTGCACTAGAGCTGTGGGTTTGGCTAAAGGAACAGGAATGATTCAGTCAGTACAGCTACTTGAAGTGTTCAAAGTGTGCCTTTAGGCACTGTTGTTCTATTTTTAGCTTATACAAATGTTCTATTTTTAGCTTATACAAATGCTCTATTTTTAGTTTATATATTTTTAAATTGACTGCCTAAAGGCAATCCACTGCCTACATGCCCCCCTTAGTGATTTACAATAGATAAAGGTAGTGTAATGTGGGCTAGGAATAGCCTTCTTTCTGGACCAAAGATTGATGTCAAACACTTAGTGCAGTAGTTGGCAGTGTGAGATGCTAAATTTGGTGCCAAGATGGTCAAAGCAGTGGACTGGATGAAACAACTGGTGGATGTATAATATAGTATACTAGCTTGGTGCTACCAGGCCTATACATAAATATATATGGTGTAAACAGTCTAACAAAGTTGGCTAGAATGAAGCAGTTGAAGCCTTAGGCATCATGAAAGGAAAGAATAAAAAGAAGAGCAAGCATAAGCAGAAAGAAAAAAAGTCATAACCATGAAACAGGGATATGTAGGTCTATGGACCCACTTATCATTGTTTCTCCAAGAGACAGGTTCTTCAAAGTTGCAAATGTCATAAGAGACAGGATCAAAAGGGATAAACAGAACACTATCGTACAGGTTGTGAATTGCTTTAATGTGTGTGGGTTGATGACTTGCTGTGATGATCAACACCAACTGTATACAACAAGGTGAAACCTCTCTGCCTGTATTTGTCAAGGCAGATGGTGACCTGAGAAATCAACTCTAGTAACAAGGCCTCACCATAACTCACTATGTAATTAAGGTGACCAGGACTGCCTTTCTGACAAAGAACCACATTTGACAGTCAAAAGGATAATACATGTTATAAATTTCATCAACATTGTAGCCACATTTGCACAGGTAACTGGACAAGCCTTAGTGACCCAATTTCAAAACATAGAAATCCACATTGTTTGGCATAAAATGACTGGCTTGAAAGATGGTGAGTGCAGCAGAGCCGGAAATAATAGCACCCGATTCTTTAGGCGCATGTTGCATGGTCTTTAGAGTTCTGCGGTGGAAGCAACACAACAAAACTGAGAAACATCCACCAACCAGGTCGGTAGTGATTGCCTGGCATGAGTTTGACTCAAACTTAGCACTAAACAAAAAATAGCAAGGTATATGACAAATGGAATTCCAATTCAACTGAAATCAAGAACAAATGCACTATTTTCTGGTGACAACTTTGAAAGCCATACTATCAGAGCAACAAAGGCAAACAAGTCAATGACTGCAGACATTGAGATATGTCTAGAGACTAAAGGTACGGTGGTTTTTTTTATCCTTAAAGTTAAACACTGCAACAGACTTCCACACCACATGCAAATTCTCATCCGCCAAAGTTTTTGATAAAGGAGTGGTAAATACCACCCACTGATTGTCTCATCATTTGCCAAAGAAAAAGTATGCACTCCCTCTGAGATTGAGTGGCTTAGTGTCAATGCGGCATATGGTAACAGTGGAGGTATAAATCTGTGGTGGCATAAGTCAGCAGGGGAAATTCTCAGAGCATAATGCATACATTGTCGAACCAGGGGCAACCAGGATGGTCTCAATGCTCCAGCTTTCATCCAGGAGCCATTCAATGAGAAGTTTATGAAGGTCTGATAGGCTGCATTGACCTTTCTTTCATGCCAGCAAGTACGCTCCCTATTTGTGATATGAGTCACTGAACCTTCTGGTCCTATTCAGAAACTGTCTATGGAGTGCTTCAGCATGAAATGGCAGAACAAAGTGGTTGAATTTGGGTACTGCCCATGGCAGAAAGGCTGTTTAAAACATGTTAAGAAACAAATTCTGATTAGAAAGCATGTAGCAAATGTAATGGTAGAAGTTCTGGATAGATTTTAAGTGAGAATAGCTCAATTTGGCAGGCAAAATTGACAGATTATCTTGTTTTAGAGAAATGAGAATATATTTTGCCAAAAAAAGTCTAACATTAATTTATATATTGCCTATTTGTTTATATCCACCACAATAAACTGGTCATAGCTGTGTTCTAAGGGCATAGGATATGCATATCTTATGGAAGTGACTATGTCATGTTTCTGATGTGTGTGTGACATGTGTCACAAATGCGCGCACCTCTACTTGTGTAAGTGGTCTTTCATTGGTCTCTTAGGCAGTGATTGGGGTAAAATATAGTTTATTTCTGGGCTGCTACCATCAGAGATGCCCTCTGACACATTGGATAGCAGTCAATCAGTGGCTGGGCAACTTAGGTTATGGAGACTCTACAGTGTTAGCTATAGAACTTTTTAACAAGACATTGTGGGAACAAGTTTTATAGAGCAAATTGGCTTAAAATTTTAATATAAAAGATTCTTACAGAATAGAATTGTTATTTCTTGTGTTTTAACTGGAGAAATGTAAGGTTTTAGGTGTATAACTTTGAATGAAAAGAAGAAATTCAAAATCTGCTCTGACAGATTCATTCTAATAGTAGTATTATTATATTCAAAAAATTGAAGCAAATTGGATCAGTTCTTAAAAAGTTCTATAGGTTTCAATTTTGAGACATCATTTTGGCAGGGAAATTTGACATATCAGACTTTTTTTGTCAAAATAAAATTAGAAATTAATATATGGCTGTAGATGTCATGTATGTTCTCCTATCTACACTACTCTGCAGGTTCTCAGACTGTGTTGTGAAGCATAGTCTGCATGTCTCAACTTTGTGAGTGTGTCACATGGGTGATGCGCATGTCACATGCTTATCACATAAGCGGAGATTGTGCATCACCAGTTACAAATCTTGTAGAGTGCTTGCCCCAGCCGGGTACCATTGTGACTTGTATTCATCTGCATAAAACCAAATAACGCCTCTTTCTCATTCCACTCGCCTGGAGTCAGCTCTTCAATCCAGTGCCCAGTGACTGCAAATTTCTATCAATGCTACTGGCTTGCCACGCGTTGCATGTCAGGCTGACCTTCCCACTAACAACTTTACTCTGCAATTCAGATTGCTTAGTGAAAAAGGGAAGTGGGAGCTTGAACATAATACGTACATTTAATCTGTCACCCAATGCCTTCATCTTGTTCTTAAACAACTGAATGATGCATTGTTGAGTTTGTTTTTGAGAGAGATGCTTGACTCCTCAAGTAGCGCATGCAGCAACGTCTATCATCTTCTTGAACTTTGGGTGTTTGAGAGCTTGAATCAGCTGGTAGATGGAATAAAGTTGTTGTACAATCTAGTACAAAGCTGTAGTAGTCATACCTGATTTGTCCCTATCAACCACTCAATCGCAGCTTCATGAAACAGCTTGTCAGTGTATGGGGCTGGCTTGTCCTCTGGGCATGCCACTTTGAAATGATCATCCACCGCTGATTGTTGAAGAGTCTGTTCTGCCAGAGACTTCTGACATTCTTGTGCATCATTTGATAACATTGAATCGAAGTTGTTATGTTTTGCCCATTTTCGGTACACACCCTGTCAAACCTCAGGTGAGTATATGTGCATTAATGTGAAACATACCATATGATGGGCTTGCATGTGTCGACGAAGGGTTGAAACCTCATCCACAAGACTAGTAGTCTGTCTTTGTTGGACATCCACCAGTGCCATTTCTAATTAAGAAAGATGAGGATACTTCAGGATTAAAGAAAGAATATGTCCTGGCAACATACACATGTAATGCAACCTTTGTTGTTACCAGAAATTCTTGGGGCTTTCCTGAAGAAATGATTGGTGTCTGCTGTTGGTTGGGACTTAATCAACACTTTGGGCATGCTCAAATTGGACTCGGCATTGTCAATGTCTTGAATATGGCATCTCAATGCATACCTGCCTCATTCACATTGTTGTCTCCTGAGGTCTGTAAGCAAGTGTGATGCAATAGGGAGTAAACATACCAAACACTATCGTTGTTCTCCTCAGGATTAGAATCAACAATACAGCGCTTTGCAGACTTGGTGATAGGAATGTCCTAGTGTTGGTTGTCACTATCGTTGTCAGGTACTACCATAGATGCCAGTGTGGAAATAGATGTTGATAAGGGAATTTTATCATGTTGGTGAGCATTGGCAATAGCCTTCTTGTGTGATCTGAGCTCTACATCACTGGTGTTGTCTGTTGGAATTTGTGATGCAATGTCACGTACCGTCCCGCCACGTGACTCTGGAACCCACCACCCACCTTCCGGTATGCATTAGCTGTCCCGACACTTCCGGAACGCATCCCGCGACCCGCGGGATGTCGGGACCCCTTCGGAAGAACTTATGCATTCATTATGCTTCGGAACACGATCCCGCCGCGGTCGGT
>Ga0307509_10012588_pt1 | contig 10103 bp, 10 predicted proteins | sample 10_EM_MG_FD_202245 | JGI IMG/M metagenome (GOLD analysis project Ga0307509, IMG submission 202245) | Populus trichocarpa ectomycorrhiza microbial communities from riparian zone in the Pacific Northwest, United States - 10_EM | ecosystem: Host-associated > Plants > Roots > Unclassified | place... | reverse complement strand
TAACGATATAATGAAAATTAACATGGCAAATGATCCAAATATGTTTTTAATAAAAAACAACAATCCAATTAAGGTATTTTACAATTAATCTCCTTGTATTTTTTGTAGGGGTGATCATTTTCGGTTTGGTTCGGTTTTTACCTATAAAAAACAACCAAACCGGTTTTTTTTGAAAAAAAAACCGAAACCGAACCGAAACCGAGTCAAACCGACCGGTTTCGGTCCGGTTCGGTTCTTGATTTAAAAAAACCGAGAAAACCTAACCTCATTTCCTGAGCCTTGTCACCATCAAACAAAACAAACTTAGCAAGATCTTGTTTGAGATTGAACTGGTCATGTTTGAGAAACGAAACAAACTTATGCCTCATTTCCTGAGCCTTGTCACTATCAAACAAAACAAACTTAGCAAGATCTTGTTTGAGATTGAACTGGTCATGTTTGAGAAACGAAACAAACTTATGCCTCATTTCCTGAGCCTTGTCACTATCGAGATCAAGCAAATGAAAGTAGTGGTCTTCCTTTTCATTCTCAACAAGTTCAACAGTTCCTTTCCATCTATTCATTTTCAACTTCCTATAATAATTCTTAGCTGCAACAGTCAAATAGTCTTCCTCAGCTATAAAGATCAACATCCTCTTGCACCCAAGCCTAGCAAGATCTTCTACACCCAGATTCATTCTAGGATCAAGAGGCGAGAGGGGGCTGCTTCTAAGTCTAGGGGAGGGAGAGGGAGAGAAAGAGGGAGAGGTTAGAGGGGGCTGTTGGTGGCTAGGGTTACTGGGGGGATAATTTTTTCTATTTATAGTATCTTTTTTTGAACCGGTTCCTGCATTACAAAACCGAAAACCGAACCGAACCAGGATTTTTTCTAACTATTCTAATCGGTTTAATCGGTTTTTTTCTCGGTTTGGTTTTTTTGGTTTTTTACACACCTTTAATTTTTAGTGTTATATATCTGCATGCAATGCATGAAGGTATCATCCTCTATCCTCCAATTCTTCTTCGGGTCCTGGCTCAAAATCCTTGTCTTAAAGCATGGATAACAAAAATGTTAATGCATGCTAAATAACCCACGGCGCCGATCCCATCACCTGCACATGCAAACCCCAACCCCAGATGAAATTAATATACGACAAATAATATTATTCACTAGCAAATTAAATAATTAATGGCACGTAGTGTTTTTCATCAAGAAATTATTAAGAGTGCTGGGCTCTGAAACAACATCCTTGCAAGAGTACTTGCTCTAAATAATATTGTTTTAAGCTCATGATCCGTACATTAATCACAGCAAATTATCTCTTCCCTGTAACATGCATTTATTGCCACCGTCATTTGTAGTTGTTGGTGTAAAACTCAAGATTTATTATCAGCATACCGATGTGTTTACTTTTTATATTTTAGTGAAATGTTTTCAAAAGGATAGGGCAAAATTAAATTAAGTCGTTGAAAGAACAGATCAAGAGAAGTCTATTGCCATGGTCATTTATAGTTGCTGTTATTGTAAAATCCAAAACTATATACATTCCATTACTGGGAATTTAATAGAAGAAAGGAAAATTTATATATGATCAGCATATATACAAGGACTATATATGATGTGTTTTTTCACATTTTAGCGAGGTTTTAATATAATCTCAGGAGGATATATAGAGCAGGATTTTCTTGAAACAAAAGGGAAGACAGAAGAGAAGTCACACCAGGCGCGTGCACACACTTGAACGTTTACAAGATAAAACTTGTTTACAGTGCTATAATCATGGCTAAGAAAATTATTGTAGTGGGATGACACTGATGTAGATTGAAACTTCATCTTCATGCATGTCCTGCTTAATTAGCCGAATATGGAAAAGAAATGACAGCTGAGAGTAGCTATGGAGATTAATTATGATCCTCATCAATAATTGAAGATTGGTAGATGGAAACACAAATCATTGCAGCATGCAGATAATCACGAAGAGACTAAAACATGTCTTTGTTAAACATTTCCCTCGTTTTCTTAACCTTAATTATTTAAAAGCTTAAAATGAGAGAGAACAACTAATTACCATTCCCATGAAATGTTTTTTTTTTTTTTAATGAAATTGAATGATTAAGGATTAAAGTACTTGTCAGCCAATCACGTTTTACTCTGAGATTAATTGCAGAAAAAGAAATATACAAAAATAATAATAATATTATTTTTTTTATTAAAAAAACACGCTTTAACGTACAGTAACTAGTTTCAGGCCGTGGTTTTATTGCCGTAAAAAGACAGGACACAAGTAGCTATGAAGATAGCAGAAGGGAACAGTCAATCTCATCTACATGTCATCTGAGTACAGTTCTTCACAAAAACCCACGAAACCGCCGTGTGATGCCATCATTGTCCGAATGAGTGAGTTAAAGAAAAAGAGTCGACTACTGTTCCTTTCTCTTCTCTTCAATGTTTGTTAGGAAAGCGGTGTAAAGTGTCGTGCATGCATCCTTCCTTTTTCCCCTCTTCCCTTCCTTCCGCATATTTGCATGCACTCTCTCTCTCTCTCTCTGTTCTATTTATAAAACAAATAAACACACTTTGTCTCTCTGTCTTTGCCCATCCATAATACTACTACCAAACAAACAAACTTAACTCGTTCGCTGTTACTCTTCCTCCTCCTCCTCCTCCTCCTCCTCTTCTTCCACTCTACTCTACTCACCACGCACTAACTCTTTGGTTTTGTGTTAATGAAGGTAAGTATGCTGAAAATATTACCTCTTGTTTAAAGACTTGGGCCTTTTCTTTTTGGAATTATTTATAATGTTGTGCATGGAGAGATTAGATTGTCAAGTTTTAATTTTTGTTTCAATTAAATTGTGGGTTTTGGTTAAGAAGGGGTTTTAGGGATCTTTGTGATTTGTTTTTTTTGTTAATCATTGGTTGTTTATCAATTAAAAGGGTTGATTTTTATTTTTTGAATAAAAGAAATGGGCACCAAGATTTGCATGAATGCGTCGTGTCAAACTGCAACAACTCATGAATGGAAGAGAGGCTGGCCTTTGCGATCTGGTGGTCATGCTCTTCTCTGCTACAATTGCGGGTAATCCCCCCCCTCTTCATTTTAATACTGGATTTAATTTCCAATGCTAGCTAAGTAGCCTCTTCAAGGGCAGTTTGGGGATGTGAGGTTTTGTTTCTAGTTCATCACTTTGTTGTTTTTGCTAATCGATTCCTTGTTTTTGTGAATTGGGTTTTCACTGGACTAGATTTCTGTCATGTGGTGTGTTTTCGTACTTTTGTTGTAAGAATCGGTGACATTGTGATTATGGTTATTAAGACATCTATAATTAGATAATTAGTACTCGAGCAAAACCAGCTATACCTCAGCTACTGCTTGTTATCGTATCATGGAAACTTTTCATCTTTAATTATAGCATATAATTAAGCCGCTAATTATGGCTTATAAGCAACCATACAATTCACCCGCCACAGCCACAGTGTATTGAATTTTGTTCATGGTATTAACCAGCTGAGGAAAATTGCTGGCCATCCTAGGAGAACCTATCGAATTTTATCTTTAAGCAGAATGAGCCTAAAGCAATAAACTTGGACAATTGTTTTTTGTTTTTTTTTTGAAAGTGCACTTTCTTATGCATTTGGCTGGGAGTGGATGCTCAACTTTAATTTGAGTGAATAAGCCATTCTCACATTAACTGCAACTGTAGCAAATTTTAAAATTTGATAGAGATGTTGCCATGTCAGTTGCTTTCAACAGATTTTAGTAGTTCAGTTTTGAACTGGCTCATTTGTTACGCTTGTTTTTTCTTTTTTCCACTGAATTTCTGTAATGCATGGAGCTTTATAACCACCCCTTGCCCGTTTCTGAAAGCGTCGTGAAATTACGAGATATCTTATAACTTTCATAAGTTTGCAACAGTTTAACATTTACTCTAGTTGACCTTGTGGTGCATTACAAGATGCTTTTACCTTCAACTCAGAAATATCCTGGTTCTGATTGACCATTCCATTGGTGTCATTATGTTTGCTTCCATTGCTTTTCACTATATACTTGCTAATTTGATGTGGGTTCTATCTTTATATTCAACTTAAGATCTGCATATGAGGATTCCCTTTTCTGCGATACTTTCCACTCAGAGGAACCTGGATGGAGGGAATGCAATATATGCAGCAAGGTAAGCTAATAATCTAGTAGCTATTACTTTTTCCAAACCCCTCCTTTCTATTGTTGAACCTTTCACAGATGATATCAATTCATGCCCCCCCACCCCCCCCCCACCCCCCCCCCCCCAAAAAAAAAAAAAAAAAAGAGAACTAATTGAAATTTGTGTGGCAGCATCTCCACTGTGGATGCATAGCATCAAAGTTTTTGCTTGAACTCTTGGATTATGGGGGTGTTGGGTGTGCTAGCTGCGCAAGGAGTTCTCGACTTCATTTGGTAAGATGCATTGCATTTCTAGTTTGTTGTATGCATCGTGTTTGAATATTAGTTTGAATGGGTTAAACAACTGCTTTTGGTTTTCAACCGTTACTGGTCATTCTGTCAAAAGCATGAGTCATTCATAGAGGCTTATTAGATCACACGCTACACGTGTGAAAATAGGTTGCAAGCATTATGGCTTTGAAGACTTTGGTTGTCCTGGTGATTCTCCAGAAATGGTTTCAGGATTGTTGCCTGTTCCTTTTATACAATTTGGTGACAGACATGATTAATGTGTTCTTGTGAAAGAGCTGAATATATATGGAAGCTTATCCTTAAGCATTATAGTTAAACAATATTGCATGTGCCTATAGATCCTCATGCTTGATTTTTATTTTGATGACTTAAAATTATGGTTGTTGTACATAGGATGATGTATGCTGTTGGCATTTTAAATGATCTGACTGTAAGACAGTATGCTTTTAATGGCTCTAGTCACATGGTCTTTCATTAGTTTCTTTATTTGCTCATGCAGATGCAAAGTGATGAGATTCCTAATGGATTTAGCTTTTTGGCAAGAAATAATGCTGGTGATTCGGAGTCCATTCCTGCTGAAAACACAGTGGCTGGTAATAGCAATGATGAGGGAGGACTTGCTCAGTTGTGCAGGCTTCTAGAGGCTAATGAACCCAGTCTATTGCATCCCTCCAAGAGAGCCAACACTAATGGAGGTCTTGGGCAATTCAGACAAGAAGAGATCATGCATGCAATTGGGGATATTGGCACAGGCTTCTCAAATGTGACTCAACCATCAATTGGATCACCTAAATTTTCCAAACCAAACAATACGAGTTCTTTGTTAGATTTGAGAGATATGCACAGTTCACTTTCTCAGCCATCTTTGAGTATGGCATTGGGAGCTCCATCTGGGACTACAAATTTTGTAACCTTTCCTGATGGGGCTGTTGAAGGAAAGGAACAAAGAAAAACACCTTCTTCCTTTCAACAGGGACAAAGATCTCGACCAATATTGCCTAAACCCTCAAAACCTGGCCTTTCTGTGAGTTCAGAGAATAATATAGGTGCAGCTTCTGAGCTGCGGATTGCAAGGCCACCTGCTGAGGGGCGTGGGAAGAATCAGTTACTTCCTCGGTATTGGCCAAGGATAACTGACCAAGAGCTGCAGCAATTATCGGGAGAGTATCCTTTATTTTAAAGTCTAATTTGTTGGGTAAATTTGCTTCTGTGATTTGTATTTTTTTCATCATCAATGGATTCAGAATTAGTGGTTTCCTTAAGCATGTTGTCTAAAAGTTTGAACTCCAATATTGTGCCATTGTTTGAGAAGATTCTCAGTGCCAGTGATGCAGGTCGAATTGGTCGATTGGTTCTTCCAAAAGCATGTGCAGAAGTAAGTTTAAAATTGTATAGCCTGTGCCCTTTTTCTGTTCTTCTTTTTTTGGTTGTGCTTCTCTCTTTGCTTTTGTATTTGTGTAAGATTTAAGCCATTGCAGGCATATTTTCCTGCTATCTCTCAATCTGAAGGGATTCCTTTAAGGATTCAAGATATAAAAGGGAGAGAATGGACGTTTCAGTTCAGATTTTGGCCCAACAACAACAGTAGGATGTATGTGTTGGAGGGTGTAACCCCTTGCATACACTCTATGCAATTAAAAGCGGGTGATACAAGTATGATCAATTATATTCTTGCTTAAAGTTGATATTAATGCCTGAGTGCTCAACATATTTTGCACATTGAATTGTAAACTGTGATGCTTTAACATAAAGTTTATGCTATTCCTTTCTGGGGATGACTCTGTGCTTGATTTCTAGTCTTGATAAAAGGATGATGTTAATACATAGTTATATAAGATATATATTGCTTCATTCAAATTAAGGCCATAACAATCAGCTGGTTTATATAAAAATCATGTATGGACCAGGAAGGTGGTACAGTTATTTAAATTAATGGAGCACCATATAACTTGTTTTGGCACGAAGGGAGATGTTCTCAGCTGCATTAGCCTTCTTAAATCTTGTCTATCTGTATGAAATTCGAATCCTTTCCAACAGAATTAAAGTGCATTAACGGTACCTCATTTGATCACTGTGTGATCTATTATACTAGTCATATTTTTGCGTTCTTTACTCTAGTGGAAGTAAATATCTTTTGCGTGTCATGTGTTTCTCTTTCTCTCTAATGTTATCTTAGGAATGCTATCTTTTTCCTATCTCAGTAACATTTAGCCGGATAGATCCTGGAGGCAAACTTGTCATGGGATTTCGCAAGTCAACAAACAACGATGAAGATACACAGGTTGAGCCTCATTGGCATTTTCACTTCATTCTGAATCCTTTAACTTTCATATGCCTTTTCTCTTTTTTGGTGTGTGGAAAAATTTACGTTTACTTTGCTTGTTGAATAAACAGGACGTCCAGGCATCTGGTCTTCTCGATGGCACTGCTTCAGGGGAAACTTCCTTTTCTGGTACTGTTGAGACTCTCCTTACAGTAAGTGGTTAATCTGTCCTTTTCAAATCATTAAAGGCAGCAAGGATCCTTACCAAAATGCTCTGTCCAAACGTTTGAAATTAGCTGATGGGGATATTGGCTGGAACAATAGTGAGAACCACAGGGGCAGGATAAATGGGGATCTACTGCAGCAAACAACAGCGCCCACAGAGAAGAAAAGGACTCAAAATATTGGACCTAAAAGTAAGAGGTTGTTCATGCATAGTGAAGACGCTATGGAGCTAAGACTAACATGGGAGGAAGCACAGGACTTGCTTCGTCCACCCCCAAGCGTGAAGCCAACCATTGTCACTATTGAAGACCATGAATTTGAAGAATATGATGTACGTTTCTCTTGTTCCATGATTTTTCTTGCCCATGCATTGCAAATTATGTGCAATGATGCATCAAAGGATTCATAGTATTGAATTTCCAAATTCGACCATTTTTTCTGGATTAATTATTTGATCAAATTTCTTTGTCTTTTAGGAGCCTCCGGTTTTTGGGAAGAGGACCATATTTACTTCTAGATCATCTGGGTAAGGATTTATACATATGCCTAGCATTACTTTCTGTATTAAGAAAAAGAACTACAGTAATGTGTTGGTAAAAGGATATCTTGGAGTTCTTTCAGCATTTGTCCAATGTACGGGTTGTCTGTTGTCAACATTTTCCTGTAGTCCATTGTACTCAAATTTTGAAAGAGGCTCTGTTAGTTTCTATTAGAAAAGGCATGTGTTGATTCCATAGACCTTGATATGGATGGCGGCAAAGTTCTTTTTGCCTGCTTGCTCCCTGCTTCTTACTATCTTTAATCAAGGGAAGCAACAGAGATCTAGCAGCTCTATTCCCAACCTTCATCTGTTTTGAGCTTGTAATATACCTCTCTTCCTCTCCCATCTTCACCATCACAACAACTAGTGCAATGAAACATCTATGGTTATGCAGCAAGCTGGAAGGTTGATCACTTGGTGGAATTTTTAATCTGCATGAACGGGCTTGTCTAAGTTCCCAATATTAGTTATTTTAATGTTCTATAGCTGAACCTTCAGGGGACAAGAACAGTGGGCTCAATGTGATGATTGTTCCAAATGGCGAAATCTTCCTGTGGATGCTCTTCTCCCTCCAAAATGGACGTGCTCAGAGAATGCTTGGGATTCAAGCAGGTTGCTCATTTTTTTTATTGTTTTTAGGATATTTCATTTAAAATCATTCATGATTGTTATTTGGTTTCACATTTCATATTTTAATGGTCTACATTCCTAGGTGTACATGTTCTGCACCTGAAGAGATGACTTCAAAGGATTTGGATAATGTTCTGGGAGTGAGCAAAGGTATGACCAGAACTCTGTGCTTTCTGCATAAGCTTTTATACATTGAGGAGTTCTATGTCGTTTGATTTAGACAGACTTTAGCTTGCTGTAGACTGTGTGTTTTTATGTGTGGTAGTAAGTTTTTGCACATAGTACAATAACTGGGCAGACTAATAGGCATTTTCCTCCTATGTCATGTTCTGATGAGGAATTTTAATGCAAGTGGGTGAATCATCATGACTAGATAGCTGAAATTCCATACTAATGCAGGTTGCTTAAAAAACCAATATATATAATAAAATCTTTCATTGTCAAGGAAAACACATGATTTGAAGAGTCGTTGATAGTACTTTTTATAAAGATTTTCATTTGAAATGTAAGCTTAATAACCTTGTATGTAAATCCGTGATTCAGTTACTGTCAAGTAAAAGACAGTTGAATAGCAGTGGTGATTTTTTTTCATTTTTCTGAAGTGCGTGATTTTTATCCTTGATGAATCTCTGAACATCTCCTTGATTTGAAATTCCACCCCTACATCTTTGCAAAAGCAGATTTCAAGAAGCGAAGGAATTTAAGAAGTCAGAAGCGGTTCCAAGAGCGGGAGTCTTCTGGCTTAGATGCTCTGGCTACTGTTGCAGTTTTAGGAGACAATCTAGATGATTCAGGTGATCCATCAGTTGGAGCCACCACAAAGCATCCCCGGCACCGCCTTGGTTGCACTTGCATCGTTTGCATTCAACCACCAAGTGGGAAAGGCAAGCACAAGCCCACATGCACGTGTAATGTGTGCATGACTGTAAAGCGCCGTTTTAAAACCCTCATGCTGCGCAAGAAGAAACGCCAATCAGAACGCGAAGCAGAAATCTCACAGAAGGACAACATGGATCATAAGGAGGAATCAGAAATGAACGGCACAATGAGTCATGAAGTGTTGCATATAAATAATCCAGACACTGAAGGAAATCAAAGCCAAAGGCAAATAGAGAAGCCAGAAACTAGTGCTGGGCAAATAGACCTAAATTGTCACCCCAATAGTGAGGACACGTCACTGGAAATACCAGGATTGAGCACGATGAACCTTGTTGACACCGCCAACTCACCGTTGGATAATTATATTAAGCAAAATGGGCTTTCAAGCTTCGTGTGGGACCACCAGGGAGGGCCAGCTCAACAAAGTGGAGAGAGTCTGAGGCGCCTATCTGATGAAGCATTTCTGGCATCAATAGGCTGGACTCACGAGAGCATACGCGATTGAGGCTACTGTTTACTCATTTTATATCGGCTTGGTAGTTCATGAAGAGTTCAATCATCTTCTCTCTTATACTGTAATCCATTTTCGTTTTTAATGCCCTCTCCAAAGGGGTGGTGTCGCACATCTCTCTACAGTCATAGAAAATGCAATTTTGCAGAATGTTTAATTTTCAACTCCCCCCCGTCTGTGTTCATGCAGGGTGTTATGAAATTGTTGACAGAGGATCTCAAATTGCATTCTAATTAGAATTTTAGAAGCTTTTAGTTTTATTTGATTCAATTTAAAGCAGAGGGCTTGACATGATCAAATGCCCAAATTAGAGAGATCACTCAAGATGTTAAGCCCTTTAACAATTCAAAGAACCCAAAAGAGACACTTGGGCTAATCAACCTTCGGTTAATGTCAAGTAAAATCGTGCCATTTCAACACAATTCTTTGCACCCCATTCATAATCTCAAACTGTCTACTCGCAGTTGTAATTTACCATATATTTTTACTTGTCAATTAATTTTTGCTTGAAATCCAACACTCAATTCGGAATAATTTCAATTTTGTCTGCCATTTTAAATCCAAAAGGTTTGTTTTGTACATATTGCAAGGGGGTGAGCTTGGATGCATCCATGCAAGCCC
>Ga0307509_10012587_pt1 | contig 10105 bp, 8 predicted proteins | sample 10_EM_MG_FD_202245 | JGI IMG/M metagenome (GOLD analysis project Ga0307509, IMG submission 202245) | Populus trichocarpa ectomycorrhiza microbial communities from riparian zone in the Pacific Northwest, United States - 10_EM | ecosystem: Host-associated > Plants > Roots > Unclassified | place... | reverse complement strand
ATTTGGCCAAACGAGCCCCTTTTCGATATCAAAAAAATTCCAAAAATATTTGGGGATCTTTGTTGATTTATTTATGAGCCTCTCGCACTTTGATTTATTTTTTTCTTTACATTTTGTTTTTTTTTTTTAAGTTATGTGCTCAATCTGTGGCCTATTATTGTTAAATGCAAATATGTCATGTAATGTTTTTTTATTTCCATCTAAAACGGGCAAATAATAATGAAGGATAAATAAGAAAAAATGACATAGAAAATTTCTTTTTCAAATTCATTTTTTGCAAAAATATTCACTGACGCCAGAGTCAGGAGTATCGTATATTTTGGATTTGTGCGATATTTACCAACGCCAGAGTTGGAAATATTCGTAGGAATTGTTCACTGACGCTAGAGTCAGGAACATGAAAGGAAGAATAAAAAAGGGAAAAAGGAGAGCAAATTCTTAGCAATTTTAGACAAAACCAGCAATGCAGCATGCCTCAGGTAGGACGCTTAGGGGGTGATAGCATCTTCCCTTTTGCGTAACCAGTCTCGTACCATAGAATCTCTGTTGACCAGTTAGGGTTCCTAATGACCATAATACTAGGTGACGACTCCTTGAACAAGACATTTTCCCCTAAAAGAACAAGATGTCAGATATCTGTTTCTTTTTCCATATCGAGAGATAATTTTTGAACAGTCGCCGCGATGTCCGGGTGTGACAAACATCAATTTTTTTTTACTTATTTTTTCCATCTCATAATTTAACATTGATCTTTTTAAAAATTGAGTTTCATGATTTTCTCTGTTTTTTTTCCCATCAGGTTATTCTGATTTCAAACCTGACTCATTGGTTTAGCGGGTTAACATGGGCGGAATCAAGCTATTTTTTGGAATAATGTTTCTTTTTTTTATTTTATTTTTTGTTTTCATCATTTGATATTAATTATTCTTACTCGATATTGGTTTTTTTTCTTTCTTATTTCATAACCTGACTCATTGGTTTAGCAGGTTAACATGGGCGGAATCAAGCTATTTTTTTTGGAATAATGTTTCTTTTTCTTATTTTATTTTTTATTTTCATAATTTGATATTAATTATTCTTATTCGATTTTTTTTCTTTAAAACACTCTTACATCGACAAACATCAATTTTTTTCTTAATTTTTTCTTTTAACCGACTTAATGTTAATTTCCGTAGCATTTACGAAAAAATAAAATAAAATGTAAAACCCCAAACCTTTTCACCTGGCCCATTTCCACAATCTTCAAATAGCACACATCTGTAGAAAGTCCAAAACTAAGCCCATTTCCACCATAAAACCTCAGTCCTGCAAAGCCACCCCAGTACCCCCAGCAGCCGAAGCGGCGACCAGCCTCTTCAACTGACTTCCCTGCATCCCCTGTTGATGCCATAACACTTCCATCACCAGTTATTTAGTTAGAGGATGACTTAAGGGCTCTAATTCGATTTAAGAGACTGCATTTAGGTACAAATATCTTTGATTTTGAAATGCCTTGGAGTAAGTATGGGTGATTGTTCGAATATGATTGGAACTTTCATAAGCATGAATTGAGTCTTAATATGTCATTAACTCAGTTAATAAGCTATAGGGTCGTTTGGGTTTCGGTATCTCTCATTGATGATTTTCAGTTTAAAAGGAACTCGAGAACAGTTAGGGCTCTAAGTAACTAATGATGATTCTGCCGTTTGTGTTTGAAAATGCTTGAAAAGAGTCTGTTTTGTGTTGGGCTTTTGAGAAAATTCCACTTGCTTGTTCTCTGTTTGCTTTATGTTTGGCATAATTTTACTTTTGTTGAAATTTATAATCACTTGGGATAATTTCTTAATAAAAAATCTGTATAAACTGTTTGACGTGGGATTCACACTTATCTATTTTGGATTTCAGAAGCATCATAAATCCCAGCTGCCGCTTTCATTTATATTTTGATTAAGTTGATTAGAAGGATTTTAATTGAAAAATTTAATGATTTGGTTTTAAAAGCTCAGATGGCTTTCTTTTTATTTATTTATTTTTTGATAATAAAATTGCATGCCAACGCATATTTGGTCCAAAATATGTGAATGCAGGCCCAAATGTTGATATATCCCATCACCACAAACGATTTGTTTTCTAGTGTTTGTCTTTGTTTTTATTTTCTGGTTTTCCCTAATTCATTTTCTTGCTCAATTGTGTGCGCAGATATCTGATTTTTCAATCATGTTTTTGACAAGATTTACTGGGAGGACACTCCTTGCTGCTGCTAAATCTGAAACTCCCGCTGCCTCTGCTGCTGCTGCTGCAGCTACAGCTACATCTGGACATAACCCGCTTAAGGACTTCTTTGAGTTTGACAGGAGCCAGGATGAGGATAAACTGATTGTATACGGTATGATATGATGGTCTTATTCTCTTCTTTTATTTTACTAATTGAGTACCACACCACCCTTCATTTCATCATATTGCTGGTAAACAATTTATTGTTTCTTTTCTGATTAGTGAAACGAGAGCAGCATTCAACACATGAAGATTAAGAAATTGAAAAGAAAACAAAAGGAAAAATTGAAGCACAATATCAGTATAATATCCAATCATTTATGTATACGTAGGATCGAACGCCTCTGGTTGTAGCTAACTGATCACCTTTCACGTGATTGATTCTGTCATCAAAGGTGATGCATATATGGTTTTATAAATGCAAGATATTCTTCATTTTCTAGAATGTTTACCAGAGTTATTTCCTTGTTACCATCTTGCCCATTAGGCAATCTGGTGGAGCTCATGGTTCTAAAATATATATAGTGTTACTTACAGGCATAGCTGAAATAGAAGGGCCTTACAACAAGCCATGTGGAATCAAGATAAGATTTTGGGAAAGATTGGGATGCATTTGTTGGACTGGCTTACTCTGAAACCTTTTTTATTGGATGTGTGGGATTGTAATAATGAGCACTATAAAATAAACTGTTGCATGGGCAATTATATATTTTTGCCGCAATTTTTTTATTGTCGATTCAATTTGTGTGACAAAAAGTTCATGAGTCCAAGTGCTTTAAGGTCCAAAGTTTTCTTGGCTTGAACAGTTGAACTGATAAATTAGCAGTACATATTTGCATGACTTGATATTATTTTGAAGCCTGCTATATTAGACTTGTGCACTTGCATGCTTGGTGGTTCTTATACCCTAGTTTTTGTGTTTCCTGAATGAATGATAGAGCAAAGACTCAATATCAATTTATATGATATTAACCTCGCAGATAAATTGCCTCTGAATGTACTGAAAATGCCCCAAGTGTAAATTATTTTCTTTTTGACAATTTTATGGTTTCTTATTCTGCACATCATGGCATTTTCTTTGCAAGTGTAATACAAAGTACTTTAATCAACTTAGAAAACTTTGTCTTATCTATGAAAACTCTATGTTCTGTTCCTCTCAGCAAAACGAGTTATTTTTACTGAATGTGTTTTCCTCTTAACCTGTACCTTCTCCAGGGCGAAGTTGGAAAGCTTCTGAACTACGCATAAAGGCTTGGGATGATCTTCATAAGTTATGGTATGTTATGTTGAAGGAGAAAAACATGCTGATGACTCAACGCCAGATGCTTCATGCCCAGAACTTCAGATTTCCCAATCCAGAACGCTTACCCAAGGTACATCCAATTTTCTTTGCTTGTATAGTGATATGAGCGTGTCATTATTGTTGCTCTCAGCTCAAATGCTTTCCTTTATCTCCCTGCACCAATACTGACTTAAATATGTTAGCCTTAAAACCAGTGAATCATTAAAAATAAATCTCACCTATTCTTCTTACTAATCAGAAAGACCACGAAATGATTTGGCTTTTCATATGCATGCAAACATGGGCTTATTGTGTTGCATAATCATTTTCTCCCCATTGTTCTCCCTTGCGTTATCTATAGAGAAGCCAATGCATTTAGAAACTAAAAAGCTTGCTTTCATGCCAGATGAATTAGGACAACTATAAGCTGCCTTGCCATGTACTCTCACCTGTGTTTTGATAGTTTTCAAAGACGATCAAGTAAAAGAAGGGTTACTGGAATAATGCCTCTCTTTTAATTTCTTATGTCAGTTTTATGATGCAAACTCATGTTTTGTTTTGCCCCCTTTTATGCTCTAACAAACCTAATGGGAAATTCTGTTCCATGTGAATGAACAATGAAATTCAGGTGAGGAAGTCAATGTGTCGTATCAAGCATGTTCTCACCGAGAGAGCAATTGAAGAGCTAGATCCCATGAGGTCTGCTGAGATGAAGAGGATGATAAATACATTGTGATAACACCCAACTTCTGTTTCTGCTCCCCTGGGCACTGGATGAGGTCTATTTGAGGGATGCGATGCTGCTATAATTTTCCTGGGTATGCTACATCCCTTTTGTTTAATGACCTGGTGTCTTATCATCACAAGCATTCTTATTGTGAACTTCTGGAGTATTTCGTTTCTACGAGAAAGTATAGCAGGAGGTAGTGACTCCTGAACACATAATTAGGAATGCTAATTATGGTGTATCCCGTGGAACATTTGTAAGCAGTTTCTCTTGCATTAAGAAATTACTGTGTTGAAGAGAATAATAAGAATTACAAAGCTCTATGTGGTAGTGTCCTGGAATGAAGGTTGTACTAAAATCACGTAAAAGGGGAGAGAGAGAGATTACACTGATTAGTTCATTGTTCTTTCCTCATTTCATAATCATGCACTCTGTTACAATTTGATGCATATATAATAGCTTGTGCATTCTAGAAGAGAAGAAGAAACAAAGAAAATCAGCCTTTTTTCCACACATGCGCATTTACTAAATACTAAAACATTAAACAAAATGGTGCGTGGTAAGTGAGGTGCAGTGTTTAAGACAAAACGATGCGTTGTTATTTAGTTGAAAATAATAACGGTTATCTCTTTCACTTGATAATTTATGTATGTTTCCCTCTTAAACTCTTGACAGTTCTCTCCTTTTCGATTCAACCTTGTCCTCATGGGAGAACTGAGGAAACCTGAAATTGAATTCTTCCACAAATTCCCAAGTAGCGTCCGATGGGGATTGGTTCTTCCAGTGAATCAAAACCTGGGTTGCTACCTTATTACTCCTTTTAACCATTCTGCAGTTGAGAACAACCTGAGGTTGAAGAGTTGGCGCCTTGGGAAATTGGGGTGGAGAAGATTCAACCACTTTGTTGCCAATATGCTTCTTCAGTTGTGACACATGGAACACCGATTGTATTGCTACGGAGGGCAGGTCCAAACGATATGCCACAAAGCCAATTCTCTCCAAATCCAAGTATTGACCCTGGTGTTTTGATGCCAATTTCTACGAAATTTTGTGTGCTATAGTTTTTTTATCGATATGGTTGCAATTTGATATAAGACAAGGTCTTCTGCTTCATATGTTCTTTCACTCCTTTTTCTGTTTTCCACGTGAACCATCATATGCTGAGCAGATTGTACATTGGTCTTAACATTTCTTCTCTAGTAGTCAAGTAATTATCATCAGCCTCCACCATATAATCTTTAGGGAAATAGGGTATATGAGTTGGTGGAGTAAGCCCATACAATACCTTATAGCGAGTAGCCTTAGTTGAGGTATGGAAATTGGTGTTATACCACCACTCCGCTAAAGATAACCATTTGATCTAGTTTGTTGGTAATTCACCTCGTAAATAATTCTCTAGAAACTTGTTAATTATCTTAGTTTGTCCATTAGACTGAGGGTAATAGACAGTAGAGTAGTGTAAATCAATCCCTTGGTGGATGAAAAGTTGTTTTCAGAATTGACTGAGAAAGATTGGATCTCGGTCACTTACAATGATAGCTGGTAAGCCATGTAACTTGTAAACACCATCCATAAAAACCTTAGTTTCTGATGAAGCAGTGTGGAGATGAGTTAAAGACCATAAAGTGTGCATATTTGCTAAATTAGTCCACCACCACCAAAATGATTTCATTTTCATCATATTTAAGCAAGCCTTCGATGAAATCCATACTAATGTCTATGAATGGTGCTTGTAGAATGGGGAGAGACTGTAATGGTTTTAATGGAAGTACATTTTCACCCTCGTTCTTCTAATATACATGGCATTTTCTCATTAACTGTTTAATATGCTTCTATTGCTCCTTCTAGTAGAATAACTTTTTCACACTCTTACTAGTAACAATGACACCTGGATGCCTTCCCATAGCAATATCATAATAAAATGATATTAGTTTCTGATGCAATATAGGATCATTACCAACCAAACCTTCCCTTCATGTTAAAGTGGTTATTGACCCATTTATAGTGAAAATAGAATGTAGGATCCTAGTGAAGGTCTTGGATAATAACCTATACTATCTTATCCTTCACTTATGAGGCTTTGATTTCTTCTATAAGATTGGTTGAAATGGTAGATAACCCCAAAGTACATAGCTTTATACAAGTGATTCTAGAAAGTGTACCAACGGCTATATTTTCTCTGTCTTTTTTATACTCAATTTCATAGTCATAACCCATCAATTCAGCTAGCCACAAGTATTGAGAGGGAAAAGTTACCATTTGGTCCAATAAATACTTCAGGATGACATGGTTTGTCTTGATTTTGAAATGTCTGCCCCATAAACAATGTCTCCACTTGGTTACAACATGGAATATTGTCAGCATTTCCCTTTCATACTCAAACAATACTTGTTGCTTGGGATCTAGAGGCTTGCTATAAAGTCTATAAGTCCTTTTTGCATATGAACTACCCTTATACCACACTTGAAGCATCAAACTCTACGATAAATAATTTATTCAAATCTGGCAATGTTAGAACAAGTGGTTTAGTCATGACTTTCTTAAAAAGTCTAAAGGCTGGAGTAGCTTCTTCATTCCTATTCAAACCCATATTTTTTAAGTAACTTAGTTAAGGTTTTATATATAGAACCATAGTCTTTAACAAAAAATTTATAGTAACCAGTTAGCTCCAAGAACCCTCTAAGTTGTTTGATGGTGTTGGAAATTTATCAGTCCACTATTGCCTGTATTTTTTTGAGGTTAGTAGCCACCCTTATCTTAGAGATAATATGCCCAAAGTACTCTACTGTGTCACTACAGAAAATACACTTACTATTTTTAGCAACCAATTTATGCGACCATAGCAACTCAAACACAATTTGTAGATGTCTTAGGTGGTCATTGGAAGTTTGGTTATAGATTAAAATATCATCAAAGTATTACTAAGACAAACTTCCTGAGATGCTTACGAGAGACTTCAATCATCAAATTTTGGAAACTGGTTGGAGCATTGGTTAAGCTAAAATATATAACAAAAAATTCATAATGGCTATTATAAGTTATGAATGCAGTCTTAGAAATATCCTCGTGACTTATTCTAATTTGATGGTAGTTAGCCCTTAAATCAATCTTAGAAAAGAAAGTTGTGCCTACTAATTATTCTAGTAATTCATCAATCAGAGGTATATAATATTTTTTTTATTGATTATGAGTTTATGCTTTGTAATCCACACAAAGTCTCCATGAATTGTCTCTTTTCTTCATTAAGACAATTAAGGAAGCAAAAAAACTATAACTTGGTTGTATAATCCTATATTCTAACATTTCAGACACCATCTTCTTTACCACATCTTTTTGGAGTCTAAAGTGTTTGTAAAGCCTCAAATTAATTTCATCTTTCAGAGGAGTTGAATGATCTTGTAGCCTTGGTGGTGGTAAGCCTCTAGGTTCTTTAAATAGGTTTTGATATGTTTTCAGTATTAGTTCTAGAGCAAGGTTCCCTTCGGTGTTAGGTGAGAAGGTAACAAACATCAAATGCAAGTCATCACCCACTTCTGAAATTAGTCTTAGGCTGTAAAAGTTGACCTCTGCTATTCGAGTAGAATTGTCTAGTAGACTATTGAACTTTTCAAATCTAATAATCTGTAACTTGATGGGATTATCCCCCTTGATCATCACATCCTACCATTACCAATTAAGAGACATCCACATCTCATTGTAATTTGATACAATGTCTTTTAAAGTTGCTAACCATCATAACTATTCAGTTCAACAATGAATATATTAGTTATGAAATTTTTCCCCTGTATTTTCCACTTAAAATTCTTGTAAACAATTATAAACAACATTGTTCCCCCATTAACTGCCTCCATTGTTTATAGCTTGATTATTCTAAGGTCGCATTATAACTTGATGGCTATGTTGGAGTCAATGAAGTTATGGGTACTTCATGAGTTTACCATAATAAAAAAAAAATAGGTGTTTATCCACCTTACCAATCATCTCAAGAGTGTGGAAACTAGTAAATCATTTCAATGTATTGATAGATATGTGAGGGGTCACTTTTTCAAGACTAGGTTCTTCCTCAATAATAATCTTACCGTCACCTATCTCCTTACCATCACCATCCACTATACACAAGGAATATAGTTTCTTATTTCTACATTCATGGCTTGGTACATATCTTTCATCACACCAAAAACACAACCCCTTGGCTTTCCTCTAATCTAACTCATTATTCCTCACAAATTTAATGGGTTTCATGGTAGGTTTGCATAGGAGATGTGGGTTAGAAGTGGGTAATAGATTGTTTTGTGATTGTTTAAGATTATTATAGATTAACATAGGTGAAATTTTATAAGGTTTATTATTATTATTATTGCTAGGCCTAGATTGAGTTGTTTGGTTGGTGTTTAATGAGGCAAGTGTATTGTAATTTTGGTGAAATCTTCTATAAGCTAAAGTGTTGTCTTATAAACATGTCAGGTTGTAGGCTTGATTTAAGATTTTAGGTTCAAACATCTTAACTAAGTTATTGATTTTCACTTCTAATCCTGCTAATAAAAATATCAAGGCTTGCTTCTCACTGATTTCAGCCTTATTCTATAGTATGTCAAAGTCCATAATGTAACTTTCCAAATCTCTCATCTATCTAAGATCCTTAAGCTCTTCTAGTGGATCATTCTAACCCCCAAACCGACAACATATTGCCTCTACATATTCACCCCAAGTCACCCTTTGATCACTTTTGCTTTTTTTCATAAAGTTCTGGTGCTAATACGAGGCCATTCCATCTAGATAGTAGAAAGTTAACTTAAGATTTTTAGCCTTAACAATCTCTTTTATATTAAAATATTGATTACATTTATATAACCACTTATACACATCATCACCATCAAAATTAGAAAAGTCTCTTTTGGGTTTGTGTACCTTATAGGTGGAGTAGCTACCATCACAAGCCTAACCTGATTTTGTAACAAGATCCTCTTGGTTGAATGCTAGATAGTCACTTTTAGTGTTGGGCTCACTAGGAGTATGTTCTAACTTCTGTAAAAGAGTGTTTTGCTGGTGGGACAACCCACTAATGAGTTCTTCGAGCTTTTTAAACTTAGTTTCTTTAACAAACTTGGTAACTTCTAGTGATTTCATAACTTGCTTGTATTTTTGTGATTGTTTATTGTTCGCAGCTTCCAATGATTCCTCTAACCTTCTGAGATCTTAGGACCTGGTGTTATGAGCAATAGCTTGTGTCCGAAGATCAATGACTTTAATACCACTTCTTGCGAGTAACACTGTAATAGAACCAGCCTGAACAAAACCCAAGAGTGGCTGAAATACAAAGCTATGTTTGGTAGTGGCCTACAATGGAGGTTGTACTGAAATCACATAAAAGAAGAAGAAGAAAGGGAGTGAGAGAGAGAGAGAGATTGCACTGATCAATTCATCATTCTTTCATAATCATGTATTTTGTTGTAATTTGTTGCATATATAACATCCTAGGCATTGTAGAAGAGAATAAAAAAAAAAAAGAAAATCAGCTTTCTTTCCACATATTTAGCATTACTAAAAACTGTAATATTAAACAAAATAATGCGTAACAAGTAAGTGAGGTGAAGCGTTTCAGACAAAACGATGTGTTATTATTTAGTAGAGAACTAGACAAGTGACTCGCGCTATACCGCGGGCTTGCCTAAATTTTCTCAAGGCAAAAGAATAATATTCAAACGATGATAACACGAGACAAATCGGGTTAAATTTACCAAAGCATGACTCACGATATAAGACTGAAATAACACGCAGAAAGAAAATCAAAAAGAAATTGCAAAGTTCAACACCTAATAACCTAAAGTCAAAGATGAAAAAAA
>Ga0307509_10012586_pt1 | contig 10106 bp, 14 predicted proteins | sample 10_EM_MG_FD_202245 | JGI IMG/M metagenome (GOLD analysis project Ga0307509, IMG submission 202245) | Populus trichocarpa ectomycorrhiza microbial communities from riparian zone in the Pacific Northwest, United States - 10_EM | ecosystem: Host-associated > Plants > Roots > Unclassified | place... | reverse complement strand
AATAATGGATGGTATGATTTTAATAATCTTATTGAAAAGTATGTTTTCTTCTCCTTGTTTCTTACTCGCTGAGTTCCTTGCATGTTCAGTATTTCAAAACCAAGAAGCATGCCTATGTAGCAGATTTCCAAGGTTCGTCCTAAGTTCATTGGTGGTGACTGTACTCAATAAATTTATATCTAGGCGGAGCCACCCTTCTGACAGACCCTCAGATTCTAACAAGCAGGTGCATAACTGCTCAGTACTTGTTCTATTATTTTTTTTGCTCAATCACAGCTTTTTAGAGAACTCGGCTATATATTTGCAGAAGGCAACCTCTCTGAGACGCTCAAGTCTTTTGAGACTGATCACGTGTGCAATCGTTTCTGCTGAACATTTGGCTTGCCAACAGATTATGAATGGGATGTTGTCAATGATCAAAATGTCTTGTAATAGACGACAAACCCCTCTATTTTTTGAAGTTGCTCTCTCATTTAATTCTGGCCATTGGCCTTCTAGAACCTACCATCATCTTGGCTTCAATTAAGTAATCTGACGTTTAGATCTTATTCTTACAGTCCTTTCTTCATATTGGAAATATAAATTTCCATCACAGACCCATAATGGTAGCATTGAACTAGGTTGTTCTAACACCATCAGTTGATGTCAGATGAATGAGGCTCAACCTTGGAAATGACCCAAGTCGTATAATATTAAAAGGACATACGTATTACGCAATCAATACCCCCGGCAAAGGCATCGGCATCGACCAAATATTGGTATCAGCCCTGGAAATCGGAGCTGGTCCATGCCTGTTGCCATACACTTATATGAGAATATCGTGAATAAATCTATTCATGAACGTTCGCATCAAACTGCGCAATAAACTCCGCTACGCATCTCACTGCTGTGGTGGAACTATTTAGAGGGGGGGGGCAAAATATTTCGGCAGATTGTTTGGATTTTGCCGGGTCACGTGAATTTCCTTATAAGGAGCACACGTGATTATTCACGTGACCCGGCAAAATTCAAACAATCTGCCCAACTATTTTGACCCGCCTCTAAATAGTCCCACCCCAGCAGTGTCTTGACTTATTCACTGACTGGTCGCAGTTCTCTCATTGCCCAGACGACGCATGCACATGGATAATTTTTCACGGCCTTGAATCCATTTTTATTCTCTCCCATCTGGTTGTTGCATGGCTCAGCGGTCGTAGTGCGAGACCAGTAACGCAGACTTGAGTGTTCTCCTCGGACATTGTTTTCCAGACCCCACTGGCCGGATCTCGCTACTTGGATGGCTGTCCAATTCGAGATACTGTATTTGTGTGTTTGATAATCATCAAGTTTTTTACTCCTACCAGCCTGCGGCACCTTGCTGCGCTAAGGCACGTACACAGACGACGGGTCGGCGACAACCTGGCCTGTATTTGCCCGCCCTCTTTTTTGTCTGGGATGGGAGTGGCTTCTGCCATCTTTTGTGCAGTTGTGAATGTTCAATTTGCGACATAGCGAGTAAAGCCTGAATGGGATCCGAGCCCCTCTCTCCGACTTCGTAGACTATCTTGCCTAACTGTTGGCCATACGTCGATATTCCTAACGAGACATTAGTGCCATTCGTCTTTTTACGGGCATTGAAGCCGATTCAGCCAACGTGCTGTTAAAGTGATCATTACTCCGATCATGAAGGGTGTGGACAGCTTTTGTTTCGGAATCAGTAAGCTTCCAGTTGTCTACAATCACAAGTGACAGGACAGCAGACCTGCACACCAAAACAACATGGGAGGGTTCGGGATCGGGATATTCCTTTCCCCCATACTGGAAACGCATATAAAGCGAAGGTAACTATTTTTTCATTCACGCTCCTGCTTACCGGATTCTTTAAGATTATAACAGGGATGCGCTTCCTCTCTCACCTCTCGATCATCTCGTTGCTTAGTCTCCATGGTGCTCTAGCCTTCCCAAATTACGGCTCCCTTGCGGGTCTCTCTCGTTCCGAGTTGGAGGCAGTCCTTCCGACTCTCAAACCAGGTGACCCTGTTCCCCCTCCAGGCCCTTTAAACCACACCAGTGCGAAGCTCGTCAATGATAAAAAGCATCCATGGAAACCCGCTGGAAAGAATGATATACGAGGCCCGTGCCCAGGGTTGAATACTCTTGCTTCTCATGGGGTGGGCCGATCGTTGATCTGAAAAACTAGAATTATTGACATCATTTCACTAGTGGCTTCCAAGAAATGGAATTGCTACTCCTGCTCAAATCATCAATGCCGTTCAAGAAGGTTCATTTTCGACGTCCATTTTGTTGTTCATGATTAAGTGCTGATGTACTCGTCCTTGTCATCTCGCTTTTACCTATTCAGGCTTCAACATGGGAAACGACCTCGCCGTATTTGTTACTTATGCCGCCCATCTTGTTGACGGCAATCTTGTCACGAACCTGCTCAGCATCGGAGGCAAGACGGGTAAGACTGGCCCGGACCCTCCTCCACCGGCGATTGTGGGTGGGCTTAACACCCATGCCGTGTTCGAAGGGGATGCTAGTACAACACGAGGTACGCCCATGAAATGAACATCAGCTCTCTGCGCAATAACGCAAGGGTTACTCGGATGCTTACTATTACTCCCTCCCCCTTTTATCAGCTGATTTCTTTTTTGGGGACAACCACAGCTTCAACGAGACGCTCTTTGACGAGGTTCGCGATCTTGAATAACGTCTCCAGTTGGAATCCAAGTGCTTACTATTTCTCCTTCCAGCTCACCACCTTTAGTAACAAGTTCGGTGCCGGTTTCTACAACCTCTCCGTGGCCGCAGAATTCCGCTTCCAGAGAATCCAAGATTCCATCGCCACTAACCCCCAATTCAGCTTCATCTCTCCTCGATATTTCACCGCATACGCCGAATCCATCTTTCCCCTTGTGTTCTTCATCGACGGTCGCGATAAGAGCCTGCAACTTGACATGAACGTTGCAAGGGGATTCTTCCAAAACAGCCGTTTCCCAGATGGGTTCTTTAGGTCTAACACTTCCATTTCCATTAATATCATTGGAGGCGGTATCGACTTTCTCTTCTCCAAACACCCTGTGCCGCCAGGTGCCAACAATGGCACGGTCAATAGCTATACGCCCAACCCAAATTCCGCCGATTTCACACAATTCTGCAAGCTTTACACGGATTTCGTCAACAACACAATTAGAGGATTATACCCCAATGCGACAGGTGTCCTTTTGGAGGCTCTTAACAAGAATCTGGACTATTTCTACAGTCCCTTGAATGGTTCTGACTGTCCTCAAGTACCGCCATTTGTTTGAGAATGGAGTAAAGGCATTCCTTCTTTGTGTTTGGTACGGTTCTGGTAATAATTTCCATATCCATCGCGTCATTGACAAGAAGCCTCCTACAGTATCTAAGAAATCCATTGATTTATTTACATAAACATTATGCGGTCGTGAATATTCATTTCAATTCATCCCCATCCGTTCCATTGTACTTAATTTAGGTATATTGCTTGAATTTTTTTTGTTCTTCAATGGCCTAGGAACGGAAGAGGCTCAAAGAGGACTACCATGAAAAATGGAATCGAGCGGGGGGAACTCTCAACTGACGACGCTGCTGCAGACAGCACCGAATCGGCCAGATTCCGTTGGTTACATTCAGTGTATGGTGGGCAGCTATTTGTGCTGGATAAAATTGTACGCTCCATAAGTATTCTATTGTGAGCAGGGATGACGGTGATGATTATAAAGGACAACTGACTCGTTGTCTGAAAATGGAGGGGAGGTTCAGATCACCCCGAAAATAATCGACCGAATCCTCGAACACACGTTCTGTGTTTTGATGGTTCCTATCTACAAAAGAGCTGGCTAAGTAATACTCTTCGAAAAAAAAGCTTTGTTTAACCTTTATCATGTGAATTTCTTCGAAATTTACATACATACCTCCCTGGAATTCCACTCTCTTGGTTCACAGAAGCGACTGGCGAGTGAGCGATAACTGATAGTCTGATACAAGTTACAGTCGAACCCCTCTTAACGCATACCCCTCGGTGGACGGCCCAAGGTATGCCTTATGAGAGGTTATGCCTTTATAGAGGCAGGCTAAAAATAGATTTCAAAATCCGGAGCAAAACGGTGGGTGGAGAGGTAATGGATTGGGGTTAATATATGCCATAGACGATGAGGTTGACTGGTACAAACGAAATACAAATTACTTCAGCTGAAAGAGTGCAGAGAAGTCGAGTGAGATCGGGTTCATGCATTTAGGGGTCGTGTGAAATTCATGCCATGATAGTGCTCTCAAGACAAAAATAGTGATTATGGTACGATTATGGCTTGGAAAGGTTATTTATATGTCGCATCGCGGTAATAGGTACCAATAACCCAATTATTTGGCCCAAAGGTTGCGAGGTTTTGCATAATATGGTACCCAAAACCTCTGCGTTTTACCTCCAAAGGGGTATGCGTTATGCGTTATTGCGGACCTATGCGTTATGCGTTGCATTTCCCTGCGAACCAAATCGGTGGATGCATTTAGCTATGCGTTATAAGGGGTTATGTGTTTTCAGAAGTATGCGTTAAGAGGGGTTCGACTGTATCTAAGATCTTCACCCTATTATCGACCATTGTCAAGCCCTCCTGGCTCCTCCAGTTGATTCATGCTGGAAAATTGAGCAGGGGATGGCGCTTTTGATCTCCCACCAGCGTTCATTAGGTTTCAAAAGTGATCCGCGATAAGTGCCAGGTCCGACAGACTGCCTTCCCAGGTGGCTCCAGATGTGCCGTGCACTAATTTATAGTAAGTTCAATGGAATAAATGAAGGGCGTATATAAAATATTTATTTGCCATGATATATCAGCAATTTCTTTGCACGTCCTGGGTGCTGAGAACTTGTTCTTTCCTCATAAAAAATATAGCAGGTTCTCAGGAAAGCCTTTGACCTCGGGCGGTAGCAAAACTCGTGTAGCACGAGGACCTTCAGGTTGGAAGGGTTGACTGAAATCAGGCATGACAGGCGTGAGAGGCTACCCAGAAGTAGGAAAGTCGACTAGCAACTGTCATCGTACTTTGCCCTGAGTGCGATGAGTCGTGGGTGTGAAGTGATTCTGACCCCTCGCTTGATCAGGAAGAGGAAAGTGGGGGAATGACTATCGTCCTTCCCCTACGACTACTTTTAACGCGCTGACTCCTGTGTCGGCTTTGGAGACTTTCCACAACTCAAGGAGAAATCTTCGAGCATTCGATGGAGCAGAGGTTTCAAAATCCATGGGCTAATCCAATCCAGCTTTCAAGCGAGTTACTTCCGCCGATACTACTGGGACTAGTGGTGCGGGTCAAGTATATTTCCAGAAGTAGTAAGCAAACTGACAAACAGAAAACGCGATGTTCGCTAGGTCGAATCTCTGCTTTACGGTACGGGCGAGGGGGAAATGACACTAGATAGGAAATATTGACTCCTTTCGTGATTAGCTATGCATGTTGTGCTCTTCGTGATGTGTTCCCGGGTGCTGCTTCGGCGAAGACGGAGGGCTCAAATGTTGATGTTCGCCGCGGCGACTGTCATGTTCATTCTCGTGACATCGGACATTGCAGTGTCTTGGAATATTTTCCTTAACCATGCGGAATGGCTGTACATCGGGAATTCTGATAATTTCGTGAAGGCTATATACCCAAAGTTCTTTCTATATCTGTTTAACAAGACAGTAACTGCTGAATCTTCAATGATGTGTTAGAGAGAACTCACCGGTAATAGTTTCATAGCGGATGTACTTCTGGTACGCATGGAGTTTCGTTGCTATGCATGTTTTCATTTTTGCGGTTGAGCCAGGTAATTCGATGTTACGTCGTGTGGGGAAAGAAGAATGCCATTCTTTATGGCGCCGGTGTCGTTCTTGTAATGGGAGTGGGCAAGTAACATTCTCCATTGTCTGACGAGGGAATGGCTAATATTTCTCCAAGTATTCGGCTTCGTAAGCGAGGGAACTTCATCGCCGACTTTGAAGAAGTTCATCAGCGCGTATGTTGCTGTTGTCATCACTTTGAACGTTGTGGTAACTATTCTGACTGGTTAGTCCACAATTGACGCGGTTTTTTGGTTCATCCTCACTAATTATATGCAAGCTGGACGGATTTTCTGGATCGCCAGAGAAGTTAGAAAGATAATGGGACCCAAGATGATTTCGCATTACCATTTTGCTGTAGGAATTCTGTAAGAGAATTCAGTTGGCTTACACGATTTACCTGCTCAAATGAGTCAGGGTAGAATCGGGAATCATTTATACAGCGTCAAACCTATTGGTCTTGGTACTCTCTCCAACGAAATTCATTGTGAGATTTGTAGTTAGGCGTTGAAGACACTTTCGATGGCTGATTATAAATTTCCTCAAGGTTATGGCAGCTGCTATAACAATTCGAATGGTCGTAAGTTCACTTGCAACCACAAATGCTGGAGTACTAACCGTGCAAAGTGCATCATGCCAATCCTCATCATCGTTCAAATAGCTCTGGGCCAGAGCACGAGAAATGTACAAATGACGGTCAGCATGATACAAGCTGGCACACACCCACAAATTGTCCTGGACACAATTGACAGCGAGAGGCTTGAAACAAGATATGAGACGAATGCTCACGGACAGGCTAGTGTTGGCGCTCTTGAGGACGGAGTGGGCGAGATGCCTCGGGGACTGGTGTCGGTGGTCAGACGTAGAAGGGCAAGCCGATAAATTAGTATTATTCATTAATGACTCAAGCCATCCATTCCTCTAACGCGGTCGAACTGATGTTTGACGCCGAATGCGGGCTTGAAACAATAGTTTGGGATTCGGTGGACGCGAACAAATGCTGCAGGTAAGGTGCTGAATCCTGGGATTTGCAACTTGAAGGCACAAATTAATGAATAGCAGCATATACAACATTTCATTGACATTGTTATGAGCTTAGAAGTTGTCCGACTTTTGTTTCCACCTCCGAAGCCGACATGTTGTCAAGTTCAATATGTTTCTCAACACCGCGTTCTGATTTTGCCCGTTAGGATTGAATGAAAGTTCCGAGATTATTAAGGCGCACCAAACCGCGCAAACACTCTCGCTGGCGTTCCTTGCGCTTCTCTAATAAGTACGGGCAAGTCTGGGTTATGCTTCTTGATGACTGGGTATTTCGAGATGATGAATTGTCTGCGGATCGAGGACTTCAGTAGGTAGATATCCAATAGCTGCTTTGCATTCGCTGGCTGACCTTGTTCCAGCCGAAGCTGGACCTGTTTGCGAGCACAGGATGCGGATTTCCCTCAAGGCAGGGGGCAGAGCCTTTGTGAAGATCATAGTGCCAATATAAGTAGACGAGGATGACCACGGAACGAGGGAAAATAGAAATTACATAAGCAGTTACCACCCGTGGTGTCAACAACATCGAACCACGCTTGTCCGTCATCAACAACGACGAGCAACCCTCCGTCCGACGTCGAGTAGCCCGGGTACCCCACTTCCTCTATGGACGAAGAAAAACGGCAGGATGACTGGGCGAACAGCCGCAAGAACAGGCTACCATCCTTCACAGAGGTCCTTTCTCGAAGAACAAGGCCGCCCGTTGATCTCTTCATGTTCTAGTACGTTGCCTTTTTGGTCGTGAAATTGGCGGTAAATCTGAATTTCTTGGTCCTCTAGTCTTTTTTTGCAACGTGAAGGAGCAGAGGATATTCTAGATTTTTGGTTGGACGTCCAACAACACGAAAATCTCTGTCGAGCATACTTCAAAGATGTTCGCAAGTCTGGTCGTACGATCAAGGAGGACTGGCCACAGTATTGGGATTATGCTCGCAGGAGGGGTTCTATCTACGGAACGGTTGTAGGGTTGAACCCAGACGGGGGAGGCACGAAAAGGAGTACTGCGAGCACTGGCGAAATGCTGACCGAACAAGATAAACGCAATCTCGCTGCAGTCGGGAGTGGATTTGACGAGAAAGCAGGATATGGAGGACGTTCGACGAGCCCCCTTAATCGACCCCATACAGCCGGGCTTTCAGATCACACCCGCGTCGCGTCGGCGTCTCCTGTGGATGCATTGGATAATGTTCCCCGTTCTTCGACACCCTTTTCACTTTCTGGTCGCACGCCTACTCTCTTCAACCTCAGACGCGCATCCAGGGCACCTACGATCATCCCCCGTTCTGCTGCAATTTCAAGGTTGGACCTGATTGCCTCAGCCGAACGTATTTTCTACCGATATCTTTCGCCTGCTGGAAATACAGTAAACTCGCCTGAAAACCACGAAATTTACCTCCCTCCAGCGCTCCGTATCCACAGTTTCCCTCTCAACAGCACACAGGAGCCCAAGTCGCCGACCGAATTGGCGTTGATGGCTCAGATTCCCGACATTTTCCATGCCCAGAAGGAGTACTGTTTTAGGGCCATGGAACAGGATGCATTCCCCCGTTTCCTTCGTTCCAAGGCATTTGGCAATCTAACACCAATTTCTGCGTTGGTACGGCTAGTGCTCGGCCTGATCATGCTCTGGATTGGCCTAGCGACCGCATTTTCTCTCGTCTTCCTGGACGTGCACCCAAAGTCAAAGCGATTTTTCGTAAGTGTTTGTCTTTCTCTTGATATATTCTTTATTCATCTATTTTTCTTAGCTCTTCATCCCCTTCTCGTTGGCGATATTGTTCCTTGTATCACATCAGTACGAACTTGATCCTATCCTCGTTTTCTTCGGCCAATCCGAAACAACCCCTTTCCGCACTCTCACCATTCGCGAGCCATACGTCAAGAAACTCCTGATGGGTCGGGCCATCTGGGTCAGCGTCCTGGTCACGGTGTTCGTCACCGCCCTGACGATGCTTTTCTGGGCAGTTCCTGGACACCGCCTATAGGATGCACATCGTTCAGACAATTTCTGAAGTAATCGAAGCAATAGAAACGGCATCCCGAGGATAGATCCGCGTACATGTATATTCGTCGACATATCCTTGCTTGCAGCTTTTACCCCCCACACTTTTTGCATACCAGATTCATCCTCCCCCGTTTTTTGACTCCTTCAGTATCATGAAGCGTTGGTGGACTGGCAGTGGTTACCACTCTACTTTTAATACTTATCATCTCTGGCTTTATTCCTCATCTTTACTTATTGTGTTTGTTATTCTTAGTCTCTCCCTCTCTCTGGATACCCACCCTTTGGATACTAGAGGCGAAACAATCCAGTTGCTTGACCTCTTCCACCCTCTTTACTCTCTCTTATCTACTATATTCTCTATCGTCCAGACTTTGGACTCGTCACCGTATGTAAAACGTCATGAAAATCTCGAATTCCCACTTATGCAAGACAACTATGAGAATTGAAAAAAAAAGTTTTTGGAAAATTTGAAGAAAGTATTCACAATGTGTCGTAGGGCGTCATAGATATATATATATTTTGCTTGGCATTCCATCCCCGTGTTGACTAGAAGAAGCCAGCACTCTTCCAGTACTTGACCCAAGCTTGGGTATCCGTAGGGCCAAGGGGCGGTAAAGTCTTCATCGTCTCGCTGATCGATTGCACCTTCGAAGTGGAGAACATGGCCAAGCCTCCAGTCTCGGTATTTTCTTTGCCCTGCTGGCGAAGGATCGCATCCATCTCAACCGTGCCACGGAAGAAATCCAGAAGCTTAACAGCCGGCTGGTCATTGGGTAAATACTAGTTAACGTTGTCCTTTGGTGAACGTATAACCACTTACAATATTGTGAAGAGTTTCTGGAGATGGATCTTTTGCATGATTCTCCAACTTGGAGAACCAGGTCTGGAAATCGACAACAGGCAGATGGGTAGACGCAACGCCCTCTTGGACAATCGCCTCCTTGATGGAGGAGATCACAGAGTTCCATGTGACTGGTCGTGGGTGCACAACGTTAAGTGCAGCTGGAGATTCGGCTGACCATGCCACGTCAAGGATGGTTTGAGACACGGCGTGTGATGGCAGCCAAGATGTGACCTAATTCAAATTAACGAATTTAGAGGAATAAGAATATCGACCTAAAAAAAAGCGACGTACACCAGTGGCTGCTGGAAGGGCATTCAGGCTGAGACTCGATTTGATGAGAATCGGTACCCAATCTGTAGTTGCCCAAGCACCGTTCGGATGGCCTCCTGATATTTGTCCA
>Ga0307509_10012585_pt1 | contig 10106 bp, 7 predicted proteins | sample 10_EM_MG_FD_202245 | JGI IMG/M metagenome (GOLD analysis project Ga0307509, IMG submission 202245) | Populus trichocarpa ectomycorrhiza microbial communities from riparian zone in the Pacific Northwest, United States - 10_EM | ecosystem: Host-associated > Plants > Roots > Unclassified | place... | reverse complement strand
GAATTTTTTTATATAATATAATAAAAAATACAAAAATAAATGCACAATCAACCTAATACTATACGATAAAATTAACTAAAAACCTAATATTATAAGATAAGATTGTAAAAAAAAATTAAAAAAAAAAGCCAAAGAAACTTGCAACCCGGATTATGGGGTTGAATTATTATTTTTTTATTTTATAATATGATAAAAAATAAAAATTAATTCATAATAAACCTAATACTAAATGATAAAATTAACTAAAAACTCAATATTAAAGGATAGGGTTGGAAAAAAATCAAAAAAATAAATAAATAAACCCAAGAAAAAAAATTAAAAGTCCAATTAAAAATGAATTAAAAGAAACTCATTCTTCATGTCATGCTACGCTCGGCCTAATAAAAAATCCCAAGCATACGACCAGATATAAACCAACACACCTGAGCTGTATTTATTTTATTGTTTTTTATAAGAGGCAGACAACAATCGTTCAACCCTTTCTTCTTTGAAAGAAAATACTATAGATGACAACCACTATGACACGAAACTATTAGCTAAACAATAAAAATATTTTATTTTGATTTATTATTTATATAAATATTTAATATTATCCTACACCTTTTAGTTGTTTTAGTAATGTTTATATAAAAATATTTTTATAATATATCTGAAAATTAGATTTAATGTATAATTTTATTGATAAAAAAAGAAAAGGAAAAGGATTTTATTTACCCAAAGCAACACAAGTATTAATAACTAATATCCTATAAACTCATGAAAAAATAACATAGAAAACTAGAAAAGAAGAGCTCACCCATGCTAAACATGGCAGTTCCTGTGCCAGTTTTCGACATGATCAGTATAGAACCTTCCATTATGCTCGGCATTTCAAAACGCCACCTGAAAGTATTCATAAAAGGAAAATCTAGCGTTAAATAAATAGATGAGGATTCAGAAAACATAGAACAAAAAGCTTAGTACTCTTACAGACCTTTTAGCTATGAAGGCCCAAACAAGACCAATAATGCAAGCGTATGAATTGGGATTCATGGCAAGTTTCACCCCCACAGTCTTCATCAAGCACCAGAAAGCAGGCCTAGAGCTTACCGTGCTGTCTGCATTTCCTTCTAAATCCTTGTCAGGATTGCTGGATGAAACGCCAAGTCCTGATCTTCGAAATTCTAATACGAGCAACAACATTGTAAGCCATATAATAGATTGGATGACAGACGATTGAACAACAAGATCAACTGCCGTCGGCCCATACATGGCTTTAATCAGAGGAACACCCAGAACAAGAGAATTGGTTAGGGTACAAAGAGAGAAGCTGGTAATGGACCAGCCGTAGCTTCCCTTGCCACTCCACTTAGCCCAAACGGCGAGCACAACCACTATAATGAGCTTCGATATGGCATCGGCGCCAATAAATAGGTAATTCATTTTGAAAGGATCAACATGAGCAGTGAACTCAAAGGTGAAGAATGGGAGAGTGAAATAACAAACAAAGCGGTTTATGGCGCCGCACTGCTCTGGTGTGAATACCTTCCACCACCTGACAGAACCATACCCCAACATCAGTGCCACATAGAGTGGCACCATGGCCACCACTACCTTGTAAATATCTGCCCACCCGATCATCTTTCTTCAATATTTAGCTACGTCTGAACCTTCGGGCTTCTTTGCTTTGGATCTCAAGCATGCATGAACGCACTATATATTGTAGAATGTCTTTGAAGTGGTTGGAAAACTAGCAGGGTTATGTATTTATATACATGCAAGGTCTATGCATTTTACATTTTGTTTGTTTCTTGTGGAAAAGAGTCTTGGTGGGTGTATACGATTCTACGCCGTGGGTTCTTAAAGGCGTGATATAACTCTTTTTGGTGTGCTCATGGAAGTGTGATGTTGCTTCCACAAATGGCGGTTCTGAGCAAATGTCAGCGATCGTTTTTTGTACAAGTAATGAGGTCCAGCGGTTATTCCACCCACCTTCCCGAATAGGGTTCATGCTCTCGTGTACTAATTATATATTAATTCTAAAATTATTATATATTCCTAGTGCTGCTTTTAGCGATGATGGCCAGCATAAGACTTTCATTCTTGCAATATTGTTGAGATCGTCGCAAATTAACATTATTACAACACAAGGAGTGATCAAATTGACAGCCCGCAAACTTCCATTATAAATTAGTCAATTTTAAGCTACGCGGTTTTATTGCTTGTAAAAGCGCTGTGTTTTTTGCCTGGTCTGATTTCAAAACAATAATCGAATAGTTCTCAAGCCTGGTTGTTGGAATATTAGACTCTACCCACTGTAATGCAAAAAGTTGAAGCGCTTGCCCTAATATAATTTGAGCACATAGAATAACTAAGTTCTTTTGATGGATTACCATATGCTGGCCTTGACACAATCTCTAGCTGGTAGACAAAAATCCATGAACAAGTGCGCATGTGCTCTCTATATATTTTTATGAACTCATGCATTCCACTTATTATATTCCTCTTCCAAAGCTTTCTGTTGATGGTATGTGAAATACGATATTTGTTGCAAGAGATAGCCATAACGCGTTGTCTTAGGAGGAAAGCCCCGTAGAGAGGTTTCCAGTGACACCAAAGAAGCTCGCTGTTTGATGCTGTAGAAGGCTGCATGCGCCATTCAAATTTGGCAGCTCGCCTGCACAAGCCAGACTAATTTTTGGCCCATTTGTTTAATTTAGTCCTTGATTCCATACTAACTCCACTATCAACAATCCGAGTTGAAAGGTTTTTCTTACCAACATGATTAGTTAAACTTAAAGAGAATTGGTATTGAAGAGCTGCATCGAACCCATATTGAGTCCAGATATATAGGTTAAAAGCATATCTCACTTGATGTAGAAATGTTATTTAACATGCCATTATAGGTTGAATTATTCTATATTTTATTTGTTCATTCCGTTTGATTTACTTTAATAAGTGAAGGAAAAGTTTCTATGTTTAGGACATGCTTCATGGAAAAAACTTGTTTTTTCTCATGAGTTACCATAACATAAACCTTAATAAGTGAAGGAAAAGTTTTCAAAATTAAGGATTTAGGATCTTATAATTTTGAAGTTTTCATTTATTCTAATAATAAATTAATGGACCTCTCTTGCCGTTACAAATTCCTTTGCTACACCACATGGTGCACTTGAGAATTTTGTCAAATAGCTGAAGTTAATCTCATAAAGCTTCGGATTTGGTGTAGCAAGCCATTACAAATTGATTGCCCTATTGTTAGAGAACCTTTTTTAGTATGAAGGGCGTTTTCCATTAATAAAGGAGATTTTGTTCAAATAGAAAAACCTGGAGAGTGAGGGCTTGATTCTACAAGTGTTCCATTAATAAAGGAGATTTTGTTCTTAGCATGAAGGGCGTTTTCCATTGCTTTTCTCCATGTATGATAGTTATCTTCATTGGGAATACATGTAACAAACATAATATCTGGATTGTCTAAAAAGGTGCAAGTAATACTTTGAGTAAGAATCATTGAAAGTTTGTGTTTGGAAATCAACTAAGATTTGTGACTGATTTTTTCCCCTCAGTTCGAGTTGTGGTGATGTCACTACTTTGTGTTATTGATAGGCTCTGATACCATGAGAAGTTGCTGGTGTAGTTAAAAAATATTCACACTCTTTTATTAATCTTGTTTATATATATATATACACACACACACACACACACACACACACACACACACACACACACACACATTCTATTATGAGGAGGTTGTTATTGCATGTACAATAAGAGAGAATCAAGAAGAGATGCAATAGAATCTTCAATCATAATTGAAGTGCTTCATGTACTATGAAAGTCCTCCACTCCTATTAGCTTCCTTAATATTGCAGAAAATAAATGCATTAAGTGAGATTGAAAAATTGCAGAAAATAACAAGAAAATATGGAATATATATGCTTACAAAGACTCAAATATTATTTTTATATGAAAGAGTTAGTTACAAATCTGCATCAAAATTAAATTGCTACTAACTCAAAAAAAATACATCAAAAAATATGTTTCTAGTTAAATCAAATTTTTTCCATCTAAACCTCCTATGTGACTGATATCTAAAATCCTTTTAGAAAAAGAAAATAATGTCCATATAATCTAAACCTCCTTCATTGTTGTTATTGCAACGCAAGTGCACTTATTCTTGTCTGAGGTATTTGACTTCCAATCCCAGAGCAAAACACCTCAAGATTACTAATAAAACTCTAGAGTGTGTGGTATGCTAAATCATGTATATATGTTGATTAAGCTTAGAAAAACTGTTGAATAACCCGCCAAGAAGTGGAACTAGTTGAAGAATGGATGATATTTGCTATCTTTGTCAGGTCTGACAAGGCCACCAAACACCTGTGATGTTGTAAGACAGAATAGAGCAATGCCAATGATCTTGTGCAATGTATGTTCAATTACATGAGACCCTTTTCCATGAACAATCTCAATCCTGTGATCCAATAACTATATACATTCACCTAATTTTAGTTTCAAATTCTTGTAAGCAAACAATTACTGAAACAACTAATAAAGGATAAAATTGGATCAATTCTGAAAAGTATAATATTTTTCATGTTGTTTTTTTGAAGCTGAATAACAACATCAAAGATGAATTCTTCATCTGGGTCAAATGCATCTTCAAGATTTTTTTTCGACTCTCAAGTGAAAAATAGTATTTCATTAATTGAGAAAAAGCCCTCAGAATATAAGGGAATGATGCAGGTAGCTGTAGGGGTGAGTAAAAACACCGAAAAACCGATTAAACCAAGAAAATTGAAAAAAAAATAACCGAAAAAATTGAACCGTGAAAAAAAACCGATTAAACTGATTAGAATTTTGAAAAAACCAACCGGTTTGGTTCGGTTTCGTTTTTATAAGCCTGAAACCGAAAAAACCGAACCGACCCAACTGAAAAAACTGAGCCAACCCGAGCCAAATCAGAAAAAACCGAGCCAAACTAGTTTGAACCAGTTTTTGTTCTAAAAAAACGAATCGAATCGAACCGAAACCAGTCGGTTTGAACCGGTTTCGGTTCGGTTTCGGTTTTTTTTTTTTTAAATCAGTTTGGTTACTTTTTTTTATAAAAACCAAACCAAACTGAAAATGATCACCCCTAAATAGCTGCACCATTGAAGTTATTGTGGAGGGAAGAATCCTATACCAAGAGCAGGATTTTCACAAACTAGAAAATTGGTAGGTATCTACTAGAAGTTTATCACTTTATTCATCACTCCTTTATAGACTTTTGAAGATCTAAGAACTTGTAACAAAATATCTCAAGGTATCTACTAGAAATAACAAAAAAAAAATGCAATTACTCTGTAATGAACAAAGAAGATTATATACGTTGTGTGTGTGGAGCAAGAAAATTGTATATATTGTGTCAATGTCCAAGTTTTCGTACATGCATATGTATAGGAACATGACTTCAAGTATTTTCTTATCAACAGTATGCATGAATAAGATGAAATTGTTATATAGCTCTGATCTAGCTTTTCAATGTAAGGTCATGGCTGGTTGTTTTATCTTTCTTCATTCATGTGTCTTATGCCGCCAGTTTCAAACAATAACCTCTCCACATATCTTTGATCCCATGACGACTCCATTCATTCTTTTTCCCCCTCTTTTATGTCCCAACTATTTACTATAGTAATTCTACAAGTCTATGGAGAAAAGAATTGAAAGATTTTACTTTTTGTAGCATCCTTGTATGCTTACTTGAATAAATTGATAAAAGAAGTCTGAAAAGAAGTCTGAAGCTCGGGAGATAACGGTTTATGATACACCAGCTAGCCTCAAGTACTTGGATTCAGAGAAAAGCTACGAGAGAAGTGGAAAGTGAATATGGCACCAGCGCGTAGAGTTCGTGTTTGTGCATGTGAGCGCTCTCCATAACCAAAGTTTCAAGACTCTCAATATCGAGAAAAACATGAGCATAATGGTCTGCCAAGTGACATGACATTGCCTTTTGAGGTTCACTTTGGTACAATGTATTGTCAAGTTTATAGGCAACTCGTTAAGGAGAAAAAAAAATTCATTTTCACCTGATACCACAATATAACAGGAGTAAAACATGTATGATTTTCCCTGAAAAATCGAAGTTGAATCAAGAAACAACCTCGCCAATGCTTACTTCCTGCTACAGGAACCCAATAATGATGCTTACATCAAAATTCCAATACTATAATCGAGCTCAGGTGAATGAAGCTGCATTACCTTCTCCAAAACCTTGAGTGCCATATCTTAATTGATAGGGGAAATATGGTATTTTGCGACAACAATTCAGTGTAAAGACATCTACAGTATGCTTGCGACTTAGTAACTGCAAATAATTATTAAAAAAACAAAAACAAAATCATTCCACTAGATCATTATTCACAAGTAAAGTAAATTGAGATTGAGCTTTTAAAGGTAATGGCTCACAACAAAGAAGTTCGAAGCACTGGAAAAAAAATACAAACAAGGTATAAAAGACTGACCCGGTTTTAATCCAACTAGGTTGACCCGACTAGGTTTGATCTGACTGGTTTGACTCGAAAACAAACCAAAACAAAACAAAAATAGATTAAACATGAAAAAAACATAAAAACACAAAAAAAAAATCGAGAAATACAGATCAAACACAAAAAGAATGAAGAACACCAAGAACATTCATCAAGAACCCAGCAACACAACTCTTAAACCAGACTAGATCTCGAATAAAAAAAGACATGGTTTTATTCGCAAACATGCATAGAACAAGAATCAAAATTCAAAAACCATCGATCATTACTTAAGAACCATGATTTAATCAAAAAGGTATTCCAGATAGTCGAAAGAAACCTAAAATCTAAATGCACGAATATGTATTATTGATACATTTTAACCATAGATAGTTTGCTAAACAAGTTGTCTGAAGGTTTTTGTGCAAACAATTAGACCAAAGTTAGTCCAAATCATGGAGTTAAGACAATATTCTTTTTAAAAACATTGCCTTAGAAAACCCAGAAAATGTAGTAAACCCAGAAACTATAGCAAAAGCTATAAAACCCAAAAAAAAAAACTTATACTTAGCAGCCCTAACTTAAACATTTTTATACACACTTTTAAAAACATCAAAACATCCATAAATCTCAAGAACCAAATGCAACAGCATCATGCTTAAACCCCCTAACAAATGCATCTGGAAATCTAATAAACTAAAAGCATTAGTCCATCACAAATTCCCAACTACAAATACATAAACTTATGGTGGCTATAACCCAAAAAAAACAGACCTAAGAAAACCTTCAAAATGGCCTAATAAACATACTTGTAATAAACAAAAGAACATCAAATCTTAGCAAAACAGCATCTAAACCGAACTTCAACATTAAGATGACTACCATAACATAACAAATTATGCATTATCCAAAAATAAGCATATATATGCCGATTAATCCAAGAATAGACTGAAATGCATTTAGACTCAAGCATTAACACATCAAAGGAAAAAAAAACAACATAATAACAATTATAACATGAATCTAATAGGAGGGGAGGGGGGCGTGCTCATTGAGCTTTGCCCCCTCATCAAACTTGGGAGGTTTACTTTGTAAAATGATTGTTTCTTTTTTGGATTCTTAGCTCTTTTTCTCTTGATCTCTCTCCCTTTTTTGGTGATTTTCCTTGTCTTTTTATAGCCTCTTAAGGTAGGTAGTTACAAAACTACTTGTGAATTTTTTATTGGTTTTTTAAAAACTAGGTTATATAAGATTATTTTCTTTAATCTGTTAGAAGTTGTTTCTTTCTTCTTCTTTTTTTGTTTTATTTCCTTGTCTTTAGATGTCTAACAAATAATTGAGTGCTTCTAGAAAAGTTTGGAAAGTTAATGGCTGAAGTTTTGGCCAAAAATGGTTGATCGAAGGTGCAAGTTCTATGAATTAAACGTGAACAATGAGGGGTTATTTGATCAAAACAAATCATAGACATTATAGAGGGGGTGTTATTCTCCCACTAGGATAAGACCACACTTTATTTGGTGGTTTGTAGCTTCCTTACCATCAAACCAAAGGTGGATGTAACACTGTTAAATTTCTCTGAAACAGTCAAGGTTGACTTGGGACAAGAAGTTGAGGGCTTTCACGTGCAGGTGATGTAAAAACATCGAGTAAATGTGGCACAACTTTGTGGAGCGAAACCTCCTTTAGCGCACGAGGTAGTCGAAGATGCCATGTTCATTTACTTAAATATTGCAACTCGATCAGCTTATTCGGCTGAAGAAAGGGATGCACAATAACCTAAACGATATCGTTTTGGCTAAACCCTACAAATTAGGGTTTTAAATTTGAAATTTGATAAACTTCAATATAATCCCTATTCTTTCAATTTCTTTTACTTTCACCCATAATTATCTCCTGAACTTTTAATTTCATGCAATTTTACCCCTATCAAACTCAATTATAAGCCCTAAAGTTAAGTGTCTTTTATAAAATGATCCTTAATTTTTTATTTGTTCAATTAGACCCTCAATTCACCATCAAACTTTCATTATTCAATTTGGCCCCTGATTTCATCGATTTCGGTCCCTAAAGTCATGCGCCATTTGAAAGTTTGTTCTTAGTCTTTGATTTATTCAATTAAATCCTTAATTACCTATCAAACTTTTATATTTATGCAATTAAGCCCTTGATTTGACCAAATTAACTCTTAAAATTTGCAATTCGACCTTCAAACTTTAATTAAAGCCTAAATTGACTTCAAAAATCAATTTTTCTTGCAATTAAACCATCAATAAATTCAATTAAACCTTGAAAAAATCCAATTAAGTCCTTAAACATATAATATTAAATTTTCCTCCTCAAAAATTGAATTCTCTTTGTCAACAAGGTTAAATTTTCTAATTTTGTATATTTTGATTCTCCTCAACCAATCTTTAGTAATTTCCTGGGAGTCCTAGTATATTCTTCTCAACTTATAGGTATTTTTTATTTTTCTTCCATCATTTCTTTTATTTTATTTTTTATTTTATTTTTTTGTTTATGTGGGGTCCCAAAATAAGTAATAACAGTTACATCAATTAAGATAACATATAATAGGATTAAAGAATAACATTCTCTATATAAGATAACTTAGTGGTCTCAAGTCTAAGGATCACTTATACAACCGTCATGTGAGCTTTTTTATAGACATAGGTGATCTCTCCATATAAAATTTCTATACGGGTCGGTTCAATGTACATGTCTTATGACAAGCACTTGCATATTAGTTCTAAGTATCTTTTATACCTTAACTTATGAGAATAGTTGCTTCTTTTTATATATATAAAAAAACATAATATGTACTAGTCTCTACAGCTCTAATAAATATATGGTATTTAAGATAGTATCGACCATACATATTTCAGGAACAATGTTTGAATGAAATAGGAATCTCAAAATTATAACAACTTTATAATTTTCTTTGCAAAGCATTTTTGTCCCAAGAAATTTATCCTTACTCTATATTCATAAATCAAATATTAGATTCATTAATCAAATATTATATGAATATTAAAGATAAATTAAGCCTTTATTAATAATAAATCTGTATTTACATGAATGTAATAATGTCATATATAATTAACTAATTGGCTACAAGATATATTAAACTAAAATGTTGTTCATCCCGTGTTAACTTGTCAACCCTGCAACTATGGGCATGGAATTCGGATAACCCTACAGAAAAAAAAAAGTAAGAAAAAATCATGAACCAATATAAAAAAAAAAATCAAATATTGAATGATAAAATTAAAAAAATAATAATAATAATTTTATAGAGGGACCTAAAAAATCCAAAGTCAACCTTCAAAACCTATGGTTCTAATCATGAGGTCTGAACTAACTCCATAGAAAGCTAAAAAACAAAAAGCAACATCCTCCATAAAAAATTATTGATGCATGAAATTACAAAAAAAAGGTGCAATAAAAAAAGACCCTAAACAAAATAAACAACAATAAAAAGAATAAGGACCAAAATCAACATAAAAATAAATTGAAATCAAATTCCAGGGATGAAATTGATAAAGAAACTCAATTAGTAAAAGGATAAGAAAAAAATCAAAAGAATAAGGATTAAATCTGATATAAAATCAAACTAAACCAAAT
>Ga0307509_10012584_pt1 | contig 10106 bp, 8 predicted proteins | sample 10_EM_MG_FD_202245 | JGI IMG/M metagenome (GOLD analysis project Ga0307509, IMG submission 202245) | Populus trichocarpa ectomycorrhiza microbial communities from riparian zone in the Pacific Northwest, United States - 10_EM | ecosystem: Host-associated > Plants > Roots > Unclassified | place... | reverse complement strand
GATCTATATCGAAGCAAGTTATTATATCTAGCCTACATTACTCGCGTCTTCTTAACGAGTTCTCCGATATAATTGCGATTAAGGTCCTAGCTGTCGGAATACCTCACGCCGAAGCTACCACCTAACACGGGCAAGGTACTTAGTTAGTATAGAGTTGGTATGTATACCGCGATTGCTCAGACGCGGAATATAAATATCGAAGCATCTTCGCTGCTATTAGACACAACAAGCATGGAGAAGAGATCTTATCAATATAATAAGTTGTCTACACTTTTATATTGTTACCTATGCTTCGACTATCTACCCCGAAGTAAATTATTATATCTAGCCTACATTACTCGTGTCTTCTTAACAAGTTCTCCGATATAATTACGATTAAGATCCTTGCTGTCGGAATACCTCACGCCGAAGGTACCATCTGACAGTATATTGATACTTCTCATCGTTACCGAGACGAATGTTTGGCAGAGATACACAAACTCCCAAACCCAAAAAACCTTTTGAACCAAGACCCACGAGGACTACCTCAATCCAAGAAGTGCTCACCCCTATACCCGAATTAGGGACTCAAGAGCCCTACAACAAATCTTATTTCTGGTCGATAAACCCAGACAATACCGTTACCCTCCAAGACATAGCCGCACTGTACCACTACCAGTACGGCAAGGAATTCAGCTATCACACCCCCTCGGAGAAAACAAACTCCATTTGGTACACCCCGTACCCGGAGACTCATAGACACTCAAGCCAGTGTTTTGAGATACCGGCCGTTTGGGGAGGAAACAAAAGAAAAGTTTCCCGAGAAAAGAAACCATAAATGAAAGCTTCTGACCCCAAAGCGCCCCAAGTCATGGAATGGCGACAGGAAGAAGGAGAGGAAGGAAACGAAGGGGGAGATGAGCTCTCCTCCGCGGCAGCTCCCACTGTGGAGACAACCGTCACCCACCTAGCCCAGTCGCATTCAGCGGCCGAGGCGCCTCGATCCCCTAGCGGACCAGGCTTCCTAGCGAAATTGGGGAAGGCTCCTAGACATGGTCGCCGAACCCCCGAACCTACCGAATCCATCATGACAGGTCGGATCTGAAGATTAGAGCAGATCCTTGGCCGATTTGACCCAAAACTTACAGTCAGTCAAGATAGAAAACATCTTGCGTTCCGCTTCCCGACCAACATCTTATTAATGGCCGAAGAACTGGTAACCGTCAAAAATCAGTTGAAATCCGGGGTCCAGACAGTCGGTCGAGAACTCGCCGGAATAGATGAACACGTACGACCTTTGGACTTTCAGTCTCAAAAGGTCCAGGAAAGCTTCGCAACCCAGGTCGCGGAAGGACTGGGGGAGACAGAGGAAAGACAAGCCAGACACTAGGCTGTCACCTCCCATCTCCACGAAGCCGTGCAAGGGACTGGCGAACAGTCCATGCATCGGGACCTACTCCTGGACCAGGAGATCGTTCGGATAAACAAGCAACACAAACGGGAGCTGGCAAATCACGAGATAAGTATTAATCTTGTGAGAGATGTGCAACGACACCACCAGGAGTCTCGATTAGCCCAAAATGGTGAGATCTCGGTGCTTAAGGCTCTGGTGGAACAGTTGATGGGACATGTGAAGGGAAAAGGCAAGGTGTCCGATCCGACACCGGGGGCTTCAGGGGCGGGTGGAGGAATACCACCACCACTACCACCACACGGAGCGGCAGGAGCTCCAGGCGGCGGAGGGGGAGGAGACCCCGATGATGAGGGAGAAGGATCTGGAAGGAAGCCAGATGAGAGTAGGAAAGGAAGACGGGACGAGAGACCCACACCCCAGCCAGAAGAAGACGACTATGAAGCCGAAAACGATGAACAGTTTAACCTGTTCTCACGGGTCAGGGCCAATGCCTTGGGACAATGAACGAGAGTCCCAGCGGAACCCCCTGCCATGTTTCGAAACGAAAACACCAAGATATACGTATGTGGCTATTAACATGTGCGGATTATTTTGGTCAAAACAGTTGGCAATGGGAAAATTAGGCACAAAGAATCCGATACGCCATAAGCCGAATGGAGGGGAAAGAAGTCGCACCGTTTGCGTTAACCTACCGACGACAAATGACCGGAGAAATAGGTTATACAAGACAAGAAGGATAAGAGTTCTGGCACGTCTTTGCAGAACAAGCCCTGTGACGCTTCGGACCCACCCATGAAGCGGAAAAATCCCTAAGAGAAATGGGATCGGTCAAATATCGCGGTGATGGCGCCAAATTCTTGATGGAAATGGAAAATCTCAACATCCATGGAAGAGTCACCGAGATAGCCTGGAGAAAAATGATTGAGGACGAACTTCCCGTAGAGGCATTGCTACGGCTCTCGCATAGAGAATACGTCGACGATGGGGAATGGTTGGAAGCAGTCAGGACCGTAACCCGAGCAGAAGAAGATTTCAAAGAACAAAAGGATCTTCGGGGCGGCGGTCCCTCCGGCGCGACACGAGGCGAGAAAAGAAATTTCGAGGATTCAAAGCCAACGGTTCCCGCAAAACGTGTAAAGAAACAATACACGGCTACAGAAAAGGCGGCCTACCAGAAAAAGAAGGCTAGGGAGAGAAAGGTGAAGAAAGAAGGGTCAGTGGCACCGAAGGGGGAGGTTAGACATACGGTGTGGTCGGAAGCACACGAGGGGGTCGATCAGAAGGTGGTCGATAAACGGAAATCTGACAACGAATGCACGCGATGTGGAATGAAAAACCATACTTGGAAATACTGTCGAAAAACCGATACAAGTATCGGCTATATATCGAGGGCAATCAAAGCCCAGACGACAGTCCGCATTCGCGCCAAAACGACGCCACCAGGTAGCCACTGTGGCCGTTGATGGCCAGGGAGAAAGCTCACGACGAGCAGTGCAAAGGCCCCCAGCTTGGGCCTTTGAAGATGACGACATTTTATAAAAAGTCATCCGGGTACTGACAACAAGGGTGTTCGGGTAGTGAGGTTGCCGCCTCGAATCGAAAGACCTGCGGCGTAGTCGGTGACGAGATCCCACCGGAAGGCTAAAAGACCAAAGGATCGCAGGGGCCAATTTACGTGCAAAATTGGGTAGTCCGTGCTCACCACGGGAGCCATAAAAAACTACAAGACAAGAAAGCGGTCGACGAGACTAAAAAGGTAAAAAGAAGATTACCATTCGTCGGAACAGAACTTGAGTTGCACGACACGCGTGAGGAGGGTTGAAATCCAGGACAACCTGACTTTCTCTCCGAGTAAAAAAGTCGGGCAAATAGAAGCTGGGGGCGCCTCTATTGGGCACAAGGTTCATGCCCGACGAATGGTGTCCGAGGGGGTCTCGGGCGTGAGACCAAACTCGAAGGCGGAGGTACGGTGGACTCGTCACAGGGGACAGTCTCAAATGAGGGCTAAGTCGACGATAAAGGACCGCGCATCCTAGTTGCGAACTCAAGAGGTACTCTAGTGAACCACCACTCCTGTGATATGGGAACTCCTCGGTAGGAGGTAAAGACCGCTAGTAGTGGGCTGCCCTATATCAAAATATTAGACACATATTGTAAAAGTTTGTCTGAGGAGGCTTTAAGAGCCGAAACTGCGCAGGCGCGGTAACAAACCCCCACACTACTTGTAACCGCGATGATGAAAAGATTTCATCAAGAACTGAGCGAAAGCTCTAGACCCATTAAAAAGCCTAAGCATTACGCCTGCCCTGAGGGGAAGGCGTTTATTGAATTAAACGGACAAAAACACGCGATAAGGGTACTCTTAGATTCCGGCTCAAATATCTTTCTTATGAACCAAGACACCACACGACGGCTCGAAATCCCGACCGAGGCTATGGATTCACGGTTAAAAATTACAACCTTCGACGGCGAAACCGCACCTACCGGACGAAAATTTTATACCCACCCCATTCTCCTCGAAAATCGGTGCCAATGGCGACCGAAGCATGAGATCCTGCAAAATTGCGAACGCAGGAAGATATGATTTAATCATACCCTTTGGGTGGTGGCATAACGAACACCCCCTCAAATATATAACGGACCCAAGTAAAGCGGCTTTTGAAGAAACAAGGTGCCACGCTCATATAGAAGATGAGGCGGTGGCAGATATGTTTGAATGGGATGAAACTGTGGCTTACGATGAGGAAGCACAGTATGTGGGAAGGATAGAACGAGAGGAAGAAGGAGGAGTACAGTTGGAGATGCTGCCAAAACCATATTGGCAGTATAAGGAGCTTTTCCAAGCGAAAAAAGCAAAAATGTTGGCCCCTCGAAGGACTTTCGATCACGCCATCAACCTTAAAGAAGGGGCCGAACCCCCATGGGGTCCGATTTATCCAATGTCGGCACACCAGTTGAACGAGCTGGATAAGTACCTTAAGAAAATGATGGCTGAGGGAAGAATAGCGGACAGCCAATCCCCTTACGGTGCCCCAATCCACTTCGTTCGAAAACCAGATGGAAGTCTACGACTATGCGTAGACTATAGGAACCTCAACAAATTGACGATCCTGAATAAATACCCCCTACCACTCATGGACGAACTCCGAGACCGCGTTACTGGAGCAAAAGTATTCACCAAACTTGACCTAAAAGACGGATATCATCTTATCCGAATGAGGAAAGACGATGAGCATAAAACAGCCTTTCGTACAGGATACGGTCAGTACGAATACAAAGTCATGCCTTTCGGGCTGGTGAACGCTCCCGCAACGTTTCAGACAATGATGAACAAAATCCTAAGGGAATTCTTGGACCACGGAGTAGTCGTTTAGCTAGCCGATATCCTAATATACTCCGACAATATGGACGACCACATCAAACTAGTCCAAAAAGTCCTAGGCCGACTCGAACAGCACGGCTTGACAGTCTCGTTGACAAAGTCGGTGTTCCACCAAGATGAGTTCGAATTCTTAGAGTACATTGTCAAAACGAGCGGAGTCACCATGAGTGATAGAAAAGTGAAAAGTGTCCAAAATTGGGCACACCCGAGATCGGTTAAAGAAGTCCAGATTTTCATTGGATTCGCAAATTTTTATCGACGATTCATCAAAGATTTCTCAAAGGTTTGCAAACCAATAACCGCGACATTGCAGGGCAACTCGAAGGATTTTTACTGGGGAAGAGAGCAGGAGGAGGCGTTTGAGGAGTTAAAAAAGAGGTTCACCACAGCACCAATCTTATCGCATTTTTACCCAGGAAGGAAGAGAGTAGTGGAGACAGACTCTAGCGACTTCGCGCGCGGATGCGTACTGTTTCAATACCAAGGGAGAAGTCTTTACCCAGTGGCTTTCCATTCTCGAAAATTGAACAGCGCAGACAGAAACTACGAGATGCATGACAAGGAACTTCTGGCAGTAATGGAGGCTTTCAAAGAATGGAAATGATACCTCTGGGGGGAAGAAGAACCCAAAACGGTATATACGGACCACCAAAATTTACAATCCTTTTTGACCAAAAAGGTCTGAAACCAGCGACAAATTCGATGGGCACAGGAGTTGACGAATTACAACGTCAAAATAGTCTACCAACATGGAAGCAGGGGCGGGAAACCCGACGCATTAAGCAGACGGCCGGAGTACCGTCCTGAGGAGGGAGCTCGTCACACTGAACAGTCGATTTTGAAATCGGAACATTTTTAAATTTCGGAGATGCATCAAAAACGAAGCGCAGAGACAGCCCTCGTCCCAGAAAAACACGAACCTACAAGCCTCAGGATAATGAAACTTTCGGATAAGGCTATAATCCAGACGAAAGGATCACGGTTTGCAGCCGGTCATGACATCTACGCGCTGACAGACGGCCTGGTACCAGCAAAAGGACTGACAATGGTGGAAACGGGTATTGCGATAGGATCGCAGGAAGGAACCTATGGACCGCTAGCCGCGAGAAGTGGTATGGCTAGCAAGATGGGAATAGCAGTGGGTGGTGGTGTAATAGATGCAGATTACACCGGAGAAGTCAAGGTCATACTTCGAAATCATGGCGAAGCGGACTGCGTATTTCAGGCCGGTGATCTAATAGCGCAACTCATAGTTGAGAAAGTTGCCAACGCCGACGCCATGGAGGTAGACGATCTGGGAATAACCGACTGAGGAAAAATGGGGTTCGGATCAAGTGACATGAACCCTAAGCGATGTATCACGGCTAAAGAAGAAGAAGTCAAAATATGTTTCCTTTACACGGACACAAACGAAAACGAATTCTTTAGGGCAGCTGATATCGGCTATCACCCTCGGTTAATGAAAGAAAAAGAAATGTTATCAAGTGCTCACGTCAACGCAGCCCTGACGCGAACAATGAACGATTGATTTCTGGACAAAATTAGAGTGGCTGGTAAGGAGGATGAGAAGTGGCTGGACAGAGGCCGTGAACTGGTTAGGTTAAGAGAAAGAGGGCAAAAGATGCCGGACGAATGGATAGAAAAGGACGGGTTACTATATTACAAAAATCGGTTGTACATCCCCGAGGATGAAGCCCTTCAAACGGAGATAGCCCAAGGCTGTCACGACTCATTAGTAGCAGGGCACATCGGACAGGAGAAAACGATTGAGATAGTAACGAGGGACCTTTACTGGAAAAGACTCGCAGATTGGATCAGAGACTATGTACGATGCGGCGACGAATGTCAACACAGTAAATCCCCACTACATGCCAAGTACGGATTACTTCAACCATTAGAAGTACCTTATGCCGCCTGATCCTCCATATCAACGGACTTTATCACCCAACTACCGGAATCGCAGGGCAAGACCCAGATCATGGTAGTAGTAGACCGGTTCACCAAGATGGCTCACTTTATCGGCCTCCACGAAAACGCAACCGCAAAAGATGTCGGGGACACCTTCCTTCGGGAAGTTTGGAAACTTCACGGATTGCCGACCGAGATTATATCGGATAAGGTCAGGAGGTTTGCTGGCGAATTTTGGGAATCATTGTGCAAGATGCTAGGAGTTAAACGACACATGTCAACGGCGTACCACCCTCAGACTGACGGACAAACCGAAAGAACCAACCAAGTGCTGGAAGGTTATTTGCGAACGTTTGTCAATTACGACCAAGACGACTGGTACTAACTGTTGCCGTTAGCCGAACACGCCTACAATAATTCAGCAACAAATGCGCACAAAATGACCCCATTCTTCGCCAACTACGGTTTTCACCCACAAACGGAATGGATGAAAGAGAGAGAAGCTCATAACCCCGGGGCGACAATGTATGCTCACTGGATGCAGGACATACATTGACAGGCGAAACAAACCCTAGAAAATACACGTGAATCGATGAAAAAATACTATGACCGAAAAGGGATAGAACAACCCACCATCGAGGTCGGCGACTTGGTAATGTTGAATGCGAAGAACATACGTACCAAATGACCATCGAAGAAGCTGAGTCTGAAACTGTATGGCCCTTTCAAGGTTTTAGAACAGAAGGGAAGCAGGGCATACAAGATAGAGATATTGCCGAGGTGGAAAATTCATCCTGTGTTTCACGTTTTGCTGTTGGAACCCTACCGAGCCATGAACCGACCAAGTCGCGAACAACCCCCACGAGGCCCAGAAGAAATCGAGGGAGACTTAGAGTGGGAGATAGAAAGGATCGTCAGGAGTGAGATCATTTCCTACACAGGAAAGGTTTGAGGAAGGAATAAACCGATGAAAGAGCTGCGGTCTTTTATAAAATGGAAAGGCTGCGCGGAGGACGAGAACACTTGGGAACTACCGGGAGGTATGAGGAACGCGTAGGAAGCGGTAGAAAGGTTTCATAGAGAAAACTCGGAGATGCCGGGCCCACGTGAGGTCGTGTAACATAAGAAAGGTTTTCCATCGGTGGACAAGTAAACGCTGGTGGTTTTTACCCCTAATATGTGGAGCTCGAAAATGGAAGAAGAATTGTATAATAAACATAGAGTATTCTGGACGAACACTTTGAAGAGGGGAGCTTGTGTTAGGCGCACGGACTCCCCGTAAGGATTTACAGGGTAAAGTTACCCTACCTTCACGCACAGGAACTTCGAAGGAAAAAGATAACACCCCCATCGAGCCCTGGCGTTGGGACGGCGCCTGATCACTGGCAGCCTGGGTAGTTGCGTCCCAACACCAAAGACCACTATCAAGGGAACACATCTTATAACACCATATAGGTCGCGGCCGTCGGTCCGACCGGATCCCGTTCGCAGGATATACGAGGGGAGACCTTCGAGCACCTTATGCAAGTGGAGGCAGGTGAATCGGACGACGGCGCATAAGGTTACAGACGCTTGAAGACAGACAGTCGGAAGGTTGGGTCGAAGGTAACGGGACGTTTTGCACACAAGTTAGTCCCCTCGTACCCTCAAAGTCGTGAGGAGGATGAAGGAGGTTACCATGCCCAGTAAGTGGATCGGGTGCATCCACAGAGGACAAGTTGGTAAAAGATGGAGTCCGAGGGAAAACGCCTATAGGTACGATCCCGAGGACAAGTCGTGTAATGCCGGAAGACCACAATACGACATGCAGTTGCAGGTTGAATTCTCGATGGAACCAACCAAAGAAGATTGGCCATCTTCTGTCCAGCGAGTTAGACTACCCTCAGTGAGCACGAGGGCAAGATAATTCGTAACCATCGTTGTCAACGGATAAGCGGATGAGCTGACACCTGACGTGGTTTCCACACCATCGGGAATAATGAAAGCGCAGACCGATAAGTTGACCTTGGGAGCAAAAAGTCTGGTAGAGAGTTTTCAGGGTCTACGAGTGTTCGCACTCAGGAGAGGTTCGCTGAGTTGCGGGCAAGGTACTTAGTTAGTATGGAGTTAGAATATATACCGCGATTGCTCAGACGCGGAATATAAATATCGAAGCATCTTCGCTGCTATTAGACACAACAAGCATGGAGAACAGATCTTATCCATATAATAAGTTATCTACACTTTTATATCGTTACCAATACTTCGACTATCTATACCGGAGTGAATATTATATCTAGCCTACATTACTCGTGTCTTCTTAACGAGTTCTCCGATATAATTACGATCAAGGTCCTAGCTGTCGCAATACCTCATGCCGAAGCTACCACCTAACAGATGGCCAGAGTGAGAAGAGTGAGGAGAGTGAGGAGAACGAGTTAGGCCAGCATGGGGACGATATGGATCATCCATCGGCCTGGGGAGCTCAAAGACCAATTGGGTGTGATTTTCTTAGCTCACAGCGCTCGATACTGACAATCACCGCGGGGAATACCCAGAATTCCAGCAGGAGGATAGGTTACCCCCGACGGAGAACGTCTCCTCAAGTACGAGTTAGCCAAAATGGTTGTACATCTGCCATTCCCTCCCGTTCACCCACAGACTTCAATCCACTTGCGATGCCGGTGATAACCCCAAGTCACACAGATCCAACCGTCCGGGAATTGCATAGCGGAGGACAGCAAGGCAGCAGTAGGCGAAATATGGCAACCGGGCTTGAGCGTACCATTCTGGCCAGATCCCGTGACGCGATGTGGGACTAGACGATCTTCGTCAATCCTTTTCCGCACCCAATTCCCCTGACCAAAGAAGTCCGCACATGGTGGAGCGATGCCCTGATCAAATTAGGCTTTCCCGACTTTGCTGATTCTACCCCGCCCTCAAATGACCAGGTAAGTTACCCTTAATCGATTACCGACATCCTATCCTAGACTCAATGGAGAGGCCGCTGGTCACTGATTTGCAGATCCTGGCAAAGCACAGCGGATGCAGATCTCAGTATCTGCATACAGCAAAGAAGGCTATAACAGACCTCTATAAGCTCAATATTAAGGATCCTACAGCCTGTGCACGAAGAGTGCAATACCTACTGGCGGAGGATAGGTTGATTTGCTCGCCGGGCCACTATGAGGTATCTTTATCACATTTGTGGGGATTGTTTCAAATCGGAGTAAGACTAAATCGATCTAATCCGGCGGACAGCGAATGTCTATTAGATTCCTAGCACCCCAGATTCCGGGTGTGATATTTGCTCAATGTTACTCTGGCCCGAAAAGGAAAGGCATGACGGATGAGGGTTTCCTGGATAAGATCGATGGCCCGTTTATCTGTCTGACAGCCGCCATATTATGTCATTCACTGCGATGTTGGCGGACTGGCATCTGT
>Ga0307509_10012583_pt1 | contig 10107 bp, 12 predicted proteins | sample 10_EM_MG_FD_202245 | JGI IMG/M metagenome (GOLD analysis project Ga0307509, IMG submission 202245) | Populus trichocarpa ectomycorrhiza microbial communities from riparian zone in the Pacific Northwest, United States - 10_EM | ecosystem: Host-associated > Plants > Roots > Unclassified | place... | reverse complement strand
GGCCGCTTGTGAAGCCGGACGAGGACCTCGTTGAGCGAGCCGGAGCGAAACCCGGCGAGGTCGAGCGCGACGTACGCGAAGCCGAGCCGCTTGCCGAGCGCGACGACCTCGTCGCGGACCTCGAGCATGCGCAGGAGCTCGGAGGTCTCGACCTCGAGCCGCGCGATCGTGTCGTGGAACCGGACGCGGAGCTGGCGAAACCCGAGCGCGCGCAGGCCGTCCTCGAACTCGTCGACGCGGCGCAGCCGATCGGGCGTGATCTGCGTGCCGTACGGGAACCGCGAGGACAGGCACGCGAGCTGCGGCTTGTCCCAGGTCGGCAGGCCGAGATCTTTGGACAGCGCGCGGATCTCCGCCTTCGCGAGGTTGGCGTCGACCATCGGCATGAGCGCGCCGCGGTGCTTCGCGGCCGCGATGCCGGGGCGCACGTCGCCGAGGTCGTCGAGGTTCGTCCCGAGGACGATCGGCGCGTCGCCGAGTGCGGTCGCGATCGGCTGGGCAACCGTCATCAGCTCGGTCTTGCACAGCGCGCAGCGGTGGGTCGGGTTGTCGGCGAAGCCGGGGACCTCGAGCTCGTGCGATTCGACCACGTGATGGCGTGCGCCGAGCCCGAGCTGCGCGCCGAGGGCGATCGCCTCCTGCACCTCGGAGCGCGCCATCGTCGGCGACACGGCGGTGACGGCGTGGGCACGGTCGCCGAGCGTGTCGACCGCGACCTTCAGCAGAAACGCCGAGTCGACACCGCCCGAGAACGCGACCACGACCTGGCCGTACTGCGCCAGCTGGGTGCGTAACTGCTCGAGCTTCTCCGACGACATCGCCGCTACCCTAGCACCTCGCGCGGCCAGCGCGCGATCTCGACAAACTCCCCATCTTCACCTCCGCACCGCCCCTCGGCGGTGCTGCGCGGCGAGGCAGAGCCCCGCCTTGCGTACAGCGCGGCCTCGCTCGCTCCGGTGGCCGTGACACCGACGACGAGGTGGTGGACCGGATAGCCGGCGCCGCGCGCCACCTCGCGATCGACCTCGGAGAAGTACGCGCGCCCGTTCGTGTGGGAGTGATAGACGACCCGCGCCGGCGCGGGCCCGTCGAAGCTCCGCGCGAACGCGAGCAGCTCGGCGCCGGCGATCACGAAGCCGGTGTCGTCGCCGCGCTCCGGCACGGTCGGATGGACGCCGGTCGCCTGCGCGTTCGTGCACCGGACGATCTGGTCGTCCGTGAGCCACCCGCAGCACTCGGCCGGGAAGCACTCGATCGCGTGGCGCGCGACCTCGCGCACGAGCTCAACGGCCAGCGGCATCGACGAGGAACCGCGTCGCGGCGACACCACCGCGGTAATAGGCGAGGGCGACGTCGTCCCCTGCGCTCGATGGCCACCAGTCCGGACGCGGCACGAGCACCACCTCGTGCTCGGCGTTGCGCACCGTCGGTGGCTCGCGGCTGGTCGCGCCGTCGGACTCGGCGATCACGCGAGTGTCGGATGCGTGCGCGGCGACCTCGGCGCGCTGCGCGGCCGTCGCGTTCGTCAGCACGAGCGTGCCGACCCCGGCGGCGGCGAGGAACTCGGCGGCGATGAGCTCGGCGCGCGGGTCGGGCTCGCGCAGCGCGAGCTTCGCGGCGCTCACCATGATCGCGGTCTGGCCGAGCCCGCCGATCTCCGGGAGCTGGATGTGACGCGCGTAGCGCTGCATCTGCTCGTCGCGCATCTAGCCTCCGGCGATCGCCGGGATGATCTGGATCTCGTCGCGCGCCGTGACCGGCGTGTCGAGACCCTGGAGCGCGCCGATGTCGTCGGCACCGACGTAGATCCGGATGAACGGCTTCACGGTGTCGCCGTCCATGACCTTGCCGCGGATCCCCGGGTGCTTCTGCTCGAGCGCGGCCAGTGCGGCCCGCACGGTCGGCGCATCGACCTCGACGTCGGCCTGGTTCGCGGTGAGGAGGCGCAGGGCGCCGGGGACTCGGATCGTCGCCATGTCAGGCCACCTTTCGTCGCGCGCATGCGGTGCAGCCGGCGCGGGGAGAGAATCGCACGATGCGCGGATCTGCGGACGCGCGCAGATCGTCGAACACGAACAGCGTACCGAGGTTGCCGTGCGGTCGATCGCGCGCTGCCGCGAGGGCGAGGGCGGCGGCAACCCCGCCGATCGCACCGACGATCGGCCCCAGCACGCCGGCCGAGGCGCAGGTCGCACCGGCGACGGGCTCCTCGAAGAAGCACCGGTAGCACGCGGTCCCGGGCCCACCGACGAGCACGTTGCCGCCGTACTGGAGGGCGGCGGCGATCACGTACGGCTTGCCGGTCGCGACCGCCCAGTCCGCGACCGCGAACTTCGTCGCGGGGTCGTCGCTGCCCTCGACGATGAAGTCGCTGTCGCCGGAGATGTCGTCGGCGTCCTCCGCGACCCAGCGCATCTGGTAGCCCTTCGCCTTGCCGCCCGCCTGGCCGACGCGGCTCGCCAGCACCGGGGCCTTCGCCGCGCCGAGATCGCCGGCGGTGAACTGGATCTGGCGATGCAGGTTCGAGACCTCGACGATATCCGGGTCGACGATCACGAGCTCGACGCCGGCCGCACCGAGCGCCAGGGCGAGTGGTCCGCCGAGGCCCCCCGCGCCGACGACGGTCGCCTTCATCATCGCCCCCCGGTCCGCGGGTCTCTGGTCACGTGAACGTCTTTCCGCAGACCGTGCAGGCGCCGCTGGGGCCGACCACGCCGACGCACGCACCGTCGGGGCAGAGCTTCCGGCGCGACCACTCGTACTCGTCGGCGTTGGCTTCCGGGGCGAGCGCGGCATCGACCTCGACCTCGTCGTCGTCGCCCTCGTCGCCCTCGTCGTCCTCGTCGTCGTCCTCGTCGTCCTCGTCGTCGTCGTCGTCGTCGTCGAGCTCGTCGTCGTCATCGGCCGGCAGCTCGGCGTCCGCCGCGCCGTCGACGACCATCCCGCGCTCGCGCTCGTTGTCCCAGGTCGGCGACACGCGGCCGCACACCTTGCAGGTGCCGTCGGGCCCGATCACGCCGACGCACGCGCCATCCGGACAGACCTCGCGGTAGTCCCAGTCATCAACGGCCATCAGGTGCCTCCGAGCGCCGCGAACAGATCCGCGGCGAGATAGAACGTCACGTCGACATCGCCGAACCGCAGATCGGCGCGCGACGTGACCGCGAGCTCCTTGCGCGGCTCGAGCGCGACGCCACCGAGGTAGCTGCCGTTCTTGGAACCGGCATCCGCGACGACCCAGCCGGTCTGGCCGCGCCGGAGATACGCGTGCAAGCGAGAGATCGAGGTATCGGCGATCACGATGTCGTTGTTCGAGGTCCGACCGATCGTGATCCGGTCGGGGAACGACGCACCGGGCTTCTTCGCGAGCGGGTAGACCTCGAGCTCGATCTCGGCGGGGAGATCCTTCCCGAACGGGAGCGTCTCCTCGGTCAGGTACTCGGGAGGGTCCTTCTCCTCTGAATCCTCGTCGAGCGTGAGGGTGCGGATCCCGGAATAGGACGGGACCTCGCCGTCCTTGCGATAACGGACCAGCGCCGCCGGCGCGGCCGCGGCGAGGAACTCCTCGCGCCCGAGCTGGAGGAGCTGGCGATAGTGGCCGGCGGCATCCACCGCGTGTGATTCGCATATGGCGGGCCCCCCGGCAAGTCAGGTTTGACACGCGTGTCACCGACGGGGTAAGCAAACGCGGCCATGTACGACACGTCCGATATCCGCAAGGGGCTCAAGGTCTTGATGGACGGGAACCCGTATACCGTCGTCGAGTTCCAGTTCGTGAAGCCCGGCAAGGGTGCGGCGTTCACGCGCACCAAGTTCAAGAACTTGCTCACCGGCGCCGTCGTCGAGCGCAACATCCGCTCGGGCGAGAAGCTCGAGCCGGCGAACGTCGAGACCCGCGACATGCAGTTCCTCTACAAGGAGGGCGGCGATCTCGTGTTCATGGATCAGACGAACTACGAGCAGGTCACGATCGCGGCCGATCTGATCGGCGACGCGCACGATCTGATGAAGGACAACCTGCCGTGCACGGTGGTGTTCTTCAACGAGCGCCCCGTCGACGTCACGCTGCCCACGTTCGTGTTCCTCGAGGTCACGGCGAGCGAGCCGGGCGTCCGCGGTGATACCAGCGGCAACGTCCAGAAGCCCGCGACCGTCGAGACCGGCGCGAGCGTCTCGGTCCCGCTGTTCATCCGCGTCGGCGACACGATCAAGATCGACACGCGGACGCACGAGTACGTCGAGCGCATCAACAAGACGTCCTAGGTCATGCGCGGGCGCGTGATCGCGCGCGACGGTGATGCAGTGATCCTGCGCAGCGAGCGCGAGGATCGCGTGGTCACACCTGCGCCCGCGAGCTGGCGCGTCGGCGATCTTGTCGACGGTGCCGCGGTCGTCGGCGGTGCGATCGATGCGCCATATCCCACGCCCTCGACCGAGGTCGCGCGGCTCACCCGCGAGCGGATCGACCTGCTGCGCGAGCGCGCACGGATCCTCGGGGTGGTCCGGGAGTTCTTCGCGGACCGCGACTTCCTCGAGGTCGAGACCCCGCTGCTCGTGCCGAGCCCGGGCCTCGAGATCCACCTCGACGCGGTCGCCGCCGGCGATGGCTTTCTGATCACCTCGCCCGAGTACGCGATGAAGCGGCTGCTCGCCGGCGGGCTCGAGCGGATCTACCAGGTCTGCAAGTGCTTCCGCGGGAACGAGCGCGGCCCGCACCACGCGAGCGAGTTCACGATGATCGAGTGGTATCGCGCGTTCGCCTCGATCGACGACATCGCCCGCGACACCGAGCAACTGGTCCACGCGGTGTGCGGCGATCAGGTGCGGTTCGCCGGGCGCACGATCGACGTGAAGCCGCCGTGGGCGCGCACGTCGGTCCGCGCGGCGATGGCGGAGTGGGCCGGCGTCACCGTTCGCGGCGACGAACCGGCGAGCGAGCTGACCGCCGCGATCCGCGCCGCCGGGATCGAGCTTGCCGATGGCCTCGCGTGGGACGACGCGTTCTTCACCGCCTGGCTCGCGCGCGTCGAGCCCGCGATCGCGGCGCTCGATCACGCGATCTTGATCGAGGACTGGCCGGCGCCGCTCGCCGCGCTCGCGCGCCGCCGCGCCGACGATCCGGCGATCGCGCTCCGGTTCGAGGCCTACGTCGGCGGGCTCGAGCTCGCGAACGCGTTCGACGAGCTGGTCGATCCGGCCGAGCAGCTCGCGCGGTTTGAGGAGGAGCAGGAGACCCGGGCATCCCGCGGCCGGCCGGTCTACCCGATCGACACCAAGCTGATCGCCGCACTGCGCGAGGGCCTCCCGCCGAGCGGCGGGATCGCGCTCGGGTTCGACCGGCTCGTCATGCTCGCGACCGGCGCCGCTTCGATCGATCGGGTCCAGGCGTTCGCAGGATCCGAGCGCTGATCGCGACAGCGATGTCGCGAACCGCCGGTTGCCGGGAGGCGTGACCCGCGCAACTCCACGGACCCGCAAGTCCACGTGCGTGGCACATCCACTGCAATCCGCCCCGCCATGCGATTCGGCCTGCTGGCGCTCCTGGTAGTTGCACAGACCGCGGCCGCGCAGCCGGCGATGACCCCGGTGGCGCAGGTCCCGAGCCCGGAGGAGCGCGAGATCCTGGCGACCGGCGAGATCGGGCCGGGGGCCTACGGCGGTGGCATCGCCGCGTCGCTCTTTCTCGGCTTCGGCACGGGCCAGGCGATCCAGGGCCGGTGGACCGACACCGGCTGGATCTTCACGCTCGGCGAGATCGGCTCGTTCAGCGCGCTGCTCTACGGGATCAACCGGGGCGGGTTCGGCGAGTGTTTCGAGGAGCCGTGCCACCGCAACCGCGCGGCCGCCGAGCTGGCGATCGGAGGCCTGCTCGCGTTCATGGTCCTCCACACGTGGGAGATCGGCGACGCGATCATCGTGCCTTCGCTCCACAACGATCGCTACCACCAGATCGTCGGCCGCTACGGCTATGCGCGGCCTCTCGCACTGAAGCCGTACGTCGCACCGCACGGCGAGGGTGCGATCGCCGGCCTGGCGGTGAGCTTCTGATGAGGGCGCTCGCGATCGTGCCGAACGGCATGACGCTCGGGCTGAGCCTGCGATTCTGATGCGCGCGCTCGTGCTGATCGCCGCGGTCGCGACCGCGGCCCATGCCGAGCCGCCCGGCCTGGTCCGCGCGACCCCGCCGCAGCCGTTGCCGGCGCCGACGTTTCGGCTCACGCCGGAGGACGAGCAGCTGCTCGACGACGGCTACCTCGCCGGCGGCCGCGTGTTTGGTGGCGTGATCACGTCGGCCGTGCTCGGCCTTGGCCTCGGCGAGGCGGTCGAGGGCAACTACGGTTCCACCGGCTGGATCTTCACGGTGATCGATACCGCGGCCATCACAGGCATCATCGTCGGAGAGTCGAGCCTGCCGCCGTGCAGCGGCGAGTGCGAGCAACGCACGAGCGGACTCGCGAACCTGAGCATCCTCGCGCTGTTCGCATCGCGCACGATCCAGGTGATCGATGCCTGCACCTATCCGTCGCGATACAACCGCCGGGTCCGCGACGCGCGGGTCAAGGCGGGCCAGCCCGTCGAGGGCGTGATGCTCACGCCGTTCGTGACCGGCGACGGCGATCGCAAGCTCGCCGGCGTCTCGCTGCGGTTCTAGCCGAGCTTGTGGCGGCGCATCATCGCGCGCACGGTGCCGCCCGGATCGCTCGACGCGCCACGGCCGACCTCGCCGAGCAGCCGCGCCGCGCGCGCGGGACTGCCATTCGCCTTCGCGAGCGCGAGCTCGAGCGCCGTGCGTTCGAGCTGATCGCGAACCGAGCGCAGGTTCATCGTGCCGCGATCGATCAGATCGGCGAGCGCCGTGCGATCGAACAGCGCGGTCGCCGCGTGCTCGGGCGCGCCGCGTACGACATGGTCGGGCAGATCGGAGAGCAGCAGCTCGTCGCCGGCGAGCTTGCGAACCAGCGCGTGAAACACGACGTTGCGGAGCTCGCGGACGTTTCCGGGCCACGGATAGCGGAGGAGGGCGGCGAGCGCGAGTGGCGCGATCCGGGTCACCCGGTGGGTCGCCGCCGGATCCTCGCGGTAGAACCGCGCGATCAGATGCTCGACGAGCTCCGGGACATCCTCGGCGCGGTCGCGCAGCGGTGGGATCTCGATCTGGACGATCGCGAGGCGCTGGTAGAGATCCGCGCCGAACTCGCCGGCGTGGACGAGCTCGTCGAGATCGCGGTTCGTCGCGGCGACGATCCGGAAGTCGACCTCGCGCCACTCGCTCTCGCCGAGCCGCGCCGTGACGTGATCCTCGAGCACGCGAAGCAGCTTGACCTGCAGCGTCTTCGGCGTGTCGTCGACCTCGTCGAGGAACACCGTGCCTCCCGACGCCGCACGGATCAGCCCGTCGTAGTCGGCGACCGCGCCGGAGAACGCGCCGCGGACGTAGCCGAACAGCTCGCCCTCGATCAGCTCGTTCGGGATCGCCGCGCAGTTGATGGGCACGAGCTCGCCGCGCCTGCCGGAGCGCGCGTGGAGATAGCGCGCCGCGAGATCCTTGCCGGTGCCGGTCTCGCCGGTGAGCAGCACGGCCATCGACGTGTGCGCCGCCCGATCGAGCTCCGCGAGCACCTTCCGCGCCGCGCCGCTGCGCGCGACGAACCCCGGCGGCGGCTCGCCCGGGATGATCTGGACGGCGAGCTCGGCGAGCCGCTGCGCGAGCACCGTAGCGAGCTCGGGGCCCGGCGCGATCGCGTCGTAGGCGCCGGCGAGCACCGCCGCGGCGGCATCGCTCGCGGTCAGCTCACCCGTGGTCAGCCAGATCCACGGCGCGCGCGGCGGGCGCGGGGGCGGCTTTGGCGATGCGTAGATCCGCAGCGCGGCGCGCTCGGGTGACACCTCCTCGAAGCCCGCGCTGGCGAGCGCGCGGCGCTGGAGCGTCGAGAATCCGCGGCCGAGGACGGCGATTTCCATATCCGTATTGTAATACGGGACGTCGTATTTGCCTGCGGGGCGACGCCACGTCCGTTGTGGAGTTTCAGTGACTTGGACGAGGCATACGGGATGCTTTTACAGACATCGAACCCTCAGGAGGTCCGACCATGATGATCCTACATATCCCACTGTTCCTCTGGATCGCCGGTGGCATCGCCGCCGCGCTGATCTTCGCACTGGCCTTCGGCACCGTCGTGATCGGCGCCCAGGAGTCGGGTCTCGTCACCAAGAAGTACGGGCGCCCGCTGCCGCCGGGACGGATGATCGCGACCCGTGGTGAGGCTGGCTATCAGGCCGAGCTCCTGCCGCCGGGCTGGCACTTCCCGCTGTGGAAGTGGAAGTACAGCGTTCGCAAGGTCGCGCTGATCGAGGTGCCGTCGGGCCAGATCGCGCTCGTCGTCGCGAAGGACGGCGCCGCCATCCCCGCGGAGCGCGTGCTCGCGAAGGAGTCCGCGTGCGACAACTTCCAGGACGCGGTCCGGTTTCTCGATGAAGGCGGCGAGAAAGGCCGCCAGCTCGCGATGCTCACCGCGGGTAAGTACCGGATCAACCCGGCGCTGTTCGACGTCGTGACCGCGCAACGCGCGTCGCAGTTCGGGCTCTCGCCCGAGCAGCTCTACGTGTTCCGCGTGCCGTCGGATCGCGTCGGCATCATCACCGCGCTCGACGGTCGCCCGATCCAGGCCGGTGACCTCGCGGGCCCGAGCGTCCCCGGTCACGACAGCTTCCAGAGCGCGCAGCGGTTCATCACCGCCGGCGGCTGCCGCGGTCTGCAGGAGGATGTCCTCCTGTCGGGCGCGTGGAACCTCAACCCGTGGTTCGTGTCGGTCGAGCTGATCTCGCTGACCGAGATCCCGATCGGCTACGTCGGCGTGGTCGTGAGCTACGTCGGCGGCGAGCACCTCGACATCAGCGGCGACGGCTTCTCGCACGGCGACCTCGTCGAGCGCGGCCGCAAGGGCGTGTGGGTCGAGCCGCTGCTGCCCGGCAAGCATCCGGTCAACACCCGCGCGATGAAGGTCGAGCTCGTGCCGACGACGAACATCGTCCTCAACTGGGCGAGCCGCTCGGAGGCGCATAGCTACGACGCCGGCCTCAACTCGATCACCGTACGCTCGCGCGACGGCTTCTCGTTCAACCTCGACGTCGCGGCGATCATCCACATCGGCATGAAGAACGCGCCGCGCGTGATCTCGCGCGTCGGCTCGATGCAGAACCTCGTCGATCACGTGCTCCAGCCGACGGTCGGTAACTACTTCCGTAACTCGGCCCAGGAGTCGACCGTGCTCGAGTTCCTGTCGGCGCGCAGCCAGCGCCAGCGGGAGGCGTACCTCCACATCCGCGCCGCGGTCGCGGCCTACGACGTCGACTGCATCGACGCACTGATCGGCGACATCGCGCCGCCGGCGGAGCTGATGAAGACCCAGACCGACAAGAAGATCGCGGACGAGCTGCAGCGGACGTACGACGCGCAGCGCGAGGCCCAGATGCGCCGCCAGATGCTCGAGCGCGAGACCGCGGCGGCGAACATGCAGGCCGAGGTCGTGCGTAGCGAGCAACAGGTCAAGATCCAGACCCAGGTCGCCGAGGCCCGCGTCGCCGCGGCCAAGGGCGAGGCAGAGGCGATCAAGCTTCGCGCGCTCGCCGATGCGGAGGTCGCTCGCGTGAGTGCGTCTGCCGCGGCCGATGCACTGCGGCTCCAGGCCGATGCCGAGGCCGATGCGGTCCGCGTGCGTGGTGACGCGACCGCCGATGCGGAGCGAGCGCGCGGCAACGCCGCCGCGGCTACTTATTCGGCCGGCATCGCCGCATTGGGCGAGCAGAGCTACACCGCGGTCCAGCTCGCGTCGATCCTGTCGAGCTCGGGCATGAAGCTCGTCCCCGACGTCGTGCTCGGCGAAGGCCGCTCCAACCTCGCGGACGTCCTGCTCGCGAAGATGGCGACCAACCGCCCCGTGCCCGAGCTCGCGGCGGGGCCGACGAACGGCCACACCGCGACGAAGGTGCTCGTCGAGGCCGACGACCTCGAAGCTCGCTGAGGGTTCTGCGAAAGGAGTGATCCGCGGGCGGCCGGTGTGCCGCCCGCGAGCGTTTCATGTGAAGCGCACCCAGCGATCGCGCCGC
>Ga0307509_10012582_pt1 | contig 10109 bp, 11 predicted proteins | sample 10_EM_MG_FD_202245 | JGI IMG/M metagenome (GOLD analysis project Ga0307509, IMG submission 202245) | Populus trichocarpa ectomycorrhiza microbial communities from riparian zone in the Pacific Northwest, United States - 10_EM | ecosystem: Host-associated > Plants > Roots > Unclassified | place... | reverse complement strand
TTATAACTAAAGGTAGACTCTAAACGCTTACCCGTAAGTACTCGTCACAGTCCTTACAAATACGCAGAGTCTGTGCGTAACATCACCTGTGAGAACACCTCAGACAATTACCCTGGGCGAATTACCCGCTCCACCAGTTACCTCCCCCAGCCTAGCTTCTCAGTCATCGACACCACCACTCCTAGTACCACCACCGACATTCCTGGCACCCCCTCCTGCTACAGGGCTTTCTACATCCCCTCCCAGAGACTACTTGCCCTGGCGGATGCCACAGTGAATGCGACCACGTCCCCACTCCCATTCGACAATCAGTCCCCCAACCCTCCCCTTTCATCCATACCAGCTACCCTGAACCCTTCCCCGTCCTGTCCACTGACACCAGTAACCCTCCACCATACCCAGTCCCCTCTCCCATCGTTCTTCCGCAATCAATCCCAGTCCCCCCCTTTGGAGTATCAGGAGACTCCACTAATGATATTTGGAATAGGGACACTGTCACGGTCAGACCACCGTGTCAGATCGAGTTCGGGGTTCTTGGGGTTCGGGGATCTTGGACAAGATTACGAAGATGGATTTCAGAGAGGGGTCGTTCCAAAAGAGGAAGTGGGTCACGTGAAACATCACATGACTAATGAGATGACAAGTAAAGATTACACAAGTCAGACGTGACTTGGAATCGAGCGAGACACTAGCACGTGATCTTGAGACGTAGAGAGTTTAAAGGCAATTAGCAGCTAGGCTGACTAATGCTAGAGGGGTTCGTTCGATGGAAGCCGCACGCGTTCAGTAGTGAGAAGAGACTATCAAAGTCTGATTGCACAAATAGAACAAGCTTAGGGAAGTCGTTCTATGCTACGTAGTACAGTTTATATACGCGAACTGGAGAAGCTACTAGAGAGCGAGGGAAGGTCAAAGAATACCAAAGAACGAGAGAAGGAAGCATATGGAAATATATGGAGGTCTCTGGAAAACGCAAGATCAGTCCATAGATAGATACGTAAGCATGGGCAAGGCGGCCCGGAGTCACAGACAGAAACGGTGCGAGAGAACAGAATAGGAAAGAGAGAAATTTAGGTAAGCGGGGCAGTCCGTGACATTACCCCCTTGTTAACGTCCTTTAGACGTCAACGCAGTCGTCTATTGCAGCGCAGTACCCCCGCTTGAAATGGGGATGTGCAGCATAGACCTTACAGCCCTCATATTCCAGGCACATGGCGTGGGGGTCTTTGCAATCGACTCTGGTGTGTCCATGGCGCGAGCAGTGGTGACAGAGACCAATGCAGTAGCAGTTGTCGATGGAGTGGCCCACCTTGCCGCACCACATGCATTCTTTGGGGTGCCGAGCGCGTTCTTCAGTAACGCGGTTGCAAATGGAGGCGCAGATCTTCCTGATTCATGCATTAGAGAAGGAAGGGGTGATATGGAGGGAGGAGTCAATGTGACGCTGTAGGCGTCCAAGTGCATTAGCCTGGGTGAGGCGGGCTGAACTCCAATAGAGGGCCTGTCGTTCTACCTCTAACGACTCACGAAGTTGCCCCATACGCCTGGCGAGGCGGTCACATGCCTTCTTGTGAGAGCAAAAGTGCTGGACTTCTCCAGCCAGTGTAGGGTCGTCCTCATAGAGGATAGCCCAGTTGATGCCCCTTGTCAGTTCGAGGTCCGGGTGAAAGAAGAGCTCGTTGCGCAGTGACAATGGAGAGATGCGAGATGACTGAGGGACGGCGTGAAGGGGATGAGAGTGAACCATACAATAACGCCCATTGGTAGCAAGCAGCTTGGGGAAAGGGTTTTGGAGGTCGTAACGAATGAAGGGGGCAATGACGTCCTCATCTCCAAGGGGAATCACAAAGAGATGGCGAGTTCCTACTGCATTGAAGTTGTCTTGCCAACCTGGACCGGGGTGAGTGCTGGGCTGTGGGTTAGTGGGGGATGGCGCTCGGTTCTCTTTGTCCTCCATCAACTCCTTGATTTTTGTGTCTTGGTCCGACACTTGCCGGTACAAGACCATGGCCATTTCTTCATAGTCAGTGATATCCCCTAGAGGATGGGATACCTGATGAATTGGCGTAATGTCCTCGAGAGGGATCTGAGGTGAGGAACGGTGAAGCTGAGGATGACACCGAATGCTCTCCTCCCATTCCTCTTCGTTCTCGTACTGTTCACCGTCTGCGATGACATCGATCATGGACGCATCAGTAGGTGGAGACTGGGAGGTGGATGGTGGTTCGGAAGGGAACTGGGGGTCGTTGTACTCAGCTAGTTCGGTTCCCGGATATGGTCCAGCTGGGGATCTGGGAAGGAACGGTGGAGAAGGGGGAGGTGGAATAAAGACGGGGGACAAGGCGTGTGGAGGGGAAACGTCGATGGGTAGGAGAGATCGATTGTTGGAGAATTGGCGGCGGACTTCTGCGATGTCAACCCCAAGTACGTTAGAGACGTGCTCCAACATCATTTGATGGGGCCACGCTGCTTCAGAGTTGGTAGGACTATCTGGAGGGGGCAAGGTGACCACATAGGGAGTGCCGCCTGCAGATCCTTGGTCGGGCGACGAAGAGCGAGATGGAACAAAGATAGCAGAGTTAGCGTTGGTCATATCTTCTAGTTGTTGGTTGAAGATTTGTGTCAGGTTGTTGGCAAAGGTTGGACTGGTGCGGCGAATGCTGAATAAGTTTTGTTGGAAGCATTCGTCGTAGCCGTAGAAGATTGTAAAGGGGGAAGCCAGTGTGAAGAAATGATGGGGGTGAAGTGATTGAGGGTCGACGAGGGTGTCTTTATACTGTTGGTCGTCCAGCCGAAGCGGAGTTGGTTAGGTAAAAGTCAGCTAACAAATCTGGGGCATTGAGGTCTTTATGATCAATCCATTGGTCATCGGAATGAGGGTATCCCTTCCAGTGCACGAGGTACTGGAGTTTATGTTTCTTGCCAAAACGCTGTGCTTCTAGAATGTTCTCGATCTCGTATTCCTCTTCACTATCGATGATCGGAGGGGGGCATGTATAAGGCGTGCCATACTGCTCCGTCTCCTTATATGGAAGGAGAAGATCCGTGTGAAACACGTTGTGGATTTTCATCGATTGAGGAAGATCGAGTCGCACTACAACAGGGCTTATCTTTTGCGAGACTTTGAAGGGGCCATATTGCTTTGGGGAAAGTTTGCGGTTTCTGGCAATAGAGAGGTTGCAACCCTCTAACCAGACTTGGTCACCTTCTTTAATCTCCGTCAGCTTCTTGTTATCCTTGCGATTTTGTACGTTTTGTAGAAGCTTCTGGGCCAGTTGTCTAGATTCATCCAAGAGGCGAAGGCGTGTTTCCGCAGCAGGTACCGAACCTTCTAGATGTTTCAGAATCACCTGTGGTTTGATTCCAATCAGAAGTTCATGAGGGGACTTGCGCGCTATGTTGTGTTTCCAAGAGTTGTGCGCAAATTCTGCGATAGGAAGAAGTTGACTCCAGGCGGAAGGTTTTCCTGAGGTCCAAGGTCGTAAATACTGTTCAATCCACGCATTCATTCGTTCTGTCTGTCCGTCAGTGCGAGGGTGAAAGGCGGTGGATAGATTTTGTTGGATCCCTAGGGCCTTACACATTTCTCTTGCGAACGCAGAAGTGAATCGGGGATCTCGGTCCGATATGATCCGTTTGGGGAGTCTGAACCATGGTACGAGGTGTTTCAGATACTCGAGAGCTACCCCCGTTCCATTGATCGTCTTAGTGCATGGGATGAATTTGGCTGCTTTGGAACATCCTTGATCCACAATCGTAAGAATGGAGTCGAAACCTTGTGATTTGGGAAGGTCTGTGATCAAATCCATCGATATGTATTGGAATGGGCCTTCTTTGACAGGTATATCGAAACGTTGTAGGGGTGCTTTTGATCGGTGTACGTTAGTCTTGGACTCTTGGCAACGTGCACACCCCTTTACATATTGTTCTACAAATTCTCGCAGTCTGGGGCCTTCGTATTGTTCACGGACAAGTTCCCAAGTGTTCGAAATACCTGGATGACCAGCCGCAGGAGAGTCATGGAGGGTTTGTAGGATGTTGCGTCGTAGGTCAAGATCGTCTTCAAGAAAAACTTTGTGTATTTCGGTAGGATTTGTCGGAGCGAAGAGGTGGTTGGGAAGTAGGATGCACGGTTCATTGGAATCCACCCCCTTGTTAAGGTCAGTTCTTCGCGACAACAGATCAGCCACAGTGTTTGTTGACCCGGGGATGTGTTCAAGGGTGTAATCGAAATCCTGGAGGAATTCAATCCAACGCGCCTGACGACCAGTGATCTTGCAGGGGTCACGGAAATATTGGAGGTTTTTATGGTCAGTACAGACACAAATGGCGTGAGTAGCACCCAAAAATAAGGGGCGGCCACATTTAAAACCAAAAATCACCGCAGCAAGTTCCTTATCATGGGCATCATAGTTCTTTTCTGCTGGCAAGAGGCTACAAGAGTGGAAAGCAATGGGATGGATGCCGTCCTCAAATTCCTGAGCAATGACAACACCAAGGGCGTACCCAGAGGCATCTGTTTCCATGATGAATTGTCAAGACCAATCAGGCGTACGAAGGACGGGGTAGTTGCAACAAACTTCTTTAAGACGAAGGAATGCGTCATCGCGTACTTTTGTCCAGAGGAATGGTTCGTTCTTGCGTGTGAGGTTGTTGAGTGGCCGAGCAATGTCAGAGAAGTTCTTGATAAACGCTCTGTAAAAGTTACAGAAACCTAAGAAGCTTCGGACATCCTTGACGGTTAGCGGAGTGGGCCAATCAGAAATCCCTTGAACTTTGACCGGGTCCATTTTGACAGAGCCATTCCCGATAAGTACTCTGAGGTATTCAACTTCGTGTTGGTGGAACCTGCATTTTTCCAGTTTGAGGAACAGATCGAACTTCTCGAGTTTAGTAAGGATGTGATTGACTTGAAGTTCATGGAGGATTTCATCGTCTTCAGTGGCAATAATCATATCGTCCATATAGATACGAAGCCAGCCTTGTGCAATTTCCTCTTGGAAGATGTCGTCCATCATTGTCTGAAAGGTAGCTGGAGAGTTTGTCAAACCAAAGAACATGACTGTTGGTTCAAAAAGTCCTTCGCTAGTTTTAAAGGCGGCTTTGTATTTGTCGCCCTCTTTGATCTGAATGTTGTTGTATTCCCAGCGAATATCAAATTTAGAGAAGAGACGTTTCTCGGCCAAGTCATAGATTAATTCAGAGATCAGTGGGAGTGGATATTTATTGGGAATTGTCCACTTGTTCAAATTCCTATAGTCCTGTACTGGGCGGAACTTGCCATCCTTCTTGCGAATTAGGAAGAATCCACTGGCGTAGGGGGATTTCGAGCGATGAATTCGCTGAAGACGCAGATTTTGAGAGAGGAACTCTCTCTGCTCTTCCTTTTCCTTCGGAGATAAAGGGTAGACGCAACAGTTTATCGAGGTAGGGGTGTTGTCTTTCAATTCTATGGCGTGATCCCAAGGGTGTCGATCAGGAAAGCGTTCGGAGGCTTGTTCAGAAAAGACTTTGCCGTGACGGTGATACCGTTCTGGGACTATTTCCTGCCAAGTACGCTTTTTTTTATCTGTAGCTGCTTCAGCAAGTTGCTGTGCTACTGTGGTTTTGGCTACGCGAGTTTGAAGCCAGATCTCGTCGCCCTCTTCCCAACTGGGGATGCATCATACCCAAGCTGGGGTCGAATCTCGCCGTCGTCGAGTTCCCTTCCTAGGAGGTCGCCAAGTATTGGCTTCGATGGAGGAAAGGGTTGTAAAACCTTCTATTCGTCCGCCACTCCAGTCAACGTTGGGGTTGGAGGCTTCGAAGAAGGGATATCCTAGGATAAAGTTGTCTTGACCAATATTTGCAACAAAAAAGGTGTGTGAGGCTTGTTTTCTGTTATTGTTGACTAAGAGGTCGACGGCTTCCAAGATCTCGCCGGATTTATTAGGAGTTCCGTCGACATTTTGTACTTTCCAAGTTTTAGCGAGTTTTCGCGTTGTGAGTTTGAGACGTTCCACCGCTTGTGGATGGATAAAGCATTCTGTAGCACCACAGTCAAGTAGTGCAGTTTGATCGACTCGTTTTGTTTTGGTTCATAGCTGAAAGGGGACTTGAATTGCATGATTTCGAGCTATATACATAGAACCAGAACTATTCAGAACCGCCCGAGTAAGAGCCGTAGTACTCAGGCGCCAAGAAAATCCATATCTTCTCCTAAAGAGCGCATTTCATCCATGAACGCTCCTCGATCTTCTTCTGTCAGTTGTGCTACTTGCGCAGTGAGGGAAGGGGTTGTGGCGAAGGAGGAATTATCACTCAGTGTAGTCAGTTGACTGTCTTCTATTTGGACAGTGCGAGCGCAAGCGGGTTTGTTGGGACAGTCGCGCGCAAGGTGACCTTGTTTCCCACATTGGAAGCATCGTCCCGTGTGACGATACTCTTCTTTTTCCTTGTCAGATGTGGCTTTACGGATCACTGAGAGATCCATAGCGTCATCGTTTCGGGGAGGAAGACAAGGTCAAGGGGGTTGCGCTCGGTTTCCTTGTCCGTGCCAATTTTGGTTATTAGGGTTAGAATTCCCCCCAGGGCGTCGCCAAACCCAACCAGTATTTTGTTTCTGTTGGGGGTTTTGGCCAGCGTTTCGAGTGGGACTGCGAGTCCCATACTCAGAGTGTAACACTTTCTTCTTCAGGTAAATTACCTGTTGTCGCTGAGCTGCGGCTCTCCACTGTTCGTAGGTATCCGGATTTTCCATAGCGAGACAAGCGTCGGCTAGTTGACAGGGAAGTCCTTGGGCAAATGTGCGTAGGTTCGATGGATCATCAGGATTGAGCTCTGCACGACTTCCAAGGGTCTCGAAGGCAGCTAAGTATTCATCGAGGTTGTCACTGGTCATTCTCAGTTTCCTGAGTTGATCCTGGGCTCGCTCCCTTTCAGCGTAATCTGTAAAGGATACCTTGAATTTTTCTTCCATCATCTTCCAAGGGTTGGAGAATCGATCGATGAGACTTGGGTTGTCCTCGATTTCTTCAAGCCATTTGAAGGCCATATCTACCCATCCATTGACTTTTTCTCTGTTGAGGAGTGACATGAAATAGATGCATTTGGAGATGGGGTCTTTGGCAATGTCCGCTTTGCGATTCATCAGCATAAATCTGTTAAACTGATTCAAGAATCGTCGAGTTTTGGATCGGTCTCCTTTGAATTTGTCTGGGTGGATCCCTTCTAGGCAACATCCTTTATCGTTTGTCCTTTCTGGTTTGTCCATAAGGTTGTCAAGACCAAATGGATCATCCCCAGTGCCCCTTGGAGGATGTGGGGGGGGCTTGGAAGGTTGTCTAGCCATTCGAGAGGAATGCATCCTCCAAGATCCAAACCCAGCAAAGGATTTTCGCTCAGGTTGGTTGTTGGGCTCAGGCGAAGAAGATCGACTGGTATTGCTAGCTGGCGCTTCCCTTTTGTCTGGATTAGTTTCATGGAAAACATCTCCGTTGTGTGGCGTGACCGCGGTTGTATCCAACGGAGCCAATCGAATTGGGGAGGTGGCTCGAGAAGGGGCCCTCATAATGGGGAGACCGGTGAGTCTCAATCGAGCATAGTTAATTCCCTTCATCAGGTTGTCCTTCAGCTGGAGACTTGGTTGTGCTAAACGAAAGCACTCATACGTATTTCCTGCTCAGAGTCGAATTTCGAACCAGACTCCATAGACGTTAGACAGGGCAAGGAGAGCTCCTTTGTAACAAGCATAGTAAGCGGTGAAGGGCGCTTTCTTTGAGACTTCTTTCCCATCTATGCAGACAACGATGTCTTGTCCTCCAACAAGGTGACGGACTCGCTTGGAGAACTCAGATGGGACAGTATCCTTTGTTTCCGGTTTTGTTTCAAATGGAAGGTCCAATACTGCTAGTGACTCTTCCATAGGTTGGTCTATCATGCGTACACGCCAGTCTGTGGGAATGCCTAGTCCTTCGGGGGTTTTCTGTTTTTCTTTCGATCCGGAGGGAGTTGAAGTCATTGTGAAGAGAAGCTCATTCTAATGTCACGGTCAGACCACTGTGTCAGGTCAAGTTCGGGGTTCTTGGGGTTCAGGGATCTCAGACGAGATTACGAAGATGGATTTCGGAGAGGGGTAGTTCCCAAAGAGGAAGTGGGTCACGTGAAACGTCACGTGACTAATGAGATGACAAGTGAAGATTACACAAGTCAGACGTGACTTGGAATCGAGCGAGACACTAGCACGTGATCTTGAGACGTAGAGAGTTTAAAGGCAATTAGCAGCTAGGCTGACTAATGCTAGAGGGGTTCGTTCGATGGAAGCCGCATGTGTTCAGTAGTGAGAAGAGACTATCAAAGTCTGATTGCACGAATAGAACGAGCTTAGGGAAGTCGTTCTATGCTACGTAGTACAGTTTATATATGCGAACCGGAGAAGCTACTAGAGAGCAAGGGAAGGTCAAAGAATACCAAAGAACGAGAGAAGGAAGCATATGGAAATGTATGGAGGTCTCTGGAAAACGCAAGATCAGTCCATAGATAGATACATAAGCATGGGCAAGGCGGCCCAGAGTCACGGACAGAAACGGTGCAAGAGAACAGAATAGGAAAGAGAGAAAATTAGGTAAGCAGGGCAGTCTGTGACAGACACCCACTCAAGAGGACGTAAAAGACGTCAGGAGGAACTGTCAAGCACTCCTGAGGGCTATGGAAGTACACCAAAGACTCGAAAACGCTCTTGAAGCTTGGACTGAGGGACTGATGCCCGCCATTAACATCCTTGGGAACGACGGGCTTGACGATCAAATTTTCACTACCAGCTTTCGAGACTTCTCCGCTGTCCAACATCTTTTCTTTGTCCCCCAGATCTTAACTGAGATCGAACAATTCTTGAACGATGATAGTGTCCAGAGCGACCCACCTGAGTCCTTGGGTGCCCGGTACAATCCCACCATCTCAAAGACTAGTAGTCCATCTCCCATCACCATTAACCCACCACTGAGTGACGAACTCAACAACCCCACATACCCTGGTGAAGGGTGGGCCCTCTTCAATGCTGGGGATCCTGGACATTACCCCCTCCCCTTCATCAATGATGAAGGACAGCTGGAAGTCGCCAAGTATATCTGTTTTCGTTCCACAGAGGAAGATACTTACCTGGTGGGAACTTGGGGAAAGAATGAAAAGGAGTATGCCACCCCACTACAGGCGAAAGCCTATCCATCTCCCAATTTCAATCGTTGTGGAGTTAAAGACACTGATCTCAATCTTTTTCATCCCGCCCATCTTTCTCGCCTCATGGTGGATATGGCACTGGTCAATCTCAAAGACCCTGGGATTCTTGCTGACGTCCATCGGCTTTGGGGTCTTCATAATATCATTTCTAGTGCCAAGCGACAACGCCTAGAACTGGAGAAGAAAGAAAGTCGGGCAGAGGCTGACCTACTTATAGTAGAACGATGCCTTGCCTCTAGTGCGGTTCGCACCCGTCTCCAACAGCACCTTCTCGCCACACGTCCTCCTTCCCCCCCCACCTTTCCTCTTCCAACCCGTAATTATCGGATCCCACGTATCTTCGCTGCCCAAGGTCCACCTGATGTTGAAGAAGGAGAAGACAGCTTGGAGGACCGCGCTGTACTTGGTAAGCGGCATCAAGGAAACAACGTCATCTTTCCATATTGCCTCAGGTGCAATCAAGATGCACCTGGTCACAGGGTCAAGGAGTGTCCCCTTTGGAAAACATGCTGTTGGTGCCTCAGTACTCAGCATGCTCACGACGAGTGCCCCTCTCCCCACAATTCCTGTGCAGCTAACTGCTGCCTTGTCTACTTTGGGCACCCTAACTTCGGCAGCTACTGTTCGGCAACCCCAGCCGGGCTACTTCGTCACAAGTTAGAGGTTGCGTATGTGGAGGCAGAGTGGGACAACACTGATACCTGCTACAAAGGATCTGACAAGTAGTTGCATGGTAGTAACTCTCTAGGAAGGGCATCGTGTTATGTTCCTGGGCACTTAGCCCACATTTTTCTTTCTTTTCTTGACCAATATGTACTTATACGATCACATGACCTCGACTCACATGACCGCTTACCTGTACAACAGAGCCATCTCGTCGGGAACTCCATTGTTCC
>Ga0307509_10012581_pt1 | contig 10109 bp, 7 predicted proteins | sample 10_EM_MG_FD_202245 | JGI IMG/M metagenome (GOLD analysis project Ga0307509, IMG submission 202245) | Populus trichocarpa ectomycorrhiza microbial communities from riparian zone in the Pacific Northwest, United States - 10_EM | ecosystem: Host-associated > Plants > Roots > Unclassified | place... | reverse complement strand
CTGGGGTTTAGGTCCTTTCGTGTCCAGATCCAAGAGGGTTGGGTTTGGGGTTTGAGTCTGGACCTAAGGGGTTGGGGGCTGGGTCCGTGTCTAGACCCAAGGGGGTTGGGTTCGTGTCTGAACCCAAACGATTTGGGTCCGGACACCTGACCCAACAGAAAGGGGTCCATGTCCGGACCCAGCACGTAGGTCAGCAGACCCGTTGGCCTGGGTGGGTCCTGAGACAAGACCCATTCGACTTGGGTCCTAACGTGGAACCCAAACGATTTGGGTCCTAACACAAGGCTCATTACCATTGGGTCCTGATGCAAGACCCATTTGAAGGGTAAAAGTATAAATTATTGTTCTTATTATCATTAATTATAATAAAAATAATAATATTTTTAATACAAATGATAATACTTTTAATATTCATATTGTAAACCACTGGTTAAAAAGAAATGGTATGAAAAGTGCTGGTGTAAATACCAGTGAGAAATTAGTAATGTTGTTGTGGCACAAAAATAAGCCGTAAATTACTAAAAAAGGAAAATAAATATAGTAAAGTGGCTCCGAGGAGACAATAAAATGATTGGGTGCTTTATGCAGGGATGAAATAAGGAGATTTTGATTTTTGGGCGAAAAATCATAAATCGACTAGTTTTACGTTAAAAATTGGTAACTCTTGATCGGGTTATCAGAAAAATCTAAAAATTTGCGTGGAGACTTCTAATATATTTTATTAGCTTTGGTTAAAATTTTAGAAGTTTTGGGAGAAATTGAGAATTGTTTTTAGAAAAATTGCAATTTGACCAGTTTTGTGCTATCGTGCATAACTTTTAATATGATTGACAAATTGAGTTGAAACTTTGTGTGGAGTATTCTAATATATTATTTTACCATGGGGTAAAGTTTCAGAATTTTTAGAATATTATGTCTGGTAATTTTTAAAATTTGTACTAGTAACTAGGTAAAAATGAAATATACCAGAGACACATGGTGATATATTTAAAAGAAATATGATATAAATTAGTTGAAAAGTCAGCCTTCAAAGGGCTGTTTCCAGCCGACTAAAAGGAAAAACAAAAGAAGAAAAGAAAATGACTCATGGGGATTAGATAAATTTAAACATAAAAAACAAGGGTTTAAATGCAAATAATGAAAATTTTACTATACAAACCCCATTTTGCTTAGGGTGTCCAGCGGGTTACAAGGAGAGAAAGGGGAGTTTGATATTTTCTTACATCTTCTCTACAATTCTCTCATCAATTCTTGAAAATAATGCATGATTATGAAGAGTTAAGATAATTAAGAAGGTTTATAGCGAGCTACACTAAATATTTGAGTGATCTAAGGGTTTTAAAGCTTGTGGAGGAAGAATGAAGTGTGGAAAAAGGAAGAAGAAGGAGGGAGATAAAGGGTGGTTTCACTTTGAGGTTTCTTTTAATTAAATTCCTTGTTATCTTAGTTGTAAATATGATTATATTGTGTTGATTGTAGAAATTTCATACATGTATACTTGAGTGATGATGTGCTTGATTATGAAACTTTGTAATTAGCATATTGGTTGAAGTAATTTGTGATATTGTGATGAAAATTTGTTTGTTGCATGAAAATTTAATGAGTTAGTGTTTAATTGAGTAAAAAGTTGAAACAAATTCATGCTACACTTTACTTGAAATTTTGGCATTGGTAGAACAATATAGGGAATGTATGTGATTGATGAAATGGTAAATTACCATGCTCAAATGAATAAAATTAACCTTAGATGAGGTTTTGAAAACTAGAATCAAAGAAGAATTGATCCCTCATTGGATGTTAAAAATAAAAATAAAATTCTGCAAGGCTAAATAGAAGAAGAGGAAAATTGTATTTGACTAAGTTAGGATTTTAGTGCGGATGAAAATATATTTAATGAGGTTAAGTAATGCATAAACAAGTAGGATGTAAACGGGAAAAAAAATGACATCTTTACTGAACTAAGAAATTTAGCAAAGTGAGGAAATAAATAAAAGGATGGAATGTGGATTTGGGTAATGATAAAATTAGTGTTGAAATACATTAAGAAACATGGTGAGTAGGATTAAATTGCAAATTAAGTAGGATAGAAGGAAAATCTTAATTTTCCATCTTATAAAAGTTTAGTCAAGTTCATGAAAATAAATGAATTGGATTGTTAAATTTGGTTGTTAAATTGTGACAAAATCCTTATTTAATTTTATTGTTGTAATATATAAGAATTAGGGAAAATGATTTGTATTGGGGAAAAAAGAGAGAAAGATGAGGTAAGAGAAAAGAAAAACGAGGAATGAAGTTATGTATTCTCTTTTATATTTTTCCCTGGATTTTATACAAAATCACGCATGGATATTTACGAATTGTGTTTACAAATCATTACTTAATATTATCTTGTTTTCTCTTCTTCTTTTGTTCAATTTGTTTATGGATTATTTATGGATTTTTCATCTATAATTGCTCTTTGTTTCTTGCCTTGATAACCAAGTGCTCTAGTTGAGCACACTTGCTTTAATCGATGGGCTAATAAATGTGTTTAATATATACACTAATTTCTTTTCTATAATTAAAATCCACTTAATTTTCTTTTTTTTTATTCGAGAAATATGAAAGGGTACTTGATTCTATTTTTTTATTTTTGGTTTTTTATTTTAATAAAATAAAAAATGCTTCTTATTTATCATTCATAGTGTGTGTTTTAAAAGGTGTTTATATTTTAACAAAGGTATATAAAGGAAAAAATATTTTATATAAATTTTATTTAATTTAAAAAAGCATTAAAATATATTATTAGCTAAAATATAAAACTAATAATATGACACATTTAATTATGACAGTGAAATGGTGATATTGTTGTGGCGATAGTTCTGATAACAATAAAATAATAATAATTAATATGATATTAACAATGATTATTATTATTACAGTAACATAAAATCAACAATAATTTTTGTTGTATTAATAAATATAAAAAATTATAGTAAGTGATGATGATGTAATAAAAGGGATCATGATAGAATCATGATGACAAGAAATGTTTGTAAAGGTTACAGAGTTAGTGGTGATGTTGGTGATTATAAAGTTAAAGATGAGAGCATTTTTGTCCCATTTAAGTCTTTCCACCTCTTTCTCGAGGCCAAACTTCCCAACCTCAACGCATGCTGCAGCCAAAGAGTTCTGGACTTGAGGTGGAAGGTTATCATGAACAGGAATAGGTTTTTTTCCAAGATATACTCCTCAGAAGGTGGTTTTTCCCTTTTAAGAACCCCTAATTTGCAAATTCAAAGCGATTAGGATCAACCTTCTTGAAACCCTACTCAATCACAGTAGAAAAGGTAAAACATGAATGATATAACCATATAAACACCAGGGTTGATCATTATTATCAAGAATATATTGATGTAAACCAGAGAAAGCTAAAAAGAGTGCGACACAAAATCATGGTCCAAAGTCCAAACATTAATTTTACACACCTTGCCCTCTGTCTTTTTACAAGAGAAACCTGAAGTAATTTTCATATACACCTTTTCCTCTAAATTTCTATGTAGAAAAGCAATACCCTGATTGAGTTTATTTTTTGCAACAGAAGCAAACATTTCTTGATAGTCAATTTCATAAGTTTGGATATATCCTTTAACAACTAGCCTTGTCTTACACCAATCAATACTTCTATCCAGCTTTTGCATAACACAAAAAACCTATTTGCAACTTACTACTCTCTTTTTAGTAGGAAGAGTAGTGAGTTTCCATGTTTTATTTTTCAACAAAGCTCTCATTTCCTTTGCAATAACTTCTTTCCCCCTAGTATTTTCAACAACTTCCATCCAATCCTTGGAAATAGACATAGAAGATAAGGAAGATACAAAAGCTCTATATGAAGGTAACAAGAGATCATATGACAAAAAATTAGATAAAGGATGTTTGGTACAATTTCAAACTCTTTTTTTAAGAGCTATATGAAGATCATCAATACAATGAATAATATTTTCAGTGGAAGAGTTATGAAACTTACTATCTGGAGTTTGGTGTAAGGGTGAATTCGAAGATGGTTCTTGGCTAGGTAGAGTAGATTCATTGACTTCTTTCAGTTTTTTCACGTGAGTATGAACCTGCCAAACCTTCTCCTTTTGTCCTTTCTAGTTTCCCCATCATCTTCATGAACTATTTCTTTCCCTCTTTCTGGTTTCTCATCACTTTTACATTTCTCCATTTTTTGCTGGATTTTCATCTCCTTACTCTCTCTTCCCCTGATTTGCTCCATCCAATTTTGGTCCATAACTAAATAGAGTAGGTGATGCCAAAAACATATACTCACTCTCATTGATCTCCCATTTGAGGTGAGTTGACTAAATATGACTCGTTTTCATGAAATGTTACATCTATGCTAACCAATATTTCTATACTTGGAGGATGATAACATTTATAATATGTTTAAGGAGCAGAGTATTCAATGAAAACATATTTCAATGCTCATGGATCCAACTTTCCAACAACTTGTCGATGATCTCGAACAAAGCAAACACACCCACAGGTTTTTGACGGGACAATATAGGAACAAGTTCCTTGTAGGAACTCCATTGGAGTTCTAAACTTAAGAACTCTTAGTGGGATCCTATTAATGAGATATGTTCTTGTAAGAATTACATCTCCTTAATAGGTTTTGGGAAAATTCCTTGTGAACATGAGAGATCTATAAACTTCTAGTAAGTATCTGTTTTTTTGCTTAGCTACACCATTCTGATTTGGTGTATTTACACTAGTCTGATGCATAATCCTATGTTCCAATATATAGCTTTGAAAATCTCCATCCATGTACTCATTATCACTTTTCAAAAACTAAACTTTAACATTAAACCATGTAGAGATAATGTTAGGAAATCTCATAAAGTTGAAAACACTTTATTTTTATTATGCATCAAATAAATCCAAGTAGTATAACTATAAGAATCAATAAAAGTAACAAATCACCTATAACCAGATAAGGAAACAATTGGGCGAGGACCCCAAACATTTGAGTGAATTACCATAAAAAGGTTTATTACTTCTATTATAAGTTGAGGAATAAGCAACACATTTATGCTTAACAAATACACACGCGTCTCAAGATAAGGTTTTTATAGTACATTAATGTTGGAAAAAGCTATGTTAGAGCTACAGAAGATAGATGCTCAAATTGATTATACCACAAAGGTAATTCTTGATTAACATCTATAGAAATGGTCACCAGTTCATGTTTGAATTTATGCCTTTTGAACTAACAAACCAGCTTCCAACAAATATAAGCTATCTTCCACCCTATCATAGCCAATCACCTTTTTTTTTTTGTCTTCATGTCTTTAAACACACAATGAGTAGAGTAGATTGAGACTTTATACTCTAAATCTTTAATTATCTTACTAATAGATAGAAGATTAGAAGAGAACTTGGGAACATGAAGAATTGTGGTTAAAGATAAAATGGTACATTGGATTGAACCTTTACCAGAAATGGAGGTTAGGGAATCATCAGCTATACAAACTTTATCTTTACTTGAAAAACAATTGTAAGATGAATTCTTTTTTGAAGAATGAGTCATGTGATCATTGGCTACGGAATCTATCACCTAAAGATTGGAATCAGAAATGGTGGAAGAATTAAAAGCTATCATTGGCATACCTACATGTGCAAAGTTGGATAAAGAGGGAGGATCAAGCTTGGCCATTTGATGTCTAAGTGTCTGAATCTCTTTCTTGGACAAAGTTGAAGTGTTTGATTGACCATCAGGAATTAGAGTCCTAGTTATCTTTGACACAAGTGCTTGTGATCTAGGAAAACCTATTCTTTTCCCACCTCGTCCTCTTGAAGGATGTCCATGTAACTGCCAGCTTGTCTTCCTAGTATGTTTGGTTCATCTATAATAATCACACTTCAATTGTTCTTTGTCTGCTAACATTGGTTCACTAAGAGTGTAAACCCCTCACTAAAGTTTTTTTTTTATTGAAGTTATCTATCATGACTAACCTCTCATGAGTAACAAGATGCAACAGTGCATTTTTCCTACTTTTCTCTTGCTGAACATGAGAATATGTTTGCCTCAAGGAAGGGAAATACTTTCTCCCTAGAACTTGAACTCTAATATAGTCATATTCAATGTTTAACACAACTAAGAAGTCATAGACACGTTCCTTATCAATTAGTTTTTGAAACTTTACTGCATCACTTGGACAATTTGCCTAGAAATCCTAGTAGAAGTATAACTCCCGCCACAAACTACTCGATTCCGCAAAGTATTGGGCTACAAACATGTCACGTTGCTTTGTTTCACAAACCTTTTTCTGTTGCTCACAAACCTGTGCATCATTGCCCAATCGTGAGTACATTGTGCTAGTAGCATTCTAGATTTTTAAAGCAGAATCTAATAAAAGATACCACAAACAAATAAAGGTTGCATAGAGTTGATGAGCCATGACATGAGTAGAGTTTTTTTATTCCATTATTCAATTAGTTAGTCACTAGTTACTATTCTCTTTTTTTCTAATATCTAATCACAACAAGAACCCAACCAAATAATAACCACCTTTTTTTATGAAATTGACAGCTCAAACAACAACAATGATTGGTGAGATGTTAGGGCTTTTGTTCACGGAGTCAAGTTGACATCAACATGTTGTTATTGCTAATATCAACAAAAACAACGTTGATGCTTGAACTCACTAGATTTATTTGTTGTGCTTTGATACCAAGTTGTTTTCAAAGATTAATTAGAGATGGATGAAGGAAGTTTGAAAGATGAGAGAAAGAAGAAAAAAAAGAAAGAAATGTTGTGATATGAAGTTACTGTTCATTTATTCTTTCACTAGCTTACATTTCACACACACACACGCGTGTTTATATAAATAACAAGAGTATAAAATTACTTTACTACTCTTGACTCCACACTATAATAACAATTGCTCCGAACAACAGTTAGCTACCCATTCTTTTAAACTTTTTGAGGAGGCACATGTATCACTTATGATGTTGAATTCTATTTCTTGCTGTCGGCTGTGGTAATTGTGTGCTCATTGGGCTGGTTGATGGAAATGGATGTTTAATTTTTGTTCATTTGCATAAACTCACGAAGTTATATTTATTATTTGAAATTCAATTGAAAACAAAAATTTATAGACGTTTGGACTTTGGACCATGATTTTGTGTTGCACTCTTTTTAGCTTTCTCTGGTTTACATCAATATATTCTTGATAATAATGATCAACCCTGGTGTTTATATGGTTATATCATTCATGTTTTACCTTTTCTACTGTGATTGAGTAGGGTTTCAAGAAGGTTGATCCTAATCGCTTTGAATTTGCAAATGAGGGGTTCTTAAAAGGGAAAAACCACCTTCTGAGGAGTATATCTTGGAAAAAACCTATTCCTGTTCATGATAACCTTCCACCTCAAGTCCAGAACTCTTTGGCTGCAGCATGTGTTGAGGTTGGGAAGTTTGGCCTCGAGAAAGAGGTGGAAAGACTTAAATGGGACAAAAATGCCCTCATATAGGAACTTGTTAGACTGAGGCAGCAGCAGCAAGCCATATTCCAACTGGTAACTGGGCGGACTGGCTGGGTCTAGCTCAGCTCATACAGTTGGGTTAGATCCAGCCCAAGAAAAAAACAAAGAATGGGCCAGCTGGATTCCAAATCCATTCAGTCCAAACTACTTTTCCTAAAGGTTCTTCTAGCACTTAATACATATTTATTTTTCATCAATAAATTTTTTTAATAGACCACCATGATATCCGGGTGTTACACAAGTCATGACAAGTATTAGGATCACAGAAGTTTTCAATTATCCCGAGTTAGAGCATTTGTTAAAGAGTCTTTATTTTTATTTTCATGTAATTCTTGTTTAAATAAAACAAACATTTAAATTAAGTAAAATGGTGTTGGATCGTTGGCTTCGATGCCCAGTTTATGAGAAAAGCAGAGTGCTGTGTCTCTGAATAAAATGAATATGATGGACGGTTGCAGTACAGAAGAGTATTTGCGAGTCTTGTCATTTAGCATAAATGGAGATGTTGCCGTTAATTATCTTACCTATAAAGAAGGTTTTATTTAAGACCTCAATTGGATTATGTTATAAAAAGCAATCAAAGCTTTTACCTTTTCTTGATGAATAACATATTTTATTCATCAATTACATCCAATGTAATGCATTTGTTTGATATTGCGGTTATAAATTTAAAAAAGATATTTTAGTTATGGTTTTAAAAAAACAAGTTTAAGAAACATGTTTTAAAAAATAATTATGTATAGAATACAATGAAAAAAAATTAAATAAATATTATTGTCATTTATACTCTATTTGAGGAGCAGAGTATTCAATGAAAACATATTTCAACGCTCATGGATCCAACTTTCCAACATCTTGTCGATGATGTCGAACAAAGGAAACACACCTAAAGGTTTTTGCCTATGACAATATAGGAACAAGTTCCTTGTAGGAACTCCATTGGAGTTCTGAACTTAAGAACTCTCAGTGGGATCCTATTAATGAGATATGTTCTTGTAAGAACTGCATCTCCCCAATAGGTTTTGGGAAAATTCCTTGTGAACATGAGAGATCTATAAACTTCTAGTAAGTATTTGTTCTTTCGCTTAGGTACACCATTCTGATTTGGTGTATTTATACTAGTCTGATGCAGAATCCCATGTTCCAACATATAACTTTGAAAACCTCCATCCATGTATTCATTATCACTTTTCAAGAACTGAACTTTAACATTAAACTGTGTCGAGATCATGTTATGAAATCCCGTAAAGTTGAAAACACTTCATTTTTATTATGCATCAAATAAATCCGAGTATTATGACTATAAAAATCAATAAAACTAACAAAGCACCTAATACCAGATAAGGAAACAGTTGGACCAGGACCCCAAACATTTGAGTGAATTACCATAAAAAGGTTTATTACTTCTATTATTTGTTGAGGTATAAACAACACATTTATGCTTAACAAATTCACACGCGTCTCAAGATAAGGTTTTTGTAGTACATTGATGTTGGAAAAAGCTTTGTTAGAGCTACATAAGATAAATGCTCCAATTGACTATGCCACAAATGTAGTTCTTGATTAACATCTGTAGAAATGGTCACCAGTTCATGTTTGAATTTGTGCCTTTTGAACTAACAAAACCAACTTCTAACAAATATAAGTTATCTTCCACCCTATCATAGCCAATCACCTTTATTTTTGTTTTCAGTTCCTTAAACACACAATAAGTAGAGTAGAATGAGACTTTACACTCTAAATCTTTAATTATCTTACTAATAGATAGAAGATTATAAGAGAACTTGGAAACATGAAGGATTGTGGTTAAAGATAAAGTGGTACATTGGATTGAAACTTTACCAGAAATGGAGGTTAGGGAATCATCAACTATACAAACTTTATTTTTACTTGAAAAAAAATTGTAAGATGAATTCTTTTTTGAAGACTGAGTTATGTGATCATTGGCTCCTGAATCTATCACCTAAGGATTGGAATAAAAAATGGTGGAAGAATTAAAAGCTATCATCGGTATACCTACATGTGCAAATTTGGATAAAAAGGGAGGATCATGCTTGGTCATTTGATTTCTAAGTGTCTGAAACTTGTTCTTGGACAAAGTTGAAGTGTTTGATTGACCATCAGGAATTGGAGTCCTAGTTATCTTTGACACAAGTGCTTGTGATCTAGGAAAACCTATTCTTTTCCCACCTCATCCTCTTGAAGGATGTCCATGTAACTGCTAGCTTGTCTTTCTAGTATGTTTGGTTCGTCTATAATAATCACACTTCAATTGTTCTTTGTCTGCTAACATTGGTTCACTAAGACGTGTGAACCCCTCACTAATTTTTTTTTTATTGGAGTTATCTATCATAGCTAACCTCTCATGAGTAACATGATGCAACAATGCATTTCTCCTATTTTTCTCTTGCTGAACATGAGAATATGTTGCCTCAAGGAAGGGAAATGCATTCTCCTTAGAACCTGATCTCTAATATGGTTATATTCAATGTTTAACCCAGCTAAGAAGTCATAGACTCGTTCCTTGTCAATTAGTTTTTGAAATTTTACTGCATCACTTGGACAATCTACCTAGAAATCCT
>Ga0307509_10012579_pt1 | contig 10109 bp, 5 predicted proteins | sample 10_EM_MG_FD_202245 | JGI IMG/M metagenome (GOLD analysis project Ga0307509, IMG submission 202245) | Populus trichocarpa ectomycorrhiza microbial communities from riparian zone in the Pacific Northwest, United States - 10_EM | ecosystem: Host-associated > Plants > Roots > Unclassified | place... | reverse complement strand
CCCTGCTGCGGCAGAATGGGGTCATTCGTGGGCTGTGGGCTGCTTATGGGTTCGGCTGGGATTTTTCTTCCTTGAGTTTTGTGAGGTTTCTGTACTTTCCTTGGTTGTTCACTGTTGGGGTGGGGATTTTTCTTATGGGCTGCACGTCTGTGGAGGTTTTTTGATTCGTTGTATTCAGGCCTGTACGCTCTTCTGTATTTTCTACCCATAGTACCGGGCGCTTTGGTGCCGGGCAGGGTCAGAGGGTTTTAGCACGAGGGATGCGGGATGGACTGTAGGTGGAGGTTTTTCCTGTCTTAGAGCGATCTGCATACAGGAGTTTGTACCTTAAACAATACTAAAATGATACTAAAAAAAAAAAAGAAGAAAAAAGAAAAAAAAAAGGTACAAAGACAGCATCCTCCGTCTCCTCTACACACCCGGCGATTGAAATCTCAACACTACGAGATTATCACCACTTTTCATTTCTCCACCCCCCGTCATGAGCTCACTCTAGGGGGTGAAGTCATACCTCCTCTACACTCCCCTCCCCTTAGGTTTATTCCTTTGGGCTTTCTTCACTCTGGGTGATGGATTTCGTCTTCTTTGATGATGTTTCCTCTCCCTACCCCGCACTTGCTCTGCCTGGCTTAGAGCATTTGCACGGTCGGCAACCCCCTTACCTCGTCAACGGGTCGGTCGCCGTCTCGGGCTATCGGTGAGTAGTGGCCCCAGTGGCTCTGCTCTCTGATATTGCACTATCTCCTAAGAGTCCGGTCTGGTACGGTCGGCATCGTCGAAAAGTCGTGATCTCGCTTCGGTCGCCTTCCCTCGCACTTCTCGGTTTGGATCTACCCCTCCTTCTCCTCTTCTCCTCACGGTCAGATCGGCTGGCACCCTACTGCTTCTACACCCTGGGCCTCTGTTCCCTTCTGATCTCTGGGCTTGGGTGATTGTCATGGCTGCGTGTGTTGCTTTTGCCTGTATTTGGGGTAGGGGTTTCATGCCTGCCGCCTCTGTTGCCTCCGGGTGACATGCACTTCCTTCCGGTCTCGTTTCCGGTGGGCAAACGGTCGCTACTTCGCCCTGCCACACACTTCCGCTTGTGTTGGTTTCGGTTACCGATGTTTCTGTAGGTGGTCTTGTCTGCCCTTGGGTCCGGGACGTAAGAGCCCCAGGTACATATATAGGTACCTCTTAGTGTGTGATCATTGGCCTACGGCGTTGTCCTGCTGGCTCCTTGGCTCCTTCCCTGCTGCGGCAGAATGGGGTCATTCTTGGGCTGTGGGTTGCTTATGGGTTCGGCTGGGATTTTTCTTCCTTCAAGATTTGTGAGGTTTCTGTACTTTCCTTGGTTGTTCACTGTTGGGGTGGGGAGTTTTGTTATAGGCTGCACCTCTGTGGAGGCCTTTTGGTTCGTTGTATTCAGGCCTCTACGCTCTTCTGTAGTTTCTACCCATAGTACGAGGCACTTTGGTCTCGGGCAGGGTCAGAGGGCTTTAGCACGAGGGATGCGGGATGGACTGTAGGTGGAGGTTTTTCCTGTCTTAGAGCGATTTGCATACGGGAGTTTGTACCTTAAACAATACTAAAATAATACTAAAAAAACAAAGAAAAAAAAAGGTACAAAGACAGCCACGCTCCGCGCCCTCTATTTTCCTCTCGATCAAAATACTTTCCGCATTCGGCCATCATAAACCTCAGGGTTTGGTCTTTATTTCTTCACGATACATCTATTTTGCCTATTCACTTGGGCTTCATTTTCAAGTGAAATATATATTTCACCTTTGCTGAGAGGATTTTTATTATTGGAAAGTCGAACTGGTAGTTTGACTTTACTTTCTCTCTCCTCCTCCTCCCTGTCCCCCGGCCTGGCCTGTTGGCCTTGTCCAGATGTCGTCTACCCCTCTCGCTTCCACTGGTGCAGGCCCGGCCTCGGCTGTCGGCCCTGCTCGCTCTGCCTCCTCTCGCCAGGACAGTAGGGCTGATCTTATCTCTCGCTCGTTGTCATCCCAGTCCAGTCACGCCTCTCTCTCCGGGGAGGCTGACAATGTCGCCAACATTCTTGGGCATGCTGCCAGGCTCGCTCGCCTTGACCCAGCTTCGTTCCCTACTGTCTACAATGCGTCTGCCGCTACCTTCCCCAATAGCCAACTCGCTATGGCCCCCCTTCTCGCCCAACTCATTGCCATGGTTAATGACCTTGGTGCCTCTGTTACCTTCTTGACTTCGCAGATTGAGTCCCTCACCTCCGCCCAGGCAGAGCGCTCAGCCACCCCCTCACCACCAGCCACATCCAACCTGGAGGCGCCCCTCAAGCACTTTTCCTCTCGTGTTGCTGCTCTCTCTTCACACCGCGCCACACAAGTGGCACCCCCGCTACCTCAAGCGCCACCCCCTCCCGCCCCTGCTGTCCAAGCCAAACCTGCTCAGCAGAAGAAAAAACTCACCACCCGCCTCACGTCTCGCACGGTCGCCATGCCGGATTTTCCCTCCCTCTTTGAGGGAAAATGGTATGGCAACCCGGACACGTACGCCAAACGCCACCCGGACTCACCCCAAGCCGCTATCCTTTTCGCCTCTTGCCACCCTCAGTCAGAGGAAGCCAAACTTTACTCTGAGCGTTACCCAGCCACCTCACTTTTCCATACTGGTCCTCCCCCCGGTTTCACTGTTTCTGATCCCCCGCAGCCCCAAGAACAAACCTGGGCACAGGTTACCAGGAAGGGCGGTAAGAGCAAGAAGAACGCCACTGCAGCACAAGTCGCTGCGTCAAGCAAGAGTAGTGTCCCCAAAGGACCCCCACCGCTCCCAGCTGCTCAACCTCGTTTCTTTGCCCCCCGTACCTCTCCAACCCTCCCAAACGATTCGTTCATCATGACTGCTACCCTTCCCGACATCATGGCCGCTGTACTTAAAGAGGCCAACTGCTCTCAACCCCTCTCCCTTACTGCCTCGGTCAATCACAATGGGGCTGTTACTCTCACAGCCAATCCCTACACCCCGTCTTCCGCTTACTCTCCTTTCTTTGATCCAATGACTAAGAAGCTCAATCTGAGTTTCCCGGTTGGAGACAATCCCTTCCAGGTTTTCAGGGAAGCACCCACAAGTGTGGAGCTCCTCATCCATAATCTTCCTCTCTCTATTCTCCCGCACGAGCCTACTGACCTCTTCCCCTCACTCCTTGAATCAATCAGCAACACTATTGACGTCCCCATTTTTGGTGCTAGATTTTTACAGTCAGATCCGGTGAAAAGGGCTGAAAAGCGCACGACCTCGGTGGTCGTGGCAGTCGACTCTCTCCATGTTTCCCGTTTCGGCGAATCCATTCCACTCTTCTCCCGCGCCCGCACAGTCGCCCCCGCCTACTCTGCCTCCAAATCCACACAGTGCCGAAAGTGCTGGCGTTTTGGTTACTCTGCTCCTCTATGCAAAGAAGAGGCCCAAGCTTGCCCAATGTGCACTCTCCTCCATCACCGCTCCGCCCACAGATGTGCTAACCAAAGCGGCCCGAAAGGGGGCTTTGAGAAGTCGTTCGTGGGTTGCTGCAACGCCTCCCCCCCTCTCTGTATCAACAGTGGTGGTCAGCACACCTCTTTCGATGGCACCTGTCCCATCCGCCGCGAAATCCTCTCCGCTCTCCGTCCTCCTAGGGACAAAGACATTCCTGGTGCCCACGATGTGGGCCTCCCACAAACCACCCCTCAGGGTGCAACTGTTCACCCAACTGTACTGGCCACTCCAGCCAGACATGGTCCTCGTTTCCCTCCAGCTAGCGAATCCACACAACCTGAAATGGTTAAAATGGTTCGCAGCTCTTCCGCTCACTCTAGCCTTGCCGCCCCCCTCCCCCGCTGAAACCTCTTTGGTGCAGGCAGCACCCTCTTCAGAGCTAGCACCAGTGCCGACTTGAGCGAGCCCGCGCCGACCGACGTCCACATGGATCTTTAGATGTCGTGAAGCCCAGCCCCAACACAGAGTCCTTCACCATCCCAATCATTCCATTATCCTGGTTGTTTAAATCTTTCCATTGTTCAGCATAATTGTCTCGGTAGCAGTAATGTTTTTCAAACTCTTTTTAGTTTTTTTACCTCGGTAGAAAGTTCTCCTCATATTGTGGCTCTTCAGGACATTCCTCTTTGGAGGAATTGTCCTCCTGTCTTTCGTCACTATAAATGTTTTTTCCCCCCAGAAACTGACAATTATAAGCCTCGAGTGGCAACCTATGTTCATGAAAGGCTATTGAGTGTTATTTCTATTCTTCCATTGTTTTTTGAAAGGGGCGACCTCATGGCAGTGAATTTTCACTCCCCCGAGGTACTTTTTGATACCTCTCATAATTTATTTCGTTTGTACAACGCCCACTCCATTCCTGATGGTCACACTAGGTCAGTTTCTCCTGTTGATTTGTTTCCTCAGCATGATTTTCCTACACTTGTCCTTGGGGACCTCAACATTCACCACTCCGCTTCCGACCCGACTCATTTGCTTTCCGGCTATGATAAGTTCATAAGTTCCCCTTATTTCGACAGGGCGTCAGCTCTGTTGTTTTCTCTCCTCAATACTCCCGGAGTCTACACCAGGTTCCCGTTCACCTCTAATCACCGCCCTGTAGTACTTGATTTGTCCTTTGCCAATAGTGCTTTGCTTCCCTATTTTTCCTCCTGGAACCCCTCCCTCCCGCCAACCGGCTCGGATCACTCCGCCCTCTCAATCATTCTCTCCACCCCGCTCCTGAAGCCCCCGCCCAGGGGCCTTAATTGGAAATTCACGGATTGGAATCACATTTCCCCTCTGCTCACCGACCTTACACTTGCAGCCCCCCCTGCTCTCCCCACTCCAAATTCACTCGACCTATGGTTTGACGACTCCCTCGCCAAAATAGCGCACCTCATCACCTCCAACACCCCAACCAAACGCCGGTCCTCCTACTCTAAGCCGTGGTGGACTCCAGAACTCACACAGCTACAACGCATCCATCACCATACAACCCGCCTGATGAGGAAGAATCAGTCCTTACCTGTCCTGGTCCGTGCAGCTTGGAACACGTATTTCAAGGCGATCCAGACTGCCAAGAGAGTCCACTGGTCACAGTTTCTGGCCAACGTCGACTCCCAATCGGTCTGGGATGCTCGCAAGATTGCAGCCGGCAGGGCCCCGGATGGTTTCCCCACGCTTGAGAACGCCTCCTCTCCCACCGAAATCAACAATACACTTCTACAACATTTCTTTCCTCCTAGACCCTCTCCTCCTCCTCCTTTCATCCTTCCTGCGTTTAAGGACGTCCTCCCGGTTTCACCAGCAGAAGTGTCCTCCGCACTTCGAAAATCCTCCAACACGTCAGCCCCTGGCCCAAGTGGTATTCCTTACTCTATCTGGAAGCAGGTTCATAAGGCCAATGAGCAGCTTCTTCCAGCTCTTTTCACTCCCCTCCTTACCCACGGATACCACCCCCAAGCCATGAAGAAGGCCAACGGTATTGTCCTGGACAAACCAGGCAAACCTGATTACCGTACGCCTGCTTCCTTCCGCATCATTGTCCTGCTCGAAACTGTTTCCAAGATCCTCAAAAGACTTCCTGCTCTTCGTCTCGCCTCCGCCGCCCGCTCTCTTGGCCTCTTACACCCCAATCAGTGTGGATCCCTAGCCGGTCTGGGCTGTTTCGTCGCTGTCGCTACTCTTACCCATGAGGTTCGCCTACTTCAGGCTGCTTCCTTCAAAGTATCAACTCTTTTCTTGGATGTCAAAGGAGGTTTTGACAATGTCTGCGCTAACAAGCTGGCCAATACCCTCACCAAAGGAGGTGTCTCCGCCTATCTGGTTGCCTGGATCAAATCTTTCCTCTCCAAACGCCAATGCCGACTTATTTTCCAAGGTGCACCTAAGGTTTTCTGCCCGGTCGTGGTCGGCACCCCTCAAGGCTCACCTATTTCTCCTCTTCTTTTTGTGCTTTATATAGCCAGCCTCCACCCCACTATCCCCCAAGGTCTAGCAATTTCCTATGTCGACGACCTCACCATAACAGTCGGCTCGGACTCTGTTTGTTCGAACATCCGCGCTCTTCAATACTTTTTCGGCATCATCCAGAGGAGGGGTGCCGACCTGGGGGTGGCTTTTTCAGTCCCCAAAACTGAACTCATTCACTGGAGGACTCCGAAGGACCGCTCGGATGTTTCCTTTGCCCCCATAGTGATCAACGACATGTTTTTTCCTCGCTCTCAAGCTGTGAGGTGGCTTGGCTACTGGCTCACCCCTACTATTCACTCCTCCGTTCATTTCCTGAGACGACTGGCACTTGCCAAAGCCTCTTTCACTTCAATACGGCAGCTCAGTGCAGCTGGCAAAGGCCTCTCCTCATGGTGCAACAGAAAGCTAGTCTTCGGCGCCATCCTTCCGATTCTCACCTACAGCTGCGACCTTTTTGTTCCAGATGTGGCCACTCTTAAGAAACTCAACTCGCTTTGGCATGGTGTGCTCCGGTGGACAACTAACTGTTTTTACACCACTGCCCTCGGCGCTCTGTACCGGGAAGCTTCGCTATCACCTATTTCCTCCATCTGCAAACATCACCGTCGGTCAGCTGCCCTCCGCTTGGTCTGCGCCCCCTCGGAATTCAACCCCGCTACCGCCCGGATACCCGAGTCTGTGCCCACCGGGGACCGGGGTCGTTCAGCGGACGATCATCGTTTTCTCCTCCGGGGCTCCTCCAAAGCCGTTCATCTTACTTCATGGCTGGGTCCGGCAGTGAATTCTGCCAAGCACCTACCACTAGACTCCTTATGTCACGAGGTCTCAGACCTTATTGAGGAAATCTCTGTGCTCCCGCTCGCCTCAACCGATCTTGTGGCGCTCCCGCTGTCGAGGGTACCCTCCGTCACTTACCAAGCTCTCAGAAGTCCTCTGATACAATCACTCCTCGCTGACTGGCTGGACATAAGTCCACCGGTGCCCTCTTCCTATCCTTATAGTGCCTGCCTCACTCCCCATGCCTTTACTGGCCTTCCTCGATTTATATGTGGCCGCATACACCAGATGCGTTCAGGTACCGGCTACCTTGCCGCACATATATCCTGGAGGAACAGGGACTCCAGCACCCTCTGTCCTTTCTGTGAGGAGGACGATGAGTCCTTCCAGCACGCGATTCTCCATGGCCCCGCTAAGGCTCACCCTCGCCTCACCCATCTCTCAGGTGTGGATGACATCGGCCCTGACAGTCCTCTCTGGCTCTCGGTTCCCCTCCTCAGGGGGTTAGCTGAGTATCTCTACGCTACTCGCACAGGCTTTCCTCCAGCCATGATGCGCATTCGAGCCAATACTGTGACTCCTGAGCCAGTTTCCGACTCGGAAAGTGCTTAACTCATATCTCCCTAGCTTGGCCCCTGCCTTCTAGGTATTGTTACTCTCAAACTCCCCTGCTTGAGGTTCTCTTCGGGGTATTATCTATATGTTTTTATGAGTTTCCTGTGTTCCTGTTTGTTTGCGGCAGTAGGCAGGTTGGGGCGGGGAGGTTTTTAGTACTGATTAGTGTTTTTCTTATGAACTATAAGGAGGGCTTTACTTTACTTTTCTTTTGTTAGTCATCGATGGCGATGCAACAGGGTTCTGATGATCCCTCTTGGAGAGTTTATGCATGCGTTGTTTGAATTTTGTTATTTCCTTTGTTAGTTTTTGGAATTAAGGTTTTTTATATGCCATAGCGCGAGCTGCATGCAGGATTTTGTACCTAAATCAATAATCACATTATAAAAAAAAAAAAAAAAAAAAAAAAGGTACAAAGACAGCATTCAGCTTTAATGCTATGGCCAACAAAAACCGTACCCTCCTCACCCCAGGAAACATCCAAACCCCCAAGTCCCTCTGGTATGAGACTAACCGCACATCGCGCCTATCACCCAACCAAATCCTATGAACATACTCGTACACCCGAAGGAAGTAGAAAGGAAAGAGGCAAGCAGGAAGGAGAGGAGAACCCTTAGCGACATCTACTACAGAAAGTATAAAAACATAAGGAATGAATGAACCCCTGACAAAGGAAATTTACGTCTGATAAGTGATGTGGATCAGCCTGAGCTAGGATGTGAGAGTATGGAGCTGCACACCGGAGTGGTGCCGGGGGACGAAGCGGTGCCCGATGGCAGGATAGGATGGTGTATGGAGGTGACTCTGGTGAGGGGTCGGCGGAGGGTGTGCCAAAGCGGCATTAGCGACGGCCAGGAGGACGGGCGTAACCGAGGCGGATTTTTGTATAGAGACCGAAGATCGACCCCGGGAGGGGAGCAGTAAGGTGCCAGCTGAGGGGGGTGGGAAGGGGGGGGTGGGTGGAGGTGTAACTGAGCAACGGGACGAAAACCAAGAGGGTAGAGGGAGGGGGAATGTGAGGAGGAAGGACAGTCCGAACATTTGAGACGACTGACGAGAGTAACCGCGGCCGATGCTTTTCTGAATGCGAAACGAAGACGAGGTGCTGAAGTTACTAACCGAAGTGTTCCCCGACAGGACCACACAATCGAGACGGAAAGGTACTTCGCAAAGGGCTTGGAAAGCTCAGTGCCGACCGTGAGCGAAGATGACAGAATGCCGACCATGCAAAACCTAAGCGAGGTGTAAAGGTAGTGCAGGGTAAAGGGGACAACTGAACTTCATGAGCGGGAGTCAACGATGAACAGGAACAAGAACCCCGTGGAGGAGGGGGTAGACCCCAGAGGAAGAGGAGGGGTTGTAGCATCGCTTCCCTGGGCAGAAGCCATCAAGGGGGAGGAGAGGGGGTGGTGGTGGAATCCCACGATGATTTCCCTGGTGTTGAGATTTCAATCGCCGGAGGTGTCGGGGAGATGGTTCATGCTAACTACCGTGACCGTTTTATTTTTATTTTTTAATCTCGCTTATTTATTGTTTCTATCGGGGCAAAATGCACAACTGTGCTCATCCCACGGTGTTAGGTACAAGGGTCCTCGGCTGGAACGTAAGCCATGCGGACCAAAACCTCCAACTACAGTCCTTCCCGCTACCCCCAAGCTAAAACCCTCTGACCCTCCCCGACAAAGAAACAAAAATCCCCCGCCCGGTACTATGGGTAGAAACTCCAAGGAGGTGAGACCACGGGCCTGAGAGCCACAAACCAAAAACCCCCGCGAAAGCCTAGCCTAAAAGAAAAACACCCCCAACCGACAGTAGACACAACCAACAAAGGAAAGCAAACCCACTCCCCCAAATCAAACCACCTATAAGCTAAACCGTAGTAAAACCCCACCGGGCCCAGCTCCCGAAGGAATAGGGACTCCTGATTATCGGGTCTCGGGGACACACAAAGGGGAGGTAACTCCCGCGGGCTAAAAAGCCCCGCCAGCCGGGTCTCAGGAAGAGCGATCGAGTTCGTGAGGATGCCGCCTAAAGAAGGAAGGCTCGTGGCAGTCGGAGAAAGATCCGGTCGGCTATTTCGGGAAACAGGACCAGAATCAAATGAAGGTTTAAACATGCTCCCCTAGTCCGAGGACATCAGAAGGGAACAGAGGTCTGGAGGTGGGCGTAGAGCCACGAGCAGTAGGGTGCCAGCCGATCCAAACGTCAGGGAGGTGGAGGGCGGAAGGCTAACCGACACGAGAAGTACGAGGAAGGCCGACGGAAGCGGGGTCACAATGTTTCGTAAAAACCAACCGTACCAGCAGAGCACACAGGAGACGGTGCAATACCAGAGAGCAGTGCCACCGGTGGCAACTACTTTATCGATCGACCGAGACTAAGACCGACCGTTGACGGGTGAGTGGTTGCCGACCCTGGAGGGCTGCCTAAGCGAGCCCTGAGAAGAGGGGGTGAGGGCTAAACTCAACCAACCCCTAGGAACAAGCTTGCCAGGCCTGACCATCAGAAGGGAAAGGAAGAGGGAAGGGAGACGGCTTCACTCAGACAGAGGCAGTGTGGCGTGTCTGAGGAGAGGGGGGTGGATGGAAGTGACGATGATTTCTCGTAGTGTTGAGATTTCAATCGCCAGAGGTGTAGCAGAGACGGAGGATGCTAACTACTGTGACAGTTTTTTTTTTTTTTTTTTTCTTTTTTTTAAATCAAGTGCTTTTGTTTTATTAAGGTACAAAGACAGCATGCATCTTTAACGATATGGCCGACAAAAACCCTGC
>Ga0307509_10012577_pt1 | contig 10111 bp, 10 predicted proteins | sample 10_EM_MG_FD_202245 | JGI IMG/M metagenome (GOLD analysis project Ga0307509, IMG submission 202245) | Populus trichocarpa ectomycorrhiza microbial communities from riparian zone in the Pacific Northwest, United States - 10_EM | ecosystem: Host-associated > Plants > Roots > Unclassified | place... | reverse complement strand
TGTCCCTGGCCACGGCGTATCGTTATTTCTCCAGCCCGCAGGAGCTGCTCCAGGAGACGCGACTCCTCATCCGTACCCCCGATGTCACCGCCGATCTGCCCGCCGACCCGGCCGAGCGCCTCGACACGCTCATCTCGCGTGTCGCCGAGCTCCAACTCGGCGACGAGGCCATGTGGCGGACGCTGGTGCGGGCCAGCCTCGAACGCTGGTTCACCCAGCACGAGCACGGGCACGAGGGCGGCGAGCCGGAGATTCCCACCCGCAACCAGACCCGCCTCGGCCACACCCGCACCGCCCTCGAACCCCTCGCCGACACCCTCCCGCCCGAACTCCACCGCCGCCTGACCATGGCCGTCACCCTCGTGTACGGCGTGGAGGCGCTGATCGCCACCCGCGATGCCTGCGGACTCGACCCCGAGGAGGCGCGGGATGTGATGCGATGGGCGGCGAGCGCCCTGCTGGAGAAGGCGGTGCGCGAGGCACCGGACGCGCGAGAGGCGATGAGTTGACGGAGGCGTGGGAAGAGCGGGACGCGGGTGTCCTACGGCTGCCGTCCGGCCGTCTGGTCAGGGGCCGCGGCCTGCGGCGCCCCCTCGCGCCCGGGGCGCCGAACCCGTCGTACGGCATCTATCTGCTCGGCAAGCCGCCGCCCCAAGTGCCTTGGGAGACACGGTGGTTGCGCTGGCCGGACTTCCGGCTGCCCGCCGACCGCGCCGAGGCGCGCGCGGTCCTCACCGAGGCCTGGCACCGTTCCCTCACCGAACGCGTCGAACTGGCCTGCGGCGGCGGCCGTGGCCGCACCGGCACGGCACTCGCCTGCCTCGCGGTCCTCGACGGGGTACCGCCGGGGGAGGCGGTCTCCTACGTCCGTGCCCACTACGACCGGCACGCGGTGGAGACACCGTGGCAGCGGCGGTACGTACAGCGGTTCGGGGCGTCGTCAGACCCGTCGGGCCCGGAAGCGTAGGCGGCGGCTCTCCGGTTCCAGGTCGACCGCCACGTCCGTGAATCCGGCCCGCTCCAGCCGGGCCGGGAGCGTCGCCGGATCGAGGGTGTTCATCGTGTCCCGGAAGTGCAACACCCGGAAACGGAAGCTCGGTTGACTGTCGCTGCCCGCGAAGGTGCCGCCGGGACGCAGCACGCGGAACGCCTCGGCGAAGATACGGTCCTGGTGGGCGGCGGTGGGCACGTGGTGCAGCATCGTGAAGCAGACGACGGAGTCGAACGACCCGTCGGGCAGAGGCAGTTCGGCGCCGTCCGCGTGGAGCACGGTGGCCCGGTCGCCCCACTTGGACCGGAGCAGACGGGCGGAGTCGGCGTCGATCTCGGCGGCGGTGAGGTGGTCGACCCGCTCGACGAGAACGCGGAGGTTCGCGCCGTAGCCGGGCCCGATCTCCAGTACGTCCGCGCCGAGTTCGACGTGTTCGAGGGCCCAGGGCAGAATGCGGTCCTTCGTCGTCTGCGCCCACTCCTCTGAGCTGCAAATTTTGCGATGGGCTCGGTTCATCGGCATGCGTCGACGCTAGGCGGGCCGGTGGTTGTCCGCCACGGGCTAGGCTGCCGTGTCATGTCGCGGAACGGACAGGGGCGGGACCGCCGGTTCGGCACGGCCATCCTCGTCGGCCAGTTCGTCATGCCGCGCGGCACCGCCTTCGCCGAGCACTGGCATCCCGACCACCAACTCCTCTGTTCCGAACGGGGGTTGCTGCGCATCCGCAGCGAGCACGGGACATGGCTGCTGCCGCCGTCGCTGGCCCTGTGGATCCCGGCGCACGTCCCGCACGCCACGGCCTCCGAGGGTGACGCCGTCATGCGCGGCGCGTTCGTCGAGCCGGGGAGCTGCCCGCACATCGCCTGGCGGGACCCCACGGTCGTCGCGGTCACCCCTCTTCTCCACGCGCTCGTCGTGCACCTGGACCGAACAGACCTGACCCCGGAGGCCCGTTCACGTGCCGAGCTGGTGCTGCTCGACGAGCTGCGTCCGGTGCCGGTGACCAGTGTGGCCGTGCCCGAACCGCGCGATCCACGGGCCCGCGCGGTGGCCGAGGCGCTGCGGGCCCGCCCGGCGGACGGACGGGCCCTCGCCGCGTACGGCGGTCAAGTGGGCGCCAGCGCACGGACGTTGGCGCGGCTCTTCGTCGCCGAGACCGGCCTCGGCTTCGGCCAGTGGCGGGAACGGCTGCGGATGCAGGCAGCGTTGCCGTACCTGGTCGAGGGACTGCCGGTGGAGGCCGTGGCACGGCGGGTGGGATACGCCTCGGCGAGCTCCTTCACGGCGGCGTTCCACCGGGTGGTGGGGGTGACACCGAGACAGTATTTTCCGCGCTAGCCGACAGCAGCTGCCACCAACTCGGCTGTCTCGGCCACCAGTTGGTTGTCGTAGGGCGCGTCGGGCAGCGTCGGCTTCGTGGTCAGGACCGCGAGGACGACCGGGTCACCGGCCTCCGTCCAGGCGATACCGACGTCGTTGGCGGTGCCGTAGTCGCCGCTGCCCGTCTTGTCGGCGATCGTCCAGGTCGCGGGGAGTCCGGCGCGGAAACGGGCGGCGCTCGTCGTGTTGTTGAGCAGCCACGTGGTGAGCCGGTCGCGGTCGGGGCGGCGCAGGGCGTCGCCGAGGACCAGCCTGCCGTACAGTCCGGCGATCGCGCGCGGGCTGGTGGTGTCGGTGATCCGGTCCGGCTCGGCCGAGTTGAGTTCGGTCTCCCAGCGGTCGAGGCGGGTGACCGGGTCGCCGAGGGAACGGGCGAGGCGGGTGATCGCCGTCGGGCCGCCGAGTTCGCGCAGGAGCAGATTGCCGGCGCCGTTGTCGCTGTAGCGGATCGCCACGTCCGCGAGCTGCTCGACCGTCATGCCGTCGGCCAGATGCGCCCGCGTCCGGTCCGAACCGTCGACGAGATCGGCCTCCGTGTAGTGCACGACCTTGTAGAGGACCTCGCCGTGCCGGTCCAGGTCGCGCAGGACGGCCGCTGCGGCGAGCGTCTTGAACACCGAGCACATCGGGAAGAGTTCGTCGGCACGGTGCACGACGGTCTTCCGCGTACCGAGGTGGTGCGCGAACACGCCGACGCGGGCGGTGTGTTGCTCTTCGAGGGCGGCCAGACGCGCGGAGACGCCGGTGTCGGTGGACGCCTGCGCGGGGGTGGCACCGGCGAGGAGGGCCGCGGTGGTGGCGGCACCGGCGGCGAGAAGACTGCGGCGGGTCGTCGTAGGGGTCGTAGGGGTCGTAGGGGACTGTTCGGAGCCTGAGATCACGCTCTCCCTTGTTCGGTCCGCGTCGACGACCGGTCGGTTCCCGTCGACGATCTCTCCGTCACTACCATGCCCACTGTGAATCTTCAGGAGCTGATGGCAGAGCAGACGAGTCTTCGTGCTGTCCCGGCGGTAGTGGCGGGTTCATCGATGGCGGGCGCACGCACGACGGCCGGCCGAGGGCCGGTCGCGGTGACGGCGGAGTCGTGTTTCCGTATCGCGTCGCTGACGAAGGTCTTCACCTCCGCGGCGCTGGTCCGCACGCTGCGGGACAAGGGCGTCCCGTTGGGCACACCCGTCGTCGAACTGCTCCCCGGCCTCGCGCCGGACTGGCGGGCCGACGAGAGCCTCACCGTCGAGCAGATCCTGGGACAGGTCTCCGGCCTGCGCGAATCGGTGGACGCGGCAACCGCGAAGGCTCTGGGCGAGGGGGACGGCGCGCTCCTGGAAGCCGCCCGGCTCGTGGTCCGTGCCGGGAACGAGCGGGAGCCCGGCGAGCGGTGGTCCTACTACAACGGCAACTACTTCCTGGCCGGCTCGATCCTCGCGGCCCTGAGCGGCACGACGTTCGAGAGCGCGCTGCGGGGAAACCTCCTCGACCCCTGGGGCCTCACGCGGACAGGTTTCGACACCTCGGCGGCGTCCGTCACCGGATGGAACGGCACGACTGAACTCCCGCTGTCCGGCTATCCGCGCACCCGTCGGCCCAGCGGGGGCCTGTGGTCGTCGGTGTCGGACCTCCTGGCCGTCGGCGAGGGCCTGCTTGCCGACCGGACTCTCCTGGAGGAGACCGGCCGTCCGCGCACCCGGTCCGACGACCCCATGACCTACGGGCTCGGCTGGGCCCTGGGGCGGTCGGGCCAGATGTATCTCAACGGACGGCTGCCCGGCTACCGGGCCGCCATGGTCCTGGTCCCGGACCGGGACTACGTGAGCGTGGCCCTCGCCGGCCAGGGGACCGCCCTGCCCTCCTTGGCGCGGCTGCTCAGCGATATGCAGCAGCCGCTGACCGGGGACGACATCGCCGAGGCGGTCGACGGCTTCGCCGCCTGAGACCTCGCCGGCGCGGCGCTGCGGTCACAGGGCGAGGGTCATGAGGAGGCGGTGCTCGTCCGGCCCGAAGTAGTCCCGCTGTACGCCCTCCTCGGAGGAGAACCCGAGTGAGCGGTACAGCATGATCGCCGCCGCGTTGGTCGGTTCCACCGTCAGGCGCACCTGGTGGACGTGTTCCGCGCGCAGTCGGCGCAGGGCCTCGACCATCAGGCGCCGGCCCAGTCCGTGGCCCTGCTGGTGAGGTGTGACGGCCAGGCTCATGATCCAACTCACGTAGCCGTCCGAGGTGTTCACGAACAGGATGTAGCCGAGCAGCGCCTCGCCGTCGTCGAGGACGAGGATGCGGTCGCCGTGGATGTCGTAGAGCTGACGGACCACGAAGACGGGGTACGGCTCCTCGGGGAAGGCCTCCCTGTCGACGCGGAGGAGTTCGGGGAGATCGGCCTCGGTGATGCCTCTGAGGGTCAGGTGCCGGTCGCCGTGGTCGGCCAGGAACGCCTGGTCAGCGCGGCGGCCCAGGGAAGAGGAACGTTCCTCCGAAAAAGCCGTCATGCTGCCTCCTGGGGGGAGTGGGTCACATGGTGCCGCGCCACTCGTACGAGTGGCGCGGGTTTGATCTCTCTATATTTCCGGCATCTTCGACTGGTTTCCGAACATCTTGGGCGGGGTAATCCGGCAGTTCAAGGCCGATTCTGGTCGCAAGAATACATTCGCGACGATGCGCCCCCTGTGCGCCCCCGGTGACCGGTCTGTGGTGGCGCGATATCGCCGCACCATTGACGCGAAGTATCCGTCGCCCCTTGGATGTTGGGGTACCGTGAGTAAATGAGCGCGAGATCTTCGGGGGACACCCAGGTGATGAATGCGGACGTCTCCTGGGAAGCATTCGACTCGACGGCCTATGTCGAGCACAACTACCGCTACCTGCAGCCGGAGGACGCGGAGATCCTGCACATCATCCGGGATCATTTCGGCGGTCATTTCCGGAAGCAGGACGTCGGCCCGGTTTCGGGTATCGACGTGGGCGCGGGTGCCAACCTCTACCCCGCGCTCGCCCTGATGCCGTGGTGCGACGAGGTCACGCTCGTCGAGCGCTCGCCCGCGAACGTGAAGTACCTCCGGGGTCAGCTCGACAACTACCGCCCGAACTGGGACCAGTTCTGGGACGTCCTGAGCGAGCACGAGGCGTACGGCGACTTCCCCATCGACCCGCGTCAGCAATTCCGCAAGGTCGTCAAGGTCGAGCAGGGCAACATCTTCGATCTTGAGCGGTTCGGCCCCCCGCGGTCCGCCGGGACGATGTTCTTCGTCGCCGAGTCGATGACCACCTCCTACGAGGAGTTCACCCTGGGTGTCGCCTGCTTCATGCGCGCACTGGCCCCAGAGGCACCCTTCGCCGCAGCTTTCATGGAACATTCGAAGGGTTATTACACGGGAAAGAAGTTCTTTCCGGCGTGCGACGTGGGAGAATCGGAGGTGCGTGCGAGTCTCGAACCATTCGCGGATGACTTTGAGGTGCACCGGCTCGAAGCCAAGGACCGGGTACGTGACGGATATTCCGGAATGATCCTCTCCTATGGCTGGCGCGGGAATTCGGACGCACATGTTCCGGTCGGCTGATCGGACCGATCGGGCCGATCAAAAATGATCGGTGAGTCGGCACAACAGAAGAGGGATATTCCTCGACTGATGGCAGTGCGGTCTGTGTGAGGGGCATGGAATGCAGATCAAGCCGCGCCAGCATCTGCTGGACATCTGGCAGGCGGTCGCCCGCCACTCCTTCGAGGACGGCGCGTGGGCGTGGGGCAAATGGGGCGGGGAGAGCAGCGTCGCCGACGCCGAGCGCCTGCTCTGTCTGCTGTACCCGGCGACCGAGCTGCCGTCGTTCCGGCTGGACGACCCCGACACCACCCAGAGCGACGTCCAGCAGTCGCTGAAGAAGGCGGGCGGACGGCAGGACATCCCGGCCAACATCGTGACGGCCGCCGCCGAGTTCATGCACACCCACCGGGACGACAAGCGGCCCACGTTCGCGGGCGGTTACTACTTCCAGTCCCGGGACACGGAGAAGGACCTCACCGAGGAACAGCGCCAACTCGGCGTCACCGACTCGTTCTCCATGTCCATCACGCTCTGCCTGGCACTGCTCGGCTTCCTCAAGGTCTACGAGTCCAAGACCCGCCGCTCCGACATGCAGGAGACGATCAGGGAACTGAAGGCCGCCACCAGCAACCGGCTCACCGCCGCCATGGTGAGCCTGCTGCGCTCGTTCACGGTCAACATCTACGACACCGAGTCCTCCCAGGGGCAGACACTCTGCGAACTCCTCGGCCAGGGGCGGCTGTCGCAGCGCCAGGTGCTGGAGAATTTCCAGAAGCGGTTCAGGCCGCTGCGCGCCGCCATCATCGAGAGCTTCATCCTCGGCGTCGACGTGCAGGAGGCCCTCAAGGACGAGAGCCAGCTCTTCGAGTGCGGCTGGGCCTGGAGCCTGGTGCGGGACGCGCCCGAGGTGGAGACCGACGAGGACATCGGGGCCCAGCCCGTCGGCGTCGCCAACCCGGTGCCGTACCTGTACTTCACCGTGGTCGCCCTCGACGGCATCCAGGACCTGTTCTCCGACCGCACCCTGACGCTCGGCCTCCTCAACGCCGAACAGCAGAAGCTCGCCGAGGCGCTGCGGCTGCGCTGGGAGATCACCCAGCAGTACTGGTCGCGCATCGCCCGCTTCGACCGCGAGCGCTGGCCGCTTGAGGACATTCCCTGGCGTACGACGGGACAGCGGCTGGAGTCCGAGTACTTCTCCCTCTCCGTCGCGGCCATCCTCGTGCACGACCTGATGCGCCGCCGGGCCACCGACGACGACCTGACCCGCACGGTCACCGTCATGGAGCGCCTCGCCGAACGCGGCCGTATCACCAGCCGGATGACGCGCGACGACCCCATGATCCAGCTGCACAGCCCGGGAGTCACCCTGCCGCTGCAGGGCGGCGGCACCATCGGCCCGCCCATGAACTGGACGATGAGCGACTTCTCGGCCCAACTCCTCAAGCGGACCGTCCAGTTGTGCACGCTCTCCCGCAACCTCTCCGCGCACGACCGGCTGCTGAGGCTGGCCGAGGACATCTTCGGCCATGTGTGGCGGCGCCGCATGGGCGAGGGCGAGGGCTCCGGACTCTGGGACAACGTGCACGCCGCCTACCCGGGTACCTCCCTCACCGAGGGGCCGGTGTCCTGGAGCATCACCGAGCGGGTCACCGAGGTGATGGTCCAGGTCCACAGCATGTACGCGCAGCCCCCGATCCGCAGCCTCGAACTCACCGAACTGGCAAAGGCGTTGCTCTCCGAGTCGACCCACCTCCTCGGCAACGAGCAGATGGCTCCCGCGCCGAACTCGGACGGGAAGCGCGGTATGCAACTCAGGGGAATCGAGGTCAAGTTACGCCGCGCCCGCGACCTGATCGACGAACAGCCCGGCACCGCCTACGCGTTGACGCTCGAAGTGCTCGGCCAGCTCGACGCACTCGCCCGGGCCCGCGCCGCCGCGGTCCAGGGAGTGTGAACCGTGCTGATCTTCGCGGCCTCCGACAAGGGCGGCACCGGCCGCTCCGTGACCAGCGCCAACCTCGCCTACCAGCGGGCGCTGACCGGCGACGACGTCTGCTACCTGGACTTCGACTTCGGCTCGCCCACCGCCTCGGCGGTCTTCGACGTGCCCGACGCCCGCCAGGCCGCCGAGGACCGCGGGCTGCACTCGTATCTGATCGGCGAGATCAGCGAACCGGTCAGGATCGACGTCTGGGCCGACACCGAACACCGGGTGCTGCGCAACCAGCCGCCCGGAGCCGGCCGGCTGATCCTGATGCCCGGTGATCTCAGTGGCGGCGAGTTCGCCACCACCGGGGACAATCTGCGCCGCTGCGTGGACCTGCTGCTGCGCCTCAACGGCGAGTTCGACCTGATCGTCGTCGACCTCAGCGCCGGCCGCAGCTACGCCGTCGACATGGCGCTGGCGGCCACCGCGCAGCGGGAGCTGAGCGGTGTCGAGGCCCGCTGGCTGGTCTTCCACCGCTGGACCCGCCAGCATGTGGAGGCCGCGGCGAGCCTGGTCTTCGGCAAGCGCGGCATCGTCGCCGGCGGGGTCGCCCGCGGACACGACGAGGACACGCTGCGCGACGCCATCCGCTTCGTCCGGGCCGCCGTACCCGATCCCGAGTCGGCGCTGTGGTCGCAGGCCACACCCACCCAGTCGGCGTGGATGGAGCAGTGCGACCTCGAACTGAAGCAGCTGGCCTCGCACCACGGCATCGGCTACAGCCAGGTCCTCGGCTCCATTCCGCTGGAGCCGGTCCTGCAGTGGCGCGAGCAGCTGATCACCGACGAGGACGTGCTGGACAGCCAGATCGCCACCATGGAGACCTGGCAGGCGCTGAGCGACCTGGCCGGGCGGCTGACCGACGACAAGTACTGGGAGCAGGCGTGACCGAGGCCGTGTTCCGGGAGACCACCGCGGACCCGCGTACCCAGTCCGTGCCCCTGGCCCATCTCTCGCTGGAGCTGGGCCACCTCTACATGGAGGACTTCGAGGCGGGCCCCGAGCGGCTGCGCGAGCACTTCGCCGAGGTACGGATCTGGGTGGACGCCGCCCGCGCCTCCGCGGCCCGCCGGATCGGCGGCAAACGCCCCCGCGTCAGCACCTGTTTCCTGATCGACGACTACTTCACCCGCTTCTCCACCCCCGCCGAACTCATCCCGCTGGTCCTCGAAGAGGCCGCGAAGGCCGGGCTCGTCATCGACTACCTGGCCCGCGAGTCGGGGTGCGCGGTCGCCGACCGGATCGAGCCGGCCGAGTCCGTGATGCACCGCCTGGTGGAGTCGCCGCCGCCGGGCAGCCACGGCTCCCGGCCCCCCGTCGGCCAGACCGGCTGGCTCGCCAACGGCCGGCGCACCGCCCCCACCCGCAGCGCCCTCGCCGAGATCACCGCCTGGCAGCCGCCGCAGGAGACCGCGGCCCGCAACCACTCGGTCTTCATGGACGTCGAGCTGTGGTCCAAGACGGACCAGGGCCGCCTCTGGTCCTGCCCGTTCCTGGCCGCCGTATGGCAGTTGGCCCGGCTGGGTCTGCTACGGCACCTGGGCGAGCCCGTGTTGACCCCGCAGCCCTGGACCGGCGGGGACTTCCCCAGCGACTGGGACCGGCTGCCGCCGCTGCTCAAACTCAGCGACTCCCGGGTCGCGTTCAGCGCCTACCGCACCTGCACGCTGATGCCGAACCGGTTCCTCGCCGTGGAGGACGCCGTACGGCTCATCCTCGACCAGGTGGACGTCGACTCCGGCGCACTCGAACAGGTCGCCGAGCGGTCCAGGAGCGAGGGCATCGCGGTGCCGGAGGCGGTGGCCCAGCGTGCGACCTATGTCTTCTACGAGGAGCCCACCCACTCCAACACCCCTTTACCCGAAGGGACATGACATGACGGCACTCGGCGGGCCGACGCGTCCGGTCCTCGCCTGCGGTGAGGTTCGCACCTGTCTGCTGCCGTCCTTCCAGTCCCTCGACGGCCGGGCCGCCGCCCAACTGCTGCGGCTGCGCGCCGACGAACACGTCCGGGTCTCCGAGCGGCCCAACCTCTACGCCCTCTCGCCCGAGGTCCTGACCGGAGTGGACTGCCGGCTGCCCACCTCGAACGGCGCCAAGGTCCGGGCCGTCGGCACGGTCACCGCCCGCGCGGCGCTCACCGAGGGCCGCGTCCTGCAGGCCACCGCCTACTTCGGCGCCCCCGCCGAGGGCCCCGACGTACGCCGTCCCTGGGGG
>Ga0307509_10012576_pt1 | contig 10111 bp, 14 predicted proteins | sample 10_EM_MG_FD_202245 | JGI IMG/M metagenome (GOLD analysis project Ga0307509, IMG submission 202245) | Populus trichocarpa ectomycorrhiza microbial communities from riparian zone in the Pacific Northwest, United States - 10_EM | ecosystem: Host-associated > Plants > Roots > Unclassified | place... | reverse complement strand
GATACACTACAGTAGGTAGTTTACCTCCCTACATTTCCCACCTTGGTAAGTTACCAGGTTATTTACCAGGTAATTTACATGCAAAAAACCTTTTGGCAAATAACCTACAGTTTTTTGCGCAACCCTAGTCAAATCTATATTCTTTTGGTCATGTGATAGAATTATTTGTGTGAAACCAAAATTTTCATTTTGTCCAATGGTGCCCCCCATACATGTGGTCCTTTATCAATTATCAATTATCTTTTGATCCTTAACCTTGCCTTCAAGTTTGAAGTTACCCCTTCTTTCCGGCCGAGTTTTCTTTTGAACCATATTGATGTGCCATATTCCCTCTTAGAAGTAATACTCATAGTCACACTAAGCTGCGAAAATGGTTCTCGTGAACATTCGGGAAACAAATTCATGAATGTCGCGAGTTAGCTGTTATCTCGAAGCTTTCTTATGTAATGGGCCTCATGGCTGCCCACAAGCGCCCATGTGAAACGAGGTTTTCTCCTCTACTCCGATGGATGAAGTAACCAAACTGTTCACCACTGATGAATCCTACCCGCATGGCTGACGCACAGGCGAAAGCTCTGCGTTCTTTTGAACGTGATTTATCCACTCAAAGCGCAAATATCAGGACTCCAACATGCATACCAAGAGTCCTTACGTCCACGATATCCACCACCTACCGCTTTACCTTGTGCCAATGTTCAACCCACCAAGTACGCGATTTGCAAGGATCCAGGGACAATGGCTTGTAGTGCATGCAGGCTCGTTTCGTATTGTTCTAAGGTGAGCAACAAACAGGTGCCCTTCTCTTTGCGCTGAACGGCTGTGTTAGGAATGCCAAAATGCCCACTGGAAACGGCATAAGCAAGGTGATGTTTCACATACAGCTTGCGAAATTTCTTCAGATCGCTAATAAAATTTCCAGATTGTAAGAATCCTATGAGGTCCACGGATTGGGCACCTGGCTGGATGAGGGAGTTCCGCTCTCCGTCGTTTTTCACAGCTACACCCGAGATCCAACGCTTGCAAAAGGAAGAATTCTCGATGGGTGTGTTTCTGTACGTCCTTGGCACATTTACTACTTTCGAGTGATAAACTGACGACAATCAAAACAAAGATGGGGGAATACGCCTGCGGTGGACGTAATCAACAATGAAAACGACGCAAAGAAGGATTTTTCCCTCGCCTTTATTGGTGTGTATTCTAATCCTTGGCCAATGCAGCCTCGTGGTGACGTTCCTTGATAGCCTCAGGTGATCTTCGCAATGTACTACACAGTTTCAATGGTCTCCCGTCGGATTATTCAGGTCATTTAAATATCCTCGTCAATGATCGCGATGTGTTCATCTTCTGTCGCAACGTTGTTTTGCTTCTTATCTTGGGAAACGTCCCCGATGAGACCATTGCTGCCAATATGGCCCTTCATTTTTGGTACTCGGTATCCATGCCCTCAGAATATCGTTTTCAACTTTCCGTCATCCTTAAATCATTTCTTAAACAAGACATCGCTTTCCCGATTCCCCTTGGTCCGCGTTCCACTTTATCAACCTCGTTTCCGAAAGAATTCCTGACGTATTTCTTGCATTTAATTTCTTCTTCCTATTCGATCGGGGACATTCAAGGTGAATACAACCGCATTAGATCTGCACCTTCCCGGCAAGATCTCCGAGACAAAAAGTACACGTCATTGAAGCTCTCTCATCGCGTCGCATTCCAGCAGTATCGTCGCTTTGGAATTGTCCTCCCCTTTGGTGCAATGAATGCCCATTTCAATTGCCCAAACCTTTCTCTCGAGGGTAAATGGCTGCAAACGGACCACGCAGATCCACTTGAGGGTTGGGAGTAAGTGTTCCCATTCTCAACATTTGCATAGCGTATTACTTATGCTGAGGGGGGTATCGCAGCGTCCCCGCCATCACTGATACGGGCAAAGCACACGGCGCTCATCTGGAGGATATTTATGGCTGTCTCTACTTTTTCCTATCCAAACAGCTTCGTACGTTTGCCAGTCGGCTTCGGAAATTTTCATCCTCTTTCACCATACTATCCATGGATGTGCGTGAACTTCCGCTCCTCATCAACGAAAATAAATTTGCTGAATTCAACATTCCTTCGTCAATCAAATTCGACCGGATTGAGGTTTCCAACTATGTTGGACTCAGTGACGTGCTAACACTGTGTGGCCCTCTTCTACAGGAAAGTAGGGGCGCTGCAATAATTGGATATTTCATGACTTGGATGGAGTCAAGATGGAGTTCGAGCGGTGTCTGAGGCACGTGGACAGGTCTTGAAAGATCTTGTTGGAAAAGCGATGGAAAAATCTAAAAGAAAAGGTGAGATCAGATTTATATTTTCAACGAAAGGTTCCATGAACTCTCCAAAGCCTAACCGCGCCTTAAGATTGTCGTCTCACAAGCCATTCCCTTTTAGTTGTCTCATTCAATTGTTCGAGCGGTAACTACACACTAACACTACTTGTGTAGTCGCCCTACATCTGTATGTAGCATTCACTACTATAGTACTACAGCACATTTTAGTAATGGAATTCAAAGATAAAACATTATTCTACTTATGTAGAAACATAAGATTTACTAAATGGTGACTACAGGCACGAATCCCACCTCATCTCCTTCAAAGCGGCAGGTGCGTCGGGGACGAAGGGGGAACCCCTCCTCGTCTCCCCTTCAAAACGGCATGCAGGCTCAGCAGAGCAGGGTTGGGGATTCGGGAGGAACCCCTCCTCCTTGACTCTTCAAAACAACAGGCAGCAGGGACCTCTCCCCGTCTCACGGTAGGCGGCAGGTGACGAGAGAAGCAGGAGGAGGGAAAATATATGTTCCATTTTTTTTCGCGGCGGCTGGACCAACTAACCCTGACCGGGGTCAGGTCCGGGATTCTAATCCTTGGCCGCAGAACTTTCCTGAAAAATCCTGAACTGCCCGAGTGAGCTTCTTGTTTGAAGCCTTAGCTGCTATGATCAATCAGGCATCCTTTCGTGGTAGCTTGAGGTCGTCTGAGAAAGCCTTGGTGTAATCAGTCAACTCGAACATCCAAGGACAACTGCCTGTCACGGGTCTGAAAGCATTTACTAGCGTGTTCGACAGAGACGCAAATATGAGCACTGAGGCTAACATTCGTTTCGAAAAGAAAGATCATAAACTGCAGCGAGTAATGACATCTATACGGGAGAGAAGATGAAGTGTTTTGGACGGAAGTGGAAGGAGGATAATAAATAAAGTAGGCAGGAATGAAATAAGCTTAAAGACGGTCAAAGCTAATTGAGACAAGGAACGGTACACATGTCTACTTTTTTGCACCAGATGGTGCCAAGTTATATTTGAGCGAACCTTTTTGGGCATTTTTCATCGACCAAGTGAAATCGATTTGATCCCCCTCATCGAAGTCGAATAGTCCAGTGGGATAACACTCGAGTGACCTGAGCGCATCAGAAGCATCTCCCCGGCAAACTGTATAACCTTTGCCATGAATCTTGCCAACAATAGGGCTGGCTGGTGTCAAGACAAAATCGTCCTTATCGGCTGCATCATGAGATAATATTGCCATCAGTGCGAATTGCAATGTGAATAAGCACTTTCAACTCACACAACAGGACTGCCGAGAGAGTTCCGTAGATATCTTCCTGGACACTCATCTGGTGAGACATGGACATGCTGGGTGTAATTATCCCCTCTTTTATTCCGCTAGAACCAGCTTGACTACCAGAGGCCGTTATCGTGTCATGCTCGCCCGCCTTGACGATAGGGACACACACGATAAGTTTCTCCTTATCCGCGTCTTCTGTGTTGAAGCATTCAGTGTTTTCTGGACAGTAGGCGCGAACCGGAAGCCTTTGATTCAAATCGTGGCTGAAGCACAAGTCACGGTAAGCCTGTTTGCTGACATTGGGCATACATTCACGGTACAACCACTCCATAACACCGCACAGGGAGTCACGCGGTACTTCGCGACGTAACAGCCCTGCATGATTCGGGCTGACAGCAGCAGGGCTGGCAGACGCCACAGAGGTGTAAAAAGCGAGGAACACCGTCCCAGTCAAAAAGGTGGTCGAGATTGGCAAGAGCATTGTAGAGGCTTGAAATGAGTGTCACTTTGGTGTCGCTACCATGTGGCGGTGGAAATCAATAAGATTGTTTCGGAGGAGTGCTTGTCGTGCTCACCTTGTGTATCTGGATTAACTTGATGGGGAGCCAGTGTGTCTTTGAACCAGCTTATATAGTATGGCGGTGCCTCACCTACACTGCGTTTCAGCTTTCTCAGAATAATATGATCTGCAACCAGGGATAGAAAATTTTGGGCCCTTCGAGTTCCTCAAAAGAAATATGGGGCGATCAGGGTAGAAGTTTTGATTCATGCCAGAACCTCAAGACGAAGATGCAGTTCCATATCTGGGCGTGGAATACGAGTTCTCACTTTAGTGAGATATTCCGTTTACCGTGATAAGATATATTCTCATGACCATGTCCAGAAGATGGTTGGAGGAAAAGTCGAATGGGGACTCCCAGGACAAGAAGGAGGCCTAAGCGGTCTTCCACAAGTTTTCCTGGACCAGACTGATTTCGTCGTCTACCATTTGGATGATTCCATTGTCAGTTAATGTAAGAACCAGCGGAAAACAGATCGAACGCTTCACGAGACAATGTCATCAAATGAGTGAAACCAGCAAAGGGATGTCATCAGCAAAATTGCTCGCGGCTTACGCTTCATATAAGATACCACGTGGCACATCGTGGCTGTATATGGCTACCGTCGGGCCTACGGCGAGAATTAGTCACGAAGTAGTATGTACTTGTGATGTTAATAATTGGCCATTAGGCCTCCAAGTTTTCCGAAAATAATTTGTATATTGCATTTAAATATAGGGCCATACATATTAATTGTAGAATACATTTCTGCAACACTTCTGTCGGGCCTACTTATGCATGTTCGAGGCCAATATCAAATTACAGCCTACAAACATTATATTGTCATGTCCAACCATACATATCCAGACATCGGGCGGTCAATTTTGCTGATGAATATGTTTCGCCTTTCATCAGTTCTCCTGGGAAGGCTATCCCAGGCTCCTGTAGGCCCACTGGCATGATCCTGTTCGCATATCGGCACGTCTGCTTTTCTCTTCCAGACACTAATTGGGCCATGCCTTATCCCCAAATTGTAATCAAGTTGTACTTACATGCGGACGATTTGGCGCAAGAGTCCTCAACTTTAGTGACTGACTGTTCGCTTGCAACGAACCAGAAGACTATACCAACGTGGGCATGGGGATTGAACTCGGTGCGATGAGAATTCGCATCCACACATTGTGCTGCCTGGCTAAGTAATGCCCAACTCGACACCAACTTTTCAATCTGGTCAGATATGATTTGTTTTGCTTGTGAGCGGGGTTGATGGAGTGAACAGAAGATAAATGGAACATTACTGTACATGTATTCGGTATAGGTGAGGACCGAAACTTTCGGTGATCATTACATTAAGATCGTGAGAATGACAGCCAGGAAATCACTTTTCCTGAGGTGGCTTACGTTGATTCGCAACATGAGACCGGAGGGTGAGCAAAGAGTTACAGTAGGAATAGATGGATTTAGTCAATAGAAGTACACATTGACACTACATAGTAAAACATGAAGTGTACACAGGAGAAGACGTCGAAGCACAGTGGTGGTAGTACATATAAGAAAAATGAAACTGGGCTGCATAGTAAGGAATCTGTACTACGTGGTTCCGTAGTATCAATACCGAACATTGCAGAGTAGTGGGAACCTTACAACGTCTTACGATGCACACAAGCGCTGCCATTGTGAATGCAAGACGGGAAGCGCCTTCGGGACACTAGGCATATTCAGCTTGCTGACGGTCATTTCCAGGCGCTATCTGAACGGGGCGAAGGACCCCGACATCCTCCCAGACCTTCCTAATGACGTCACGCTGATGACCAGTAGCCGCATCGACCGTCAAGCTTGCAAATTTCGCAAAGTCGCAACCTGCCGGAACCTTGGTGTAAGCAGCCCACCAGATTTTCCCAGCACCCTCCCAGGAATATCCACCAATGCGGGTGGCCGCGAGGTAGAAAGCGTAGTTCGGAATTCCGGAGTTAATGTGTACGCCTCCGCCGTCCCTGGTCGTAGGATTGTATTTATTCATGTGGCGAGGCTGGGGATCAGTGCCGAATACAGGGCTGTTGCGATAAGCTTCACCTGGCGCTTTCACCGACCGGATAGCAGCCATCTTGCTATTGACGGAAATGATGCCTTCACCAAGCAACCAATCCGCTTGTTCAACGGTCTGTTGCCTTCGATATTGCTCGATCATGCTCGCGAACACATCGGACAGGGATTCGTTCAGCGCGCCGGTCTGGTTTGCATAAATGACATAGGGTGGCCCGCTGGTTGCGTTCTTCACCATAAAGGATTCGGTGATCCCGTGGACGACTTCGTGGGCGATGACATCCAAGCCGTTGGCAAAGTAGTTGAGGGTATCCTCGTCCCCATCGCCGAAATAGACAGCGTTATTGGTGAATATCGCATTCAAGTAGTTGTTCATAGATCGATCGAAACCAGTGAAGTGCACGAAACCCCTGAGGGGCATAGAGGTATGGCCGAAGACTTTCGAGAAAAATTCGTATACAGTGCCTACAGTAGGGAGAAATTCGTCAGCAATACACTCTCTCTATGGAAGTTGCGACCGTACTTATGCCATTGAAGCAGGAATTGACAACACGATCTTTTGACTTTGGAGAGTCTTGTGTACGAGCGAGTTGTTCCTCGGTAGTCCCCCAATCATACACTTGGATGTTCGGAGTACCAGGTGGTAGAGCCTGGGTAGTTTGCGAGACGTCCAAAGTCTCTACGTCCAAGCGTTGCTGGCGGAGACTCTGCGAGATGTCCAAAGTCCCCTGTGCGTCCGAGCGTTGTTCATCCGAAGCTTCGCGAGATTTGAGAAGAGCTTCAAGGATGTAAGGTGGTACGAAACCGCAAGCATGGTCACAGTGAGAATGAGAATGGTCGTTCATGGTGGTGGAAGGGCTCTGAGTTTCGCTTTCCGTTGTGAAGGACTGCGATAATCTTCTCGACCTCAATGGAGGCCCTCTTTATATGGTCCACGCAAGGTCATACAACCATATTTGGAGAGAAGAAAATACAGACGGCAGACGGCAGACTGAGATAGTATGAGATATGAACAATAGCATTTGAAGTAATGTTCCTGTGGTGGTCGACGGGTTCCTGTACCTAGAAAACCCCTGCTTTTGGTCAACAACGGGAGGATCCTCTCGTTTGTCAATCCTGGAAATATCATCCTGAATGAGATCTGGGGTTGGGCGGTGTATTGTCGACCGTCGACGAGTATACTATCGTTCATGGGAGGAGTGAAAGAAGAAGACGAAAGAGATTTAGGTGAATTGGCGGTGGTTAACAGCCATCGAAAAATACACGAGTCGAAATGCGTACCTGCTCTGCGTCCCTGCCCAGTGCCAAGTCTCGCAAGTTTTTTTCGCCGGCACGGAAAAGCGTTTTGCCAAGCTGAGAGACCCGAAAATGTGGTGAGTAAGAATGAAGCATTATGTTATTAGTTTGTATTTCTCGAGGTACAATCGCTGCTCGACTTACAACTTGGCACACTTGGCGCGGAGCCCAACAGCACGTGCTCAGATAAGCCAAATTCTAGCTATGAAGTCCGAGACTAAGATCACTAAATCGATCTCATTCGGACCCCGTCTTCATCCAGGCCATCTTCAGCGATTACGGGCGGTGTATATGCGACTCATCCTCCACGACATGAGGAGCGTTTATACTTGGAAGCTAGACAACCTAAAACAATTGCCGACGGTGGAGGCGAAATTTGATCTGGTCGCCTCCGCAACAGCATTTACTAATGGAGAGACTGCCTTGGAAGCTTCTCGAAAGATGTACTCTCGCCCTCTGGCCCGGATCTGGAAGCCTTCACTGAAATGCATCCAGACTTTTGGATGGCCCACTGTCGCCCTCCGATTCGCACATGTCACGTTCAACCAGATGAGGCACAAGATGCCGCAATCTACGAAACCATTGGCTCCATCATCGCCAGTCTCATTCCGTAGTTTGAACTCCCACAGCCCCCCGCCGTCAGAGTCGTCCACAACAATCACAGATTCATTCCGGTCCTCTGGATGAGAATGCCTTAGAAGACCGAGTGAAGACAGACGAGCACCGTCAAGCATAAATTGCGCACTTGGAGCAGCTAAGAATGCTGATGTTGGGAATGGAACAGAGATTGGAAGTAAGAGAGGGTAAATTGGTCAAAGCTGTGGAAAGGGCGGAGAGTGACTGGAGAAAGTACGAGGCTGCTGCCGCTGCGCATGCTGTTAGTACAACTATGAGTGGTTGAAAATTTGCCACTTCGATTAACGGACATGTTCAAGTTTGGATTACCATTTGTTTACCTATGATATTCCTTCCCTTTTAGGGGGGACTCGTAATAACCAAATTTGGACTTGTTGAATTTTGTGACGTCAGTGATTGCGCGCCCAGACCTCAGGCCTCAACGTTCAACGTTCAACGTTCAACGGGTATCTCCTCTCGGCCCCCCCCTTTATTCGCATCTTTATACCAACCGATTTGAGAAATGAACAGGCGACATGGAAACACCTGGTTTCTCCGTCTTCAGGTAGCCCAACTGACTTATTCGCCTGCCGCGCATTCGATCACTGCTTCCCGGTTCCCCCTCAGGCTGCTCCAAGCGTCGTGTTGTCTCCCGACGAGATGCTCCGTGCCTGCATAGAGCGAAAGTAGCGCTGACGCCGTGCACAGGATCGGTGCTGCCGTGAGGGCTTCAGGTGTGCCTAATATCTACACCTCTCTTTCATGGCCTCAACAGTGGAACAGGGAAAGTAACGACTGTGTGGTCAATCCATGCGGCGGGTATGAAGGTTGCGTATAACAATGGTGATGGGTTGGTTCTGCCCCTTCCCGGGTGCCACGATCAGACCAAAACTTATCCTGCCTTTTATCTGTGTCTGATAAGTATTGGTCACGTTCTCCTAATGGCGTCGCAAGGGGTTTTGAATACAATTGTCGCCAAGATAATTGTTATATTGATCTGGTCTTTTTGGTTGATAACCTATTCAAAAGTGCTATGCAGTTTCGTCCCGCAGTGCCAGTGAACCAGGGTCGCCGAACAGATGCCATCTTTTTTTTAATGAACTTCAAGGCTGCATCGTGACGAATTTTCCTCCCATTATCCCTGCAAGTCTCAAGATTTGTACTATGAATCTCTGACGTTCGTGTTTCCTGCTGTTAAATTCCAATGATCCACTATCGCTACTGGCAGATAAGGAATGTCCCATGTGCGACAATCTATCGTTCGAGCCAAACGGGTAGGACCATAATGAATTCTATAATTCTATGCGGCGTCCACCCTGGACCTCACTCAAGATCTCACAAATAGTCGATACGTTTACGAAACCACGTCGAATCTTTCCCTGTCTATGCCCCCAGCTATCTGTCACTGACTCTTAAAAGGAACTTGTTGAGACTCGAAATGGTCGAGAGTGATGAAAGTAAAAACTATAAATTCTGGCGCTTTCTAGTAATAGGTATGTATACCGTTTTTCGAGGAGATCGTGCTCTTCATGATGGAGAAGAGCAGAACCTAATTATTTGAACCTGCCACTCACATGAGTCCTAGGTGTGAATATCGCCGATGCCTCGACCATGCTCGTCAAAAGCGTGTCACCCGTCGATGGTTTGAGCTACAGCGTTCAAAAATCGCTGGACCCCTATTATGGAAACTTGGCAGCCACCGCTTCATTGTCTTTACTGTGTATCTTCATATTTCTATTGTATGTTTGGTTCTTCATGTTACTCTACTATCCCATTCATAGTAGTCTATTACAGATTGCACCAGATTTGCTATGGAAGTTTCTTCTGCATTGTTGAAATAATCTGGATGTGTGGGTACCTCACATGAACGTATTATTTTTGCTACTAACTTCCGTCCTCAGTCTGTGCTTGGGTTGTATGGTTTACTTTTGGTATCATAGCAGCAACCGTCAACTGCTTAGGTTGGTGTGACAAAAAGCCTCATAACAGTCGGGTACTTCAATCGCATATTCTTCGCTTCT
>Ga0307509_10012575_pt1 | contig 10111 bp, 7 predicted proteins | sample 10_EM_MG_FD_202245 | JGI IMG/M metagenome (GOLD analysis project Ga0307509, IMG submission 202245) | Populus trichocarpa ectomycorrhiza microbial communities from riparian zone in the Pacific Northwest, United States - 10_EM | ecosystem: Host-associated > Plants > Roots > Unclassified | place... | reverse complement strand
CGTCCGCGGCGGCGGTCACGTCGGTGGTGGAGCTGGAAGCGGTGCCGGTGCCCCACGAGTTGGTGGTGTTGGTGAACAGGGTGCCGGTGCCGGAACTGGTGGTGTGCTTCAGGTTGTACGTCTTGTGACCGCCGCGCGTCGCGTCGGTCAGGCTGTACGTCGTGCCCGACAGGGTGGTGTCGAGGCTGACCGTGCCCGAGTAGAGGGTCTTGCCCGTACCGGTGGCGTTCTCGATGCCCTGGTACTCGAAGAGCTTCTTGCCGGTGGCCGCGTCGGTGATGACGTGCAGCTTGTTCGGGGTGCCGTCGTCCTGGAGGCCGCCGACGACCGTCTCGTAGGCCAGGACGGGGGTACCGTCGGCCGCCCAGATGACCTTGCGGGCACCATCGGCGGCAGACTTCGCGGAACCCAGCGTCTTGGCGGCACTCACGGCCTGCTTCTCGGCCTTCGCCGCGGTGATCTTCGGCTTGAGCGAGGCGACCTTGATGGCGGCCTTCGCCGCCTTGGTCACGTGCTCGGTCCTGCCCGCCTTGGTGGTGGCGACGACCAGGTCGCCACCGAGAACCGGCAGGCCGGCGTAGGTGCGCTCGTAGCGGGTGTGCACCGTGCCGTCGACGTCCTTGACGACGTCCTTGACGACCAGCCTCTCCTTGGCGCCGAGGCCTATCTGCCGGGCGGTCGCGTCGACATCGGTCTGTGCCTTCTGGATCAGGGAGGCACGGGCTGCGTTGGACAGCGCGGCGGGTGAGCCGGCCGTCCGGGCCGCGGCCAGGGACCCTGCCTGGGCCGGGGCGGCGGTCGCACCGGTGGTCAGGCCGGTGGTGAGGAGGGCTCCGGCGGCAACGGCGGTGGCGATGGCGAGAGTTGTGCGCTTGTGACGCGCGTAGAGGGGGGTCACGCAAGCTCCTTGGTGGGGGGATCCCAGTCGGCGTGGGGGCGCCGGCCGGAATGGATGTGAAGTTGCTGAGCTCGTGCGGCGGGTGGAGAGAGAGTGACATTAGCGACGCGTACATGTCATGACCTCTTGAGTGATGTTGGTTGAAAATTTGCTGTTCGGTTAACGTCACGGGAATGCGAACGGGCGCTGCCCCGAAGGGGGGAACTCCGGGGCAGCGCCCTGCTGTTGCACCTCGGCGCACGGTCTGCGCGAACGTCGACTTCCAGCTGGTGAGAGTGGTTTTGGACCAAGGCCACTCCCCTGGCTCGCCCCTGTGCGGACGGAAACCAGGAAGCGCGCGCGAGGGCTGAACTCAGGGCCGGCTGGCGGCGTAGAACGGCATGGAGTCGAGCTGGGCGATCTCGATGTTCTTGCCGGTGCGCGGGGCATGGATGACCTTGCCGTCACCGATGTAAAGACCGTTGTGCTGGCTGTCGTTGTACCAGTAGATGATGTCACCGGGCTGCAGGTCCGCCTTGGACACCTTGCGGCCCGCGTCGTACATCTGCTTGACCGTGCGCGGCAGCGATACGCCAGCGGAGCGCCAGGCCGCGCCCACCAGGCCTGAGCAGTCGAAGGAGTTGGGGCCTGTCGAGCCCCACTCGTAGGGCTTGCCGAGCTGGGCGTACGCGAACTCGATGGCGGTCTTCGCGCGACCGCCGGCCGGACCGTTGTAGCTCGCGGTCGCGTCGCTGGTGCCCGCGGCGGCGTCTTCGTGCTCCTGGGCGGCTGCCACCTTGGCGCGTTGTTCGGCGGTCAGGCTGTTCAGGAGTTTGCGGGCCTTGGTCAGCTTGGCCTGGACTTCGTCCTTCTTCTCCTGGGCCTTGGCACGTGCCTCCTTCAGCGCCTCCAGCCGTTTCGCGGCGTCAGCGCGATCCTGGGTGAGCTCCCGCTGCTTGCCCTGGAGTGCTCGCAGAGCCGCAGCCTGTCGGTCGCCGGTGCGGCCCAGCACCTCGGCCTTTTCGAGGTAGTCGTCCGGGTCGCTGGACAGGAAGAGCTGCACAGTGGGATCGATGCCGCCGGTGCGGTACTGCTCTGCCGCCAACGGGCCCGCCTTCTCCCGCAGTTCGTTGACCTCCTGCTGCTTGCGGGCCAGACGGTCCTGCGCACTGTCGACCTCGTCCTGCAACTCCTGCTGCTGTTCGCGAATGCCGTTGTACTCCTCGGTGGGAGCCTCGGCCTCCTCGTAGAGCTTCGCCACCTGCTTGCGCACCTCGTCCATCGAGGGCTCCGGAGCCGCCTGACTCTGCGTCGGCAGCAGGCTCACCGCACCGGCGGCGATACCGAGCGTGGCTATCCGGGCACGGCTGGGCGGCTTCGGCCGACGGTGGGTTCCCATCGTGGGGTGACTCCTCTGCGCGTGGTGGACCGAGGGACGGACGCGGAATCGGCCGAAACAAGCAAGTGCGTTAGAACTTAGTAGCTTAGTAGTAGCGGTAGCAAGTGAGTCCGAAACTCAGTGGACTTGGGCCGGCTCGCCGTCAGCCGAGACCGGGCGGACAGGCGACCAGCAAGGGCAGCAGCGGAACCACTACGGCCAGGGATGCCACGGAAACCCAGAATGCGCGGTGAGGGGTCTTGCGCGGGCCGAGGACTCGCTTGAGGCGGATCAGGACCGTGTGCCCGCCCGCCGCGAACGCGCCCTTCGGCGTGCGGGCCGCCGCCATCTCGTACATCGCCGTGGCCAGCGCCTCACCGGAGTGACGGCGCAGCGCACGGTCGTCGGCGACCATCTCCAGCAGGAGCGCGGTCTGTTCCCGGGCATGACGGGCCAACGGCAGCCCACAGAACACTGATTGGTACGCCTCCGCGGCGGCCAGGACCAGATGATGACGCCCTACGATGTGGCCCTGCTCGTGCGCCAGTACGGCACCGAGCTGTTCCGGCGTGAGCTCACGCACGGCCGCGTCACTGATCACGACCCGGGGCCGGCGGCCAGGCAGGCAGTACGCGGCGGGGACGTCGTACGGCAGGACGATGGCACGCAACCGGGCGGAGTGGCGGCCGACCAGGTCCACGGCCTCGCGGTGCCGCGTCCGCGCGCGACGGGCTCGTACGACGTGGAAGGCGAAGGCCGCGCTCAGGGCGAGCCCGATGGCGGCGGGCAGGACGACGGCGAGCTGATCGGCCGCGTGGGGATCGGACTCGCCCGTGCCGACTCCCAGTCCGCAGGAGTGCAACAGCCCCACCAGGCCCGCTTCCAGGTGCTCGGTCGGCATGGCCAGGTTGTACGCGGCGAGCGCGATCCCGATCGAGAACGAGATCAGCAGGGCATGCCACACCGCCGACGCCAGGGCCGGGGCCCGGTGCGGCCAGCCCGCGCGCAGGAGCAGGCGGGGAGCGACGAAACCGACGGCTGCCGTGTAGCCGACCAGAACGGGGACCGCGTTCACGACTTCGCCTGTCGTCCCACGTTCCGCAGGGCCTTGCGCAGGGCGGCCACCTCGTCCTCGGACATGTTCTCGACGAAGTGGACCAGGGCGGCGGGGCGGTCCTTGCTCTCCCCCAGGCCGTCCTCCATCAACGCGGCGGCATACGCCTCGCGGCTGCGGACCGGCGAGTACAACCAGGCCCGCCCCTGCTTGCCGCGCAGCAGCCAGCCCTTGCCGTAGAGGATGTTGGTGACGGTCATGACGGTGGTGTACGCGACGGGACGGGTCTTGTTGATGTCGTCGACGACCTCGCGCACCGTCGCCGGACGGCTCCACGTCCAGAAGCGATCCATGATCTCCGCTTCGAGATCCCCCAGCCGCCGCATGGGCCCGACTCCCTTCACCGCCAAGTACGTAAGGCCATAGTAGACGGCCGGCCTCTCCGGGCTTCCGGAGCGGAGACCGCGGAGCCGAGTGGCTGAACCTCGGCCTGCACGACCAAGATTGGGTCAAGTTCGGGTCATGTTTCCGATGTGGCGACAGCGCCGGAATGGCATCCCCGATTCACCGGCGGCTGATGGTCTGACGCCCGTCGGCACCCACAGACGCACAAGATCCGAGGAGCCACCTCCATACACAGACCCTCCCGTCGCCACCTCACGATCGCCACTGCTCTGGTCGCCGCCACCGCGGCCGCCGTCGCCGTGACCTCCGTCGCCGGAGCGTCCGACACGAAGCAGCAGGCCGAGCGCGCGATCAAGGGCGGGAAGGCCAAGAACGTCATCCTGCTGATCGGCGACGGCATGGGCGACTCGGAGATCGCCCTCCCCCGTGACTACACCGTGGGCGCCAACGGCCGTCTGAACATGGACAAGTTCCCGCTGACCGGCGCGTACACGACGTACGCGGTGCACGCGGACGGCACGCCGGACTACGTGACCGACTCCGCGGCGAGCGGTACCGGCTGGGCGACCGGCGTGAAGACCGTCAAATGGCCGCATCTCCAAGACACCGGGCACCGACAAGGCCGTCCCGACGATCCTGGAGCTGGCGCAGAAGAGCGGCTACGCGACCGGTATCTCAGCGGTTTCGCCGTCGACCCGAAGAACGCCGACCACGTCTACCTCGCGGTCAACGGCTTCTCCCGGCACTGGACCGAAGGCCCCGGCGCCGGCGTCGGCCACGTCTTCGAGTCCACCGACGGCGGCACCACCTGGAAGGACATCTCGAAGAACCTGCCCGACGTGCCGACCGACTCCGCGGTCGTCACCCCGAACGGCGGCCTCGCCGTCGCCACCGACCTCGGCGTCGTCTACCGCGCACCGGGCCGTACGACCTGGAAGCGCGTCGGGAACCTCCCGGCGGTCGCCGTACTCCAGTTGAAGCTGAGCCCGGACGGCCGGACGCTGTACGCGGCCACCCACGGCCGCGGCATCTACACGATCGGCGTGCGCGACCTCCGCTGACCCGGAGACGGCCGACAGGGGTGACCCCGGACCACCGGGGTCACCCCTGCGTCGTGTACGGCACCACACTCACGTGCAGCGTGAAAGCGGTCCGCGCCGCGCCCGCCACGTCCGGCGCCTTCGCCGACGCGGTGATCTCGGCGGCCCCGGCCCGGGTCCCCGCACAGCGCAGCGAGGCACGGGCCGTACCGTCCGCAGCCACCCGCCAGCCGGACACCAGGACGAACGCCGGCGCGGAACTCCCCACGGCCGTCCACCGCTTGTCGTCCACGCGCGGCTTCAGTACCAGCGACACCACGGTCCCGGGCCGCACGCAGAGCCGCCGCGCGACCGCGGCACCGGGACCGACGACGACCTCCGCGCGCCCGGCGGCACAGCTCCCGGACGCCGACACCGACGGGCTTCCCCCGGTGGGACTCGCGCCGCTCTCCGACGCCCCTCCCACCTGCCCGCCACTCGTCGACGCGTGACATCCCGCCAGGACGACCGCCACGGCGACCGTCCAGCCTCCGGCCCACCACCGCATCCCGCCACCTCCCGGCCCGCGCGTACAGGACGACCACCAGCATGCCCCCGCGCGGACCGTCCCGGTCGGATCAGAGGGTGGTCATTACGCCGTCCAGGGTGACGGTGGACCGGGCCGAGGTGCTGCCCGCGAGGACGCGCAGCTGCACCTTGTGGGACTTGACCGTGGTGCCGAGGGTGCCGGTGAACACCACTTGCCGGTAGGCGGTCTTCGCCGCGTAGGTGTTGACCGTGCCGACCGTCTTTCCGTCGACGACGACCGCGAAGCGGCCCCCGTTGGACTTCTTGGTGGCTACGACGCGGAGCTGGGTGCCGTTCGCCGTGAAGGAGACGTACGCGCCCTTGGTGGCGGAGGTGCGAACAGTGCCCGCCCACGCGGCAGTTGCGGACCCCGACTTCCACGAGCCCGTGTAGTGCAGGGCCGCGGCCCGGTCGTCGAGCGGGATGCCTGTCGTCGCCGTCCTGCTCCACGCGCCGGTCTGGCCGGCGTCGTCGTGGGCGCGGACGGAGAAGCGGTAGGTGACTCCGGGCACCGGCTTCAGGGGGCTGCCCGACTTGCCGAAGGTCGCCGACGTCGCCGTGGTCGCGGTGCGCCAGGTCTGCAGCGGGCCGAGGATCCAGGCGCCCGCGCTGTTGCGGGTGGTCACGCGCCAGGCGATGTCGTACGACTTCACGCCCGCCGTCTTCGCCGACCAGGTGACCGGCACGGCCGCGGTGGTTCCCGCGCTGCTCGCGACGGCCGGTGCGGTGACGGTGGCGGCGGGGACGGTCCGGCGCAGGGTGACCTTGCCGGTGGCGTCGGCCGCGGGCCGGCCGGTGACCGTGTCGGTCGCGGTCAGCGTCCAGGTGTAGGCGCCCTCGCCGGCCGCCGTTCCGGTCCCCGTGGTGCCGTTCCACAACGGGGCGACCTTGCCGGTGGAGCTGGTGCCGGTCAGTGAACGGACCTGTGTGGAGCCGGACTTGAGGATGAGGGTCCAACTGACCGGGCGGTCGTAGGTCCAGGTGGGGGTCCAACTGTCGGACGAACCGTCGCCGTTGGGGCTGAAGCCGGCCGGGGTGGTCGCGGCCTGCGCGGCGGTGGGGACGCCCGCCCAGGTCACGTGGGTGACGCCGGAGTCGTCCATCCAGGCCGCCCAGGGGGCGTCACGGTCGACCGTCCAGCGTCCGGCGGCGGCCGAGTTGGCGCGGTCAGGGAGCGGGAAGAGGGCGTGTGCCGTGGTGTCCGTGCCGGTCAGGGACTGGGCGTTGAGGGTGACGGCGGCGCTGCCCGAGGCCTTGGTGAAGGTGTAGAGGACGTCCGTGCCGAGGATCGGGGTGCGGACGGAGGCATCCACAGTAGTGGTGGCCGAACTGCCCGCCGTGAGCAGCAGACCGGTGGTGGTGGCCGCTCCGCAGGTGGTCAGCAGGATCCGCGAGCCGCGCACCTGGAGGCCGCCGGGAAGGCAGTTGACGGTGGCGACAGTGGTGACCGCGCCGGTCGTGATGTCGGTGCGGTGGATCGACCAGGTGGTCGTGGTGCCGTTGCGCTCCGAGGAGTACACGGCGCCGCCGGACAGGGCGGAGCCGGCCGGCACGCGCTGGGAGTGGCCGTCCGCGAAGGTGTAGAGGAGCAGGGTGCCGTTGTTCACGGTGGTCCTGTCCGAGAGCAGCGCGTGGGTGCCGTCGAAGTCCGCGACCGTGATCGCGGAGCCGTTCGCGTTGTCCAGCGGTGTGCCGACCTGCGTCCCGTTCTCGTAGACCTGGAACTGGCCCGCGCCGGCGGCGTCCGTCTGCTCGACCAGGATCCGTCCGCCGGCCGCGGCCAGCGTCTGGTGCACCGGCCCGCCGGAGTACGCCAGCACCCGCGACGGCGTGCTCGCCGAGGCCCCGGACGGACCGACCGTCAGATCCGAGCGGAGCACGACTCCGTCGAGCCGGGACGAGTCGTCGGCGGTGTAGAGCGCGCCGCCGGACAGGACCAGCGCGTCCAGCCTGGCAAGTCCGGCGGGGATCGTGGTGGCGTCGCCCGCGGTGGTGGAGACGCGGCCGTCGGTGAGGGTCTGGATCGCGGCGTCGACGTCGGGGCGGTAGAGGGACGTACGCATCCTGCCGTCGTCGCCGACCTCGACCTCGCGGAAGCTGCCGCCGAGGTCCTTGGCCGCGGCGGATCCGTCCCTGGGCATCGCGAACAGTTCGTTCGAGGCGTCGGAGTCGTTGCGCTGGTACCAGGCGAGGGTGTCGTCACTGATCCACCGGGCGTCGGCGACCGGCAGGGTGACGGTGGCCGGGGCGTCGCCGGGCGCCGAGCGCTGCCACTCGGTCAGGGTCGCACCGTCGACGACACCGAAGTGGTCGGGGGTGAACTCCAGGGCCTGCGGCAGTTCGCCGGTCATGGGCTCGGCCACGGTGACCGTCGCGCCGGTGGCGAAGTCGACGTAGACGATCTCGTAGCCCCAGCCGGGCGCGGTCCGCCGCAGCACCAGGGCGCCGTCGGCGTCCGAGTCGAGGACCTCGTACTGCTCGTCACCGGAGAGGAGGGTGCGGTCCGTGGCGCCGGGGGTGCGCAGCAGCAGGCGTACGCGGTAGGCGGAGGCGTCGTCGTAGTAGCTCTGCTGGACGAGGATGCCGTCGCCGGCCTGGCCGCGGTAGCGCTCGTCGCCCGCGGCACCCGAGCTGTCGTAGGCGACCGGGAGGACGTCCTCGGCGCCGGAGTCGAGGTGGCGCAGGGTGACGTGGTCGGCGAGAGCGCCGTTCGGGTTGGTGGAGGTGGCCGCGGCCACGACGCCGTCCTGGACGGAGACCGCGTGGACGGTCACCGTGTCAGCGGTGTCCGCGAGCCGGCCGAGGTCCTGCGGGGTGCCTCCGGCGACGGCGAGCCAGCCGTGCGCCACCGTGTCGGCCGCGGTCGTCTGCTGCCAGACGACCGCCTGGCCGGAACCGGACAGATCGGTGGCGACGGGCACGGAGGTCGTCCGCGCGGGGAGTGTCGCCGACACGTCGGACGCGGTCCCGGGTGCGGCGACGGCCGGGACGGTGGTGACGGCCTGGGCCACGGCGAGGGCCGTGAGGGCCGCTACCGGGACAGCGAGGAAGCGGCGTCTGTGGGAAGGCATGGCAGCCCGATCTCTCTTCGAACCCTCTTCGAAGCCCACTTCGAACGGCTTCGAGTGGCTTCGAACATCAAGGCGGGGATTGTCACACGGAGATCAGAACCGGCCGACGGCGGTATGCCGTTCGTACGACCGGGGGTTCGGCGTGGGGAGTTCCACGGTGATGCGGAGTCCGCCGGTGGGGCGGGGAGTGAGGGTGAGGGTGCCGTCGTGTGCGTCGGTGATGGTCTTGACGATGGCCAGGCCCAGGCCGACGCCCGCCTGGTCGGTGTGGACGCGCTCGGTGCCGCGCTGGAACGGTTCGGTGAGCGTCGGGACCAGCTGCGGGGTGAGTCTCCCTCCGGTGTTCTCGACGGTGAGCGCCACCGCCCTCGGGCGGACCTCCGTGGTCACCCGCACGGCGCCCTGCGCGGGCAGGTTGTGCACGATCGCGTTGTGCACGAGGTTCGTGGTCAGCTGCAGGAGCAGCGCCGCCGATCCGATCGTCGGGGTGATGTCGCCGCCGGTCTCTACGGTGACGCCGTGCTTCTCCGCGAGCGGCAGCAGCGTCTCGGTGGCCTCCTCCGCGAGGAGGGACAGGTCGACGGGTTCCGGGGTGAAGGACCGCTGGTCGGCCCGGCTGAGCAGCAGCAGGGCCTCGATGAGGTCGATCGCCCGGGTGTTGACCGCGCTGAGCCGCTCGATGACCTCGCCGGTGTCGCAGTCCGGGTCCGTGCGCGCCACGTCGAGGAGCGTCTTCGAGATGGCCAGCGGGGTGCGCAGTTCGTGCGAGGCGTTGGCCGCGAACCTCCGCTGGCCGGCGACATGTGCTTCGAGCCGCGCGAGCATCGTGTCGAAGGAGTCGGCGAGTTCGCGGAACTCGTCGTTGCTGCCCGGCAGTTGGATCCGGTGCGCGAGCGATCCGGTCGCGGCCAGCCGGGTGGCGCCGGTGATACGGGTCAGCGGGGCGAGCATCCGGCCGGCGAGGAACCAGCCTCCGACGAGCCCGAACACCAGCAGACATGCCAGCGAGACGGCCGCGATCGGGGCGAAGGCGCGCACGACGGCGCCTTGGTAGCCGGGCATGAGGAGGAGCCCGACATGCGGCACCCGGTTCAGGAACACCCACACGGCGGAGAGCAGCAGCACACCGGCGACCATGAGGAACCCGGCGTAGCTGAGGGTGAGTTTGACGCGGACGCTGAGACCGGGGGGCCTGTCCATGGGACCGGGGGGTCTATCCATGGGGGCCTCCGTCGGTTGCTGTGTCGATGCGGTAGCCGACGCCCGGCACCGTGGCGATCAGCCAGGGTTCGCCGAGCCGTTTGCGCAGTGCCGAGACGGTGATGCGGACGGCGTTGGTGAAGGGGTTGGCGTTCTCGTCCCAGGCCCGCTCCAGCAGGTCCTCGGCGCTGACGACTCCGCCCTCGGCGGCGACGAGGACCTCCAGCACCGCGAACTGCTTGCGGGTGAGCGCGACATGACGTCCCTCGCGGAAGACCTCCCGGCGGAAGGGGTCGAGCCGCAGCCCCGCGATCTCCCGGACGGGAGGCCGGTTGTGGGCACGCCTGCGGTCGAGTGCCCTGATTCTGAGCACGAGTTCGCGGAGCTCGAAGGGTTTGGTGAGGTAGTCGTCGGCGCCGAGTCCGAAGCCGGACGCCTTGTCGTCGATGCGGTCGGCGGCGGTGAGCATGAGGATCGGGACGCCGCTGCCGGAGGCGACGATACGGCGGGCGACCTCGT
>Ga0307509_10012574_pt1 | contig 10111 bp, 7 predicted proteins | sample 10_EM_MG_FD_202245 | JGI IMG/M metagenome (GOLD analysis project Ga0307509, IMG submission 202245) | Populus trichocarpa ectomycorrhiza microbial communities from riparian zone in the Pacific Northwest, United States - 10_EM | ecosystem: Host-associated > Plants > Roots > Unclassified | place... | reverse complement strand
CCATTTTGGTTTAGTCTAATATATTGCAATTTTTACCAAGCAAATGAGTACTGTGATAACATTCCTTAAAATATGCCTCACAATAATTATTCATTTGGAGATTTTGTCTGATAGAAATTACTTGGGCGCACTAATATAAACAAGTAGGCTAATGCTAAAATCACTGTCACAACACATGATGTAGTTTGACCTTTCTTTTGATTTTGTGGGGTCTTAGAGATGTTACTCGGCATGCTCTTAGCACATCATAAAAATGTACCTGAAATGCAATATTTTCCTCCTTGCCTATGATATCATGGGAATAAACATTACTGCAGGTTATTGGAATCGATCTACTGTCCCAATCACTATTGCCAGCAATTGTTGAGCTCGCAGAGGATAGACATTGGAGGGTTCGGCTTGCAATTATAGAGTACATACCTTTATTGGCAAGTCAACTGGGTGTTGGGTTCTTTGATGAAAAACTTGGTGCTCTTTGCATGCAGTGGTTGCAGGATAAGGTTTGTATTTCCACATCATGTGTGCCAGCAGTTAAAAGCTCACTTTTGCTTGTGCATCGCACCTGAAAATTTTTGAATCTCGGTTTTTCTCTGTTTGCTTGTTTGATGTGTCTCTGTTCAATGATTAAAATTTCTCAAGTAGATTAAGATTTTCAGTCTTCATTTATGAAGATATAGAAAAGATTTGGGAGTCATAGGACTTGAAAATACAAGTCTTTATGAGGATTTCTGCTCTTCTTGGAATTGGTGTTCAAACCTTTAAATGAAATTCATTCAAGTAGTATGCTAGCCTTTGTATACTACTGGCTTTGCTGTTTTTTCTATCATTATTTTATTAAGTTTTTTCTTGTAAAAATAATGGAAAAGTGAGCTTTGAATTTCTATATAATACTTTACTAACTTTTGGAACTGAGCTCCTTTCTGCCAATCACGTTGTCATGAAGATTAACTGGTTTATTTTGAACAATCTTGTCTGGGTATTTTCTTCAGGTCTACTCGATTCGTGATGCTGCTGCAAACAATTTGAAGCGCCTCGCTGAAGAATTCGGTCCTGAGTGGGCAGTGCAACACATAATTCCACAGGTTTGTGTTGCACTGGTTTGTTTGAATTTCACCACTGTCTAATAATTCTGACTTTTCGTTGCTATTAATTTCCCAATGGTGGGGTTGGATGTGTTGAATAGAACACAATAGTTTAGGATCAATAGGAAATTATGTCTTCTTAACTATTAGAAAGAAATCCCTGGATTGATGGTTTGGCCTCTTTCAATAGTTGATTGTTTTTTCTGCTTCAATTTGACAAGCCAACTATGTAGCCTTCCCCCCCTGTTTCTGGCTTGATTATTGTTTTCGTATTTCTTTCACATTTTATGTCTGTTCCTATCTTCTAAAGAACTGGATATTGAAATGTCACATTTTATTGCAGGTTTTGGAGATGAGCACCAATCCCCATTATTTGTATCGGATGACAATTCTACGTGCTGTCTCGTTGCTTGCTCCTGTGATGGGTTCGGAAATTACATGTTCCAAACTGTTGCCAGTGGTCATCAATGCATCAAAAGACAGGTATTGGATGCGTGGATTGTCAATCTGGTTTGTAAAATTGTTTCATTCTAACCCGGCAGTTTCTGAATGCTGGATTTGATTTCACTAAGCAGGGTACCCAACATCAAGTTCAATGCGGCGAAGGTGCTGCAATCGCTCATTCCCATAGTTGATCAGTCTGTAAGTCGCTCTTGTTTTTAGCAAAGACTAAACCTTTTTTTTTTTATACCTTTTTTTCCTGCTTGTCATCTTATTGAAGTATTGTTTATTTTGTTCATGGGTGCCTTTTCACTTTCTTAACCTCAATGGGCCATAAATTATATCTGCAGGTCGTAGAGAAGACTATCTGTCCCTGTTTGTTTGAGCTAGGTGAGGATCCAGATGTTGATGTCCGTTTTTTTGCCAACCAAGCTCTTCAGACTATTGCCAGCGTCATGATGTCCTAGACAGACTCCCTTTTAATATTGGAATCTCGTTGTGAGCCCATGTACTGAAGACCCTCTGTTGAAGTTGCCATAATTTCGGGTCATCAACCCCTTTAATATTGGAATCTCGTAGTGAGCCGTGTTGTACTGAAGACCTACTGTTGAAGTTGCCATAATTTCTGGTAATCAAACCAGTTTCTTCTTTGCCGACATTTTGAGTGGGTAGGCAATTGTATCACTGTGAGATGTGACCGCCATGTAAAAATCCGTTTTTCTGGCTCCTGAACGAATGCGCGCTCTCATTTTTCCTCATGATAAACGTTGTTTTTGCTTTGTTTGTATCCCGTGTCTTCCAATAGGACTTTCTTCGTATCCTTTTTTCATTAGAAAGATAATTTCAACAAACTACTACCGTTTAAGTTGTGGAGAATTGGCGTTTATCCTATACAGTGAACTGAATATAGGACATGATCTCAAACCATTCAAGCTTCAAGTAGCAGTCGCACTTGCACAGAGCACAACAGGGGATTCCCTCGAAGACTCAAGTGAGTTCAACTTCATGGTCTCTTTATGTTCCTTAAACTTGTTCTTTTTATGTATGAAATCAGCTGTTTCTGCTGTCGCCAAAGCAACCAAGGAAATTGTTGGCAGTTTGGCACTGCTGCTGGCTTGTTGGGGTGGATATATTGCAAGTTGGAAAAAGAAACGAAAAGTCTTCGGCTTTTTATATGATCCGTATTGATCAAGAAATGCACACCCTTTGGCTCCCAAGAACTGAATTATGAGTGCCCTGAATCAACTGAATTGAAGGAATCAGTTTCAGTAAAAAAAATGCAAGTTTTCATTTGGTAGAAACAAAAACCTGTTTTTTTTCTTGAACTTCCAATAGAAAAGTGAGAGCATGAATTTGTTTTCACTGGAATTATTTACTTTCTGTGACAGTAAAATTAATGTCATTGTTTTTATCCATGGACTGAATGGTAAATCATGTAGATTATTGGCAATTTGTAGTGCGTGCGGATATGTCGCGTTAAATTTAGAAACCCGAGTTAGAAATTGCACCCACCACCACGTGAAATTAAACTTTGTTTTGCTTGGCGTTTGAAAGTCAGTTGGTGAAGTATGGAGTCTTCCATTTCCCTTCTTAATTATAAAGGAAAAATTACCTTTGAAATTGCAGTGCTCTTGTCGAGAGTTGAAAAATTATAATTTATATTTTAAGTTAATACAAATTTTTTAATTGGATGAAAAGGCTGAACTATATAATATATCAAAAACTGAAACAAAAAAATCAGAAGTTTAATGACCATATGCAATTTCTTTCTTTTCAAATATCATTTTCTCTCTCTTTTCATAACAATTTGAACCCAAATCAAGAACAAAATCTAGTGTTTTTAATTGATTCTTCTCTTCTTGCCTGGTTGAAATCTCTCTCTTTTCTTGAAAAACAATTTGCTATGTTTTTTCAAAAGCCATGGAAAACCCCAAATTTCAAAAACAAATATATGATTCAATAATCAGACTTTATTAAAGAAAAATAAGTGTTGGTGTGGTAGAGACCAAAGTGCCACAAGAGAGTTCTAGCGTACACAATTGAAGGTGAGGATGTGGGTTTATGGTTGGAGATAGCTGCTGCTGGTCATTTTGAACATAATTTCCCATCAATTAGTAAAGGATGACAAAAAGCTCATAGATCAGATAATTGTCCTGAACTACTTTACTTCATCTCTTGCCTAGGATCCCTGACCTTCTAAGAAGACTTTCTTACAAGCATTAAAATCATGTCATCATGTACTCCAAGGACATTCATCCTCGTCAGCCTCGAAGAAGAGTTAGTTTCATCTTCATTAAAGGGTCTTAATTAACCTCATCATCTCTAATTTGTAAAATACGTACAATTCCTATTTTTTACTAAATTGTTTTAGAAACTTATACAAATGCATTTATCAATTAAACATATGGATTTTTTTAATTGTATGTTTACTTTTTCTCTAGATTTCTAGAAAGTAAGAGAAATTCTAAAAATTTAACTCAATTTCTTTATTATTTAAAAGCAAGCCAAACGAAATCCAATTTTCTATTTTGAAAACATGTTTTTCTAATCTTTTATGAAGGTAATGTTAAAGTAAATAAGAGGTGGAAACTAGAAAAAATAATATTTTCTAAAGTAAACATAACCTTAATCTTTTGGTTGTTTATAATATTATATTTGGTTGTGTATGATACTTTTAATAAACCCTTATATAAATGCTCGACAAGCCATAAATGTTTTTTATATATATAAAATGCAGGAATGAGATATTTAATTTTTGAAATTCATAAGAACTAATTAATTAATGTCATTAAATTACAATGACACAATTATAATTAACTATACGCTTGATTGTAACTATACTAGACTGAGGAATGATAATCTCGGTATGCTAAAACTGACTAAAAACAAATCCAGACCATTAAAAGAAAAAAAAAAGGTGTTGAAAATGGTAGCACAAACAGATTTGTTACAAGTTCGATGGAAACTATTTGTGATGGGAAAGCTGCTACGTAATACAAAAATACTAGTCAGCAGATGTGGGGGTTGAGGCATTGTTTCGTCGACCGGTGGCTCGCCCCCAATTGAAAACTTCAACTACCATAGACACCAACAAACGTTATAGGTAATTCGTGTCTCAGCTGGCCATTTTTTCCTATAAATAGAACCTACAAATTTGACAAGAAATCATGAGCTTCTTACAATTCCATCTTAACCCTTAGGAAGTTCATCTTGTACATTGTCTTATGGAAATAGCCAAACTCGAAGAAGATGATAAAGGAACCAGCCTGCACTCTATGAATGAGGTACGTACTTATACTCCATGAAAATTTCGATTTTTGTAGCAGTTACCCATATAGCTAGGGCAACTCATGAAGAAATATGAGTATTAATTTGAAACAAAGCCAAATAATTACATACCCCGATACATTGTTGTTGTTGTTACTGTTGTTTTATGACTGATAAACCAAAAAAAAAAGCATAGTATATATATACCCGTAATTAAGTCGAATTATATATATATAGTTATGTTCTTGCCGATGATTTTGTTTTAATTAGCTTTTGATCACTATGGTTTGTAAGGCTGCTTAGTGATAAATTAGGTCAATTGCTTAAAAATCACCGAGTCGGTGAAAGTTTTGATCACGAATAATAATCACTCTCTTATTTCGTTTTCTGTTATGCAACACGTCCAGTTCTACTTGATTAATACTGGCAGAACTGATACATAACATGCATGCACAAGAAAATGAGAAATACTGCGCTAAGCACTATATCTGGAACAACCTTTTCCAATGTATCAAAATATATAAAACGACAAGGTTTTAATTAATTCATCTTCCACCTCAACTTCACTTGTACGTAACGGTGTGCATGGATCATATATATTCTTACGAATGCCGTCTATATATTTGCAGGAAAGAACCAAATAGGTTCCTTTGGAATCTTCATTTGAGCAAGATTTATAACTCTATTATTTTACTGAGGAACGCCATGGTCGAGCACTGAAAAGAAGCCTCGACCTCGAAACTTCATGGGAGGCTGTGTCGTGAGTTGGATTCCTTTATTAACTACAAGTTGATTGATTGTGTTTCTCTATCGTCCATTCAAGAAGAAGAAGAAGAAGAAAAAGGGACAATTTGGTTACTGCTTTACTTCAATTTCCTAACTTTGTCACAAAACTGCCTTGAGGATAAAATGTTGAGCTGCTAGGCAGCAGGTGAGTAAGTAGCTTAGGGCTGAAACCTGAAAACGCTACAATCTTGCAATGTACTCTGTATAAATAGCTAGTGTGCTAAGCAATATCAATAAAGAGATCTTCTTCCACATATATCTGCTACACTCGAGTAATTGCTGGCAACATTGCATCTATCCAGGGATGCACCTCAGCAGTTAAAAATTGAATTTTTACTTGGAGTTCTCAACCACTAATTTTTAGTGGAACTTAAGAATTAGAAAGGGACATATATATATTATATACATTTCATCCTTCTATTCTTGACATTTTCTTAATTCTTGTTTGAATTGATTGGGTCCCTTTACTGAAAAGCATTAATGAGGTCCTTCTATCAATATGGTTCCAACGAGTTTTCTATTAAATATATATGGACACAGGTGATATATATATAATTTTACACTCAGAATCTTTAAAATAAGAAATTAATATCAACGGAAAAAATGAAAAATATTAGAAAAAAATAAATTATACAATTTTGAGAATTTATAAAAAAATTGAAAACAAATATTAGATTTAAAAATGGAAAAATAAAAAATAAAAAATAAAAGCCTTTAGAAAAAAAGGAGTGTATTTTAAATATATAATGGGCCGAGGAGTTAATAAAGGCAGGCCCATATCATATTGACTGCCGAACTTTGATTATGCGTTCAATGGACTTGAGTGGCCACTTGATGCAACCTCTCCAACTCAGGCCTCGTTCTTTACTCTTACCGATGAACTTTTTCTCTTTGGTTTTCATATTTAGATTTTAGATTTATTTATTTATTTATAGATTTGGAGTGGCCACTTCCCTAAGATTTTCTAATCGTAAATTAAAAGTGTAACCAGACATTTATTTAGCTCATAACCTTCTTTTCCATTTTTCACTCTACGTCACTCATTTGAAAATACAGTACAGAGTTTTTTTAAAAATAAATTTCCACTTAAAATAAATTTTTATTTTTAACATCAACCTATTAAAAATCATTAAAACACATTAAAAAAATCAATTTAATAACTTTTCAAATCAAACCATCTATAAATAATAATAATAAAAAAAAGAAACACAGCTTCTTTTCCATCTCATGGTCTGTTCCATTTTTGCCCAAATACAATGTGCCATCATCCCTAAGATTTCTTTCCTTTTCCTCTCTCCTTCGTTGACCAACATGTGTAGCAGATGGGTTATACGTGAATATCTATTTGCAGCACTAAAAGCATTGAATTTTGCATCATATAAAATTGAGAATTGATTTCCTTGGTTACCTAAATAAAATTCTGAGTATATATAGTTCTTGAGAGAGGAGATCATATTCCACTAATGAAGTCCTTGATTTGTGACATCATTTCCAATGTTCGAGTTCGTGAGAGCTGGGACTTGCTTAGAATCTGAAATGCGTGCCCTACCCCTTTATGAACGACATGCTCCACCATTTTACCAGCTCTATCCAAAGAAGCAACAAACTCCAAGCTCCTGTCTTTCAAGATATCCATCTCTGATATGCACACCATTATTGGAAATCTCAACAAATCCTCCAATTCCACGTCTAACCCCTTGGCTAGAGGGTTGCACCATGGATGGTCCCGGTTAGATCCACAAGGCAAAGCTAATCGCCAATATGTATCAGAGGCTGCCAAGCTAAGCGCCGAGCGAGGTGATTGTACGAGGTATTTTTCTGAATTAGTGCGTGCCTCTCCTCCGAAAAATGGCTGTATCAAGACAATGCCTCTGAGACTTAATGGCTTCATGGCTGCAGCGGCTTGTCCTGCATTAAAGGAACCAGGTCTCGTGATGATGTTATAGGCTATGTTGGCGCCAGCACTATCTCCAGCTAGAAAGATGTTAGAGAAATTGCACTGACTAGTCCACCAATTATCAGCACCAACACTTAGAGCTTGCTGTTTTAACCACATCAGAGCCTTTATTCCATCATCATAAGCTGCTGGGAGAGGACTTTCAGGCGCTAAACGATAATTAACCGACATGATTATGGAACTGGTCTCAGCAGCTAGCCTTGCTAGGAAGTCATGGTAGCAACTCCAAGCAGCTGAGCCTACACAGAACCCACCTCCATGGAAATATACAAGTAAAGGCAGCTTACCATGGCACTTTATTGAGACATAAAAACGTGCCCAAATGTTTGTGAACTTGTCAATGACTACGTCCCGTGAGGTCACACCGAGCTCGTGAGGTAAATCACTTGTGACACACGGAACAATCTTTGGTCTCTCCACATGCTCATCTTTGTACACTTTGATTAGCCCATCAATTTCCTCGGTCACTGCTCCATGTTGGTGACAATCTTTATCGATTTGCAGGCTTAAATTTAAACCATCTTTAACATTTCTGGTTCCCATGGGAGGTGAGAAATCAAAATGAAGAGCAAAAGCCCAACGAATTTCAGTGGTTATACTAGTGTGTGTGTGTGTGTATATATATAGGAGGCAAAAAAGACAAGGGCTGAGTTATCCCGTTATTTCTAGGCAAGTGGGCAATTGGAACTGGACACGTTCTTCACGGGATCCAGGTACGGGGTTGGTTGGGGACTGTGCTCTAAGGTTCCTCGTTCTCAAGTTAAGATTGAGCTCCTCATCTTAATTAATAAGTTTGATTACGTTAATCACAATATCATGTTGTCTTGCACCTTCGTATCAGTGATTTGGTGTGTATGGAAGAATAAGAAAATGCCATTTCATGCTGTGATATTACAATATTTATATTTATATTTTATTTGTTCGAGGGAAATTGGTTTTTTTATAGAAAGTAGATTGACAAAAAATATATATTTTTCAATATTTGATATATATATATATAAAGTTAGAAAACACTTTCTTAACTTAGCTATGCCATGAAAAGTAATATGAAAAATTACTTATTAATATTTTAATTTTTTTCAAGTTTATATACAGTTATTTGACCACTTACAATAAAAATAATAATATATAAAAAGTATAATGGTGAAAAAAATTATTATATCGTATATTTTATATATAGTTTATTTTATAAAATATAACAATACATATAATATAAATATTTTAAATATAATATTATTGACATATAGCATTGTTAAGTATTTTTTAAGTAATTAAATAATGAAAAATGAGTTGAAAATTATTTTCTGGTTATAAAAAAAAATAAAATAAGTTGAAAATGATATATTTTGAGTTATTAACTTTTTGAAAATAGTAAAATATTTATTTTTATCAAACATTTTTTAGTTTTTGGAGAACATTAAAAAATATTTTTTTCATAGTATCCTAATTTTATAACTCAAGTTATATGATTTAAAATATATGATTATTGTATAATATAACATGTCTTAATTAAAAGTTTAATGTCTTAATTAAGAATTTAAGAATTATAATATTATACACAAGCCCTTATAAGAAGGCCTGATGAATATTTTCTTTTCATCATGATTATATTTGAATTTTGTACATATTTTTGTTATTTTAGATACGGTTGGTTATAAAAATATATGACCGGAGTTAAATAATATTTAAGCAATTATAAATAATTGATATGAGAAGACCATCAAACTAACTTTTTTTGTCTGGTACACGTGTGACGAGAACTATTTATAACAACAATGTCAACGGTCAGAATTTATAGTTCAAGTTTAAATATATTATTGTATAAAACATGTGTTATATAACACTATAGCCCATAAATTCTGACCCTTGAATTTGTGTCAAATTTAAATATGAACTATAAATTCTGACCGTTGAAATTGCTGTAACAAATAGTTCTCGTCACACGTGTACCAGACAAAATGTGATTTTAAACCAGAGTTGACCTAAAAATCAGCGTGTATTTATCATGGTAAGCCAAATAGAATAGTGGATGGATACTTGGGTATGCAAACATTTTCACAAGGTTAGCACTTCGAAAGATCCCCTGGTGCGTGGCATGACATTGTTGACGTTTTGAGAAACAAGGGCATACTGGATGTGTAGTGTCATGACCATCTGTAATCTACGGGGAACGCGGTACAAACCGTGTTTTTAAAAAATTGAATTTTTTTTATTAAAATTTAATATATGTTGTATGTTTTGGATCGTTTTGATATGCTGATGTCAAAAATAATTTTTAAAAAATAAAAAAAATCATTGGAATGCATTTTGGCGCGAAAAGTTATTTGAAAAGCAACCGCAACCACACTGCCAAGCAGTATAATCCAACAGGATTAGATAAAATTTTCAAGAAAGCAACTAATAAAAAAGTATTAGAAAAATAACACAATTTAAAAATAATTGTTGTTGAAAATAGTAATTGAACATGATCACTGTTGAGAACAACAAAAGCATATCTCTCTAGATTTAATTAATATTATAAAAAATCAATCTAAAATTTTATGAAAATTCAATGGCAAAGAAAAAAATGGGTTACCAA
>Ga0307509_10012573_pt1 | contig 10112 bp, 15 predicted proteins | sample 10_EM_MG_FD_202245 | JGI IMG/M metagenome (GOLD analysis project Ga0307509, IMG submission 202245) | Populus trichocarpa ectomycorrhiza microbial communities from riparian zone in the Pacific Northwest, United States - 10_EM | ecosystem: Host-associated > Plants > Roots > Unclassified | place... | reverse complement strand
GCGTGCGGACCGTCACACAAAGGTGGGCACGATAGTGTGCATGCAATCACATAACTCGTGTCCAACCGATCGCCCGCGGAACAGCCCGTAAAAAAGTGCACAATCGTGCGTTCAAGGCAAGAACCCTTGAAAGTTTGCTCGATTGGCATGCAGAAGAGGGTTCGTCGGACGAGCACCAATGTAGATATATAGAGGGCAGACAACTTCTTTACGATAGCTTCGCAATAAACCACGGTGTGGGTTGGTTTTGTTGCGTGAAGCCCCTAAGAGGTCTTAAAGTCTCTTTTTGCTAAACTCTCAACCTTGAAACTCATGCCGCAGGCGTGTTACACGAACATAGGCGTATGTGTGGCATAAAAACACCCCTTCTGGACGACTGGGATAACCATGCGAGGGAAGAATCTTGTGCATCTAAGGATTTGAAGGGATACAACTTGATTAAGTGGTTTCATAGATAGAGAAACCTCGCGGCAACGGCACTCGCACTGGCTTTAGGTCTCCCATGTTCCTGCCACATAAAGGAAAAGAACCTCGAGGTCATCGGCATAACGTTTTGCATTATCGTACAACCCGAGTACCAGTATTCCTATAACCTGCCTCTCCATCATGTTGAAGGGTATATGCATTTATTAGGTCAGGACATTCCTTTAACCTTGTTCGGCCACGAATCGCTGTAAGTAATCTAACACATCTCATCTGAAAGAGTGAGAGTGTCGTGGGGAGAATACGTACAAGTGGGAGTGAAGACAGAAAAACTAAGTAAAACTGGTGCCTGCCGACAGTTCCCACCAAGAATCCCAAAATGAAAAAAACATGATCAAAATAAGGATCCCGTGCTGTCCTATGCCGACTGACTCGAACTGAAATACAAGACCGTTTACTGTTTGAAAGAAAAACATCACCGAATCATACAGTGGTGGCGTTTTCAACAGACCCGAGGTCCCCACCAAGGGACTTCAATTTCATCTGAGACATGGAGGTCTCGGAAGAAGTGAAGTGTTGGCCAGCGTCCGAGAATGAAGTTGAGCTGTAACCAAGAGGTAGGTGCGTGGGAACGGGGCGCGGCACTGATCCGGTTCCTCCATTCCGAAGCCTGCCCGATGGTGTATCCGACAATCCAAGAGCAACACGAATGATAATCAGTGATGGTGCGATACCCTGTGGGTTGTCATCGGGTTTAAAAGTTGCCACCCAGGTCACAATGAGAACTTTCCCCTTCATATTGAGTCAGATGACAATTACGTACGTAGACCTGCACCGCAATCACCCCAACGATACCCTGGGCGGGATGCCGGATAGCGAAGAGCACAACAAAGACAAGTTGCACGGCCAGATACACCATGCCACTCTCCACGATGATGTCGATCGCCGCCCGGCCTGTGTCCATGGGGAAACGTGCGCCCCGAGAATCTCGCGCGCTGCGAGAGGATAGGTACCATATGCGCACCGCGATCAGCGTGGTAACCATCACATTGGCGCACAATGGAAGAGCGAAGCCCGCCAGACCCAAGGGTACCAACGAAGGTGGCGCTATTGGCGAAGTCGGGTCGATATGCGATAAAAGGTAAAGGACCTCGATAACGCATACTGCGAAGAAAAATGCAGCGGATTGGTAAGCGTTGGCTCCAATGATTGATTACTGAGGACCTTGCCTGGGCTCGCAATCGCAGCAAGACTCGGCAAGATGATGATCCAATAGTTCTTGGACCAAAGCAACCAACAGCGGTAGATGAGGATGACTTCACCAATGAAGTCTGTGAGCGAGATGAGGAAATCTGCGCCTACGAGCTCGTTCGTCTCGTTGGCGAAATTTTTGACGCCTGCGGTTGACTACAGGGGTGTTCAGAGATTGCGTGGCTTCAACGGTGTATGGTGCGTACCAAGACATCACAGAAGTGGTAGAACTCCAGTGCAAAGTGGGTGGAACAAGAGAGGTACAAAAGTATACTGATGGTGAAGATTGGCTTGTTGACACAGCCCTGGTTGTGCGAACGCCTGAAGGTGAGGTGGGTGGATACGATGAAGAGGATGGTGTAGCACCCTAGAGCAAAATGAGAAATCTAATGGTCTTGTCAGGACTCGCAAGCGGCGCACCGTATAAGACCGCCTCGCACGCGAAGCCAACTAGGGCTGCCAAATCATTGTCGATTGCCATTGCTGGTCACGGCGCGAGGGATCACCAGAAGGGAGTGGGGATGCGTGATCCAGAAATCCATGATTGGGGATGGATAAATAGCCTGAGGGTGAGGGGTGGACGAATAAAGCGGAAAGGAGCCTTCGCCATGGGTCGGTGACCAACTAAGGGACAAGGTATTGAAAGAAGGCCCAAGAGACTTGTTGACGAGGGAATTTCCACTGAATCCGAGGCATACCGCGTGTAGCGCCAAGCCTGTGGATAGTTGTCAGCCGATAACTTCACGGCATGGAGGGCGACCCTGCATCGTGGACCTATCCTAATCCTAAGTGGCAACGTTTGGAGGACCTGTTACAAGAAAGTAGAGATATATGATTCTCACCCGACGCCGCGGCTGGAAGGTGGCTGGCTAGCCTCGCCAGCCAGGCGTTCGGAGACCTCCTTACTCCTTGCAGGGACAAAGTTCGGCGCAATTTTAGCGCAACTACAAAAGGGTTTACGCGACATGGAAAAACTTCACATTTATCGAAGAGGAAGGCATTTTGTGTCCGGGAGAGACCAAATGGCACAAAATGAAGCGAAGCAAAACCCAGGTTCCGGGCCGAGTGGCTGGCGTCACTGTAAAACTTCTCACGCATTTTGCTGACTTATACCGATCCACTGCACTGAACCCAAGAACAATATATATCGTAGCTGGTATATGAAATCCGAGCTCAAGCCCGTATTAAGGTAAGAGTATGCGCGTACAAATATTCCCCACAATTCCCATCTACTTTAGAGTAACTCGAGGAACTTGAAGCTCGCTGTTGACTTGTTCCCTCACGAATCCTGGTTCCGTTGCCCAAACAACGAAATCGTGACTTTGGGACAAACACTGCCCAGTAAGAAATAGTGACGAGAAGTCCATCTGAACAGTCCCTAGGCGACTGGCACTGAGGAGTCTTTCTACTGATCATGCTCTACCTCTTTTCCCTAGTTGGGGCTCTTGTTGAGTTTCTCATGCGTCTGCCCATCAGTGTTGATTGATGAGTTACTATTGATCATCCATCATCTGTGGAGTCATGTCACGGTGCTGCTCGAAGACAGTGCGCACAGCTACTCCCATCGCATTGGGTGGAATCGTTGTGGCGTGGGCCTGCTTAGCCCTTGGGAACTCGGGATCATTTATTTGCTTATTGTCGCGCATACTAAATCGCCATTGGCTATAGTGAGCGGGAGAGGAAATATGAAGAATGACGCACACGTCAGAGGATCCGGGGGTGAAGTCAACTAAAGAGCGATGCATTCGCGTGGCGGCAATCGTCATTGTGATTACAGCGGGAGCTTGCAGCATCTGCACCGCAGAGGGGCGTAAGAAACCGAGAGCCTCTTCTCACTGATAGCAAGGACGTTACGTTGTTAAGTGGGTCTAGTATTCCGAGCAGAGTTCAGTGGACTTTGGTCGTTCAAGTTGGTGGGGGAGAGAAGGGATATTACCATTCAAATTCAAAGCAATCATCACCTAGGCATGACATATATATAAATGAAACTGAGATAGTGGTGAATCAGCCAGACGTACTGCTGGTGGAACCTCAGCGGCAGCAGCAATTGATGTCCAAACGAGTCCCTTTACGAAAGGAAAATGTGTCATCGAACAAGAATAATTACAATGAGCGAGAACTGGCACCAGACCTGTTTCCAGAGCAGGTTAGTCAGACCAAAGGTGGCACCACCACGACAGCGCAGACGAAGTAAACCAACTAGCATTATGAGAAGCAAGACAATGTCGGTAGCAGCAAGAGAATACAGCGAGGGCGCGTTGTCCACAGGGTTGGCAACGGCACAAGTGAGGAGTTCAGGTACCCATGTGGCGCGCAGCTGCGGATGAGAGAGGGTGAGAGGATTCAAATTGACTGAAAAATTATCACTCACCCGCGTAACACCTATTTCCAGAGAGCAGTTTATGATTCCACATCACCTGCGGTGGAGGACAAGGGACTTGCCTTGAATGAGGAATGCAACGTTGATCCCCCATGTACCGACCGCAGTCGATACAGCGATCTTATTTTTGTTCCAAATTGCAATGCTAGTGGGCCCAATAAGTACCTGATTTTGGACAGGGTAATTGAGACGAAATATAAATGATGACATACATGCGAAGAACGATCAATAGCGAAGCGGTGGCCAAAGACAAATAGGAAAAAACCTAGGAGATAGATATTGGACCGGTGTTAGGTGTTTACCCTCAAGGATGAGAATACAATATGGCGGTGCTCACGACTACGAAAGAAAACCAGATCTTGAAAGCACGGCTGGTGAAACCCTGGGTGAACGCGAAAGTAAAGCATGACACCAACCTGACAGTTCATCTGAGCCGTAACATTCAAGCCAATAAAGGTAAGTATCGCGCCCATAAGACCAGCCACGCGTGAGATGGAGTAGATCTAGTATCGAGAAAACAAACCAGTCCTGTGTGTAAGAGGACATTACAACAAATTGCTGATCATCACGGACCCATATCGTCCACCGGTAGCGGATATGACCCCGAAAGACCATCCATTCGTAGTGGAGAGTCGTGAAGAACTCCCAGCTGCACGTCGAGAGTTGAGTTTCGTTACATGCGGGAAAAGGTAGAGACTCACAGGTAGAGACCATACACGGCGTGCCAGAGCATCACCATAGCCCCTGTCAAAGAATCAGACAATTGAATTTACTGGTCTCCAGCACACGGCTACGAGAACCCACGCACTTCCGTCCCGTGCGATGACTGCAGGATCGCGGAAGTTGACCATCTATGAAAGCAACAGATAATGTGGTTACTAGGCAAGGAAGTGGGCTTGCCAGTCACGGGGGGGCTACGTCGCTTCCCCGGGTCCTTGAGGGATTGTATGCATTTATAAAGTCTCCACGTGTTGCAGGCCGTGCCATATCATCATCGCCACCACTGCCGACGGAACCCACACAGGTGGCGAAATATTAGGATTTTCAACAAATCACCCCCAGGATGGTATTGGTATTATGGATCGACTTGATAGCATCACAGTGCCCTGATGGACTGCCAGTAGCAGTAGCGCCCAGATACCTGCTAATATTCCCAAACTTGAAGCTTACCCGCTGTGCAATTTCGAGAATATCCTTCACGTTTTCTACTTGTAATGTGGGCATAAAATATGATATTGCTGAAGTTGGGCGACGTCCGGAGGTATGTATCGTGAGTGCAACTTGATGATGTGACGAGCTGCGCGGTGGATGATATGGATGACAGTGCCAGTGCCATCATAAACACCGTCCCACTGCAATACAACACAATCCTACAGTAGTACTTGAAGTTTGTACGATTGCGGTGGCAACCCGTCAGCTTAGTCCGCTGCCATATGATCGGTTAGCCACAAATAGATGTAGCACCAACAGGCTGACCCGTAAATGGCATCCGTTAACTTGAATGAGACAGTCCATCTTTTCTTGGCGTGGCAAGGGCAAACCGCTGGCAGCCTTGGGTCGCTGTGTCGGGCCGCTGCCGCCGCTCGTGGCGGAGATTACATCCGCCGCTAGCTCGCGAACCGACCTCCGGTGATTGTTACCATTCGGTGTCATGGTCGGTGGATGCAGAATCTCCGTCCACCGGCATGGCACCATTAGACTGTGCCCTCGAGAACGCACTTCTTGTTTCACCCCTTCTGAAGCTCTTCTTCATACAGTCATATCACCACCCCAAACCTCCAAGCTTTCATTATACCGTTATACGCGCCGTGATGGTACAATATTTCACTGCTCCTATATTATACCAATAAGCTCAGGGTAACAGGGTGACACAGTCTGGACGTTGGATGGGGTCTAAAGTTGCTGTTTTCTGCTGTCATTACCATAACCGGGGAACTACACGTCAGTCGCCGTAGCCGTCATTGAGATGCAAGCAGTTTGGAATTTCAAGCATCATCGTCCGTGTTGATACTGGGGTCATGACAACTCATCTGTGATGTTCAGTTGGATACAAAATGCCTATCTCCCTGTTGGATATCGGCATTACAGTAGACGACTTGTTCCCATTGGGGCCTTTAGAGTTTCCCTTAGAGAAAAATAAAGGGACGCACCATATCCACATTCATAGTGGTCGAGTGCTGTAGCTACAGTTCACCCACGTAGTCAGGCCTACGAAAGATTAAAAAGTGTATGCGACCACGCGACATAACAAGGTGGGCCAACCAACAAAAATCGTAATTTCTTGTCCCTGGCCGGATTCGAGCCGGCGGCTTGACGGATTTGTGAGAAGAACCACAACGTCATGATTTGACCACTAATCGACAGGGACGCTCTTGTGCCTGGCTGACCGAAACATACATGATAGGTTTACAGCCTCGACTGGTTGAGGATGTGGTCAAAACAAGTTCACGGTTTGTGTACACTTCATCGATACGAGTCAGCATAGACGTAACAGGGCATCTTGTCACTAGAAGTAATGTAGATATGTCATGTAGATATGTCATGAAATGGCGCAAGTAGGTCAACAATGGTTATGATACACTTCGGGGCCTGTAAAGAGGAGACGCGAGCTAAGTCATGCAATCCAACCTGATATAAATAACCAATGCCCCAAACCACATCATGTTCCACGGCCGCGAAACATAAAAAAGTAGATCTACCTCCCAAAGAAGACGTCAAATGGACCCGAAGGGAAATCCCGGCGTACCCCACCACGCCCGCGAGGTGGCGGGACCATGACTGGTGGCGGCAGCGCCTGTGGTCTCCGTGGGCTCGACTCACCACGGGACTCGGCCGCGAGCCGTACGACACGCTTGATAGAGAAGTTCTGAACGGGGGGCATGCGCACAGGGATCCGACAGGAGGGGCAGGTGTATGGGGGCGAGCCACGGGCGCCTGATTGGCGGTGTTGTCCGAGAGTGGTGTTGAGCCAATCGGTGAGGCAGTCCTGACAAAATGTATGTCCGCAATTGGCGAGACTACAGTACGGAATGAGAGCGGAATTAGTTCTGACTACCGGAGGTGGAGGGCGCCGGAGGTAGACGCACATGTAAGGTGACCACATGGTGTGGGTGCATACCTCGCAACAGATGGCATCGTCTAGCGTGGAATTGCTCAACTATATGCTATCTTTGAGAAATGGACAATCGCGGGGTGGAAAGATGCACTGACGGCGTTCTGCTTCGTGTTCGCCTTCAACTGGCTCATGGCAGCTGATAAGTGTCTGTTGTTCTCCTGCAACATATCGCGCTCCTAAGAGTTCGGGATTATGGAAGGTCATTGATTGGCCATGCTGAAATTAGAAGGACATGCCTGCTGAAGCTCGTTGCATCGTCGTCGTAGGCTTTCCGTATCCTGCTCTTCGAACTTGATGGGTGGGTCGTCCAATATTTCGAGTACTTCGCCTGGTGTTGGTCTCGAACGTCTGGGTTTCCGCGAACGGTGCTTGGGTGGTGTTACTGGATCCTCGTCTTCGTCCGAGGAAATGACGATAATCGATGTTTTGTAGGGTCCTGCTGGTGCATGCGAGCGAGCGGTTGATGCGTGACGATGTGCGGGCATAGTGAGGTGTGTTGATTGTGCTGTGGTCTTGGTGGGGAATAAGTGAGCGAGGACCGGAGTTGATAGGGTGTAAGAAAGAGGCCCAATGCGTGCCGGTGGCGGTCTCGGATTAGTTTTTGGAGCTTGACGTGCCCTTCACTCGATGAAGGGGTTCAACTCGGTTCAACCACCGGCCCGGTTGCACCACCAACATGAGCCCTACAGCACAGCACCACGAACTTGAACGCACGTCGGCCACGCTTCCGTTTCATGGCCACAGTTGGCACTGAAGATCATATTAATTACCCCCTTGGAATATCACACCTGTCACGCCTCTGCACAATCAATACAGCACCGTATACAGTAGGATGAAGTGAACACAATAACACCAGAACCGGTCACAATGGATTAGAGTCGCACAATAAGTAAGTTCAAACCACGACCTTGTTTTCCTTTGATGGCACGACCCAGACGTTCAGTTTCGATCCCAGTCTTTCATCCTTGTATTCATGGTACGTACTTGCCAGAGCAAGGCGCACAGGTGGCACCGTAATGTTATATTATAACAGACAACAGGCTCTTCATCCCTTCACCAGTGCCCATAACTCGCCAATATCCGTCCTTAGGTCCTATACTTCCGCAACTCCGATCATGTCCACTCCTAGAATCCCATTGATTTTGTGGATTCGAGTAACGTGCCGCGGTGTGGCGTGTTCCCGCTCTGTTTGCTTGGTCCATCACAATCGTTGTGGCTTTGGTCACCCGGTATCCCCGCAACGTATTTTTATTTAAACGGCCATCTCTTTTCATCTCTCCTTTGTCTCCCCGAACCCAGTAGCTGGCATGCTCGCCATCCTGTGCTCTGCTCCCCGCCCGCCGCTGGGTGTCGCCCTGCTAGGCCTGCTCATAACGACGTTCAGTTTGACACTCCGTCTACTTCCTTACATCGTGTTCTGTAGTATGACTATTCTGTCGATCTGGGTTCCCTCGCGTCCCGCTGAACCCGAGCCTGTGTATTATCCTTTCGCCGGCCACTCGAATCACGTATATCCGGTGTATACGACCAATGTTTCCCCGCTCGCGGACAATATCAGGCCCCTTGAACTGAACGCAGGTCTCCGCATCCTCATTTGCCTACTCGCCATTCCTGTTACATCGATACTCGAGAACATGCTCTTCCGACCTGCCAGGGATATTTTCGTTCAAACGGTGGAGTTTTGGTATGATTTGCGATATGTGCAGGCTGCACAACTTACAGGATCGTGGCCGGCCACGTGGGTACCTATTCTGAATGCGCTTCGATCGTTGCAATTTTTGGCGGACTTCGTCGATGGCGCTGCGGGTATTGAGAAAGGTGTGTCTGTATAGAGTAATAGAGGACTTCCGCTCAGTTTCTGCCCCCTGTAGGTCCGATTTTGCCTCATGAGAGGAAAGGGCGCGAGACCGACTTGCTCCCTTCCAGTCCGGGATTCGGGATCGGTGAATGTGGTGACACACTCTTACAAGAACGTCCTGCCTTCCGGAGAGCATCCTCACCACATTGTACTGTCCGCCACAAACATCGGCAGGAGCTGGGCCGCAAGCAGACCCCAAGCCCCGACCCCGTTGTTCATAGTGAGGGAGAGGAGTAAGACGGTCGATTTCGCCTACCGTCCTCTCCCATTTTATCTATCTTATCTTAGTTCTTGCGACATTCCTCGTACTCGAATAACCTTTATCTCTCCTCCGCGTGTTTCATCATCATCGCCATGGGTGAACTGTGACTCCGAGTACGTCCTCTGACTTGCATAGGCGCCCGGCGTTAACTCCCTAATAGAGTATCACCCCCTATCTCGAAGAACTTGTCTCGAATAGTAGGGATAGTCTTTCACTATCCCGCTCCTCGCAAGCCCGTTTTGCGTCCTCGGCTTGACCTCAGGACCAGAGCACTTTCGTCTCGCTCTTCTAACGTTGTTTCCGAGCGCGTCTCCTACTCACCCTCAAGTGCTCCGATAGCCTTGTCCAGGACCTCCCCGACTGGTGCCCCCTGTTCCAATCTCACGAAGGTTGAACAGGTCCAGCATACGTCGTTTTTTGTTTCCAGTTTGCAAGCAAAGCAACCCATTCAAACTCACAATACCCAATTTCCCGCTCTTCATTCACCATCTTACCCTGAACAGCATATACCCGCTTATGAGCCTCAACTTATTTTCCCGGTACTGCCGAACGCTACGGAGCTACCATTCGCTTGTCCCGAGCCCGCCTCGTGCTCGACGGCTTTCCAGCAGCACCAGTCAGAACACATGGATATCGACGACCATCCGCAAGTTATACCCGAACCCCTGCTGAAGGCGCGAGCCCAGGAGCAGTCTACCTTTACAACCCTGGGATCATCCCCGCGTGTATATACGCCGTCCTATCATCCACAGGACCAGCCTACCACCACGCAGTTCTCTGACTCTCCACAGGCACAGTTATCAAATTATCCGCCAGGGTTTTC
>Ga0307509_10012572_pt1 | contig 10113 bp, 14 predicted proteins | sample 10_EM_MG_FD_202245 | JGI IMG/M metagenome (GOLD analysis project Ga0307509, IMG submission 202245) | Populus trichocarpa ectomycorrhiza microbial communities from riparian zone in the Pacific Northwest, United States - 10_EM | ecosystem: Host-associated > Plants > Roots > Unclassified | place... | reverse complement strand
GCCGACTGAGATGCAGATGGGTGAAAGACGTTGGTACTAGATGTACTGGAAGGCATAATGTCAACGAATTTGCGCAGGTGGATCCAGCCTTTGTTCCTGAATGGCTTGGCCTCAGGATGCTTCTTGACGTAGTCATCCCAAGATGACGCCATTTCAGGTGTGATACTGGCACCCGTTTCGTCATCCCAGTGCCATCCACTGACTGCCTGTATGGCAACAATGGTGCAGTAGATTTTACGGAACTAAAAGCAAGGTTATTAGTAGATAAATAGGATGAAATAGACGTCAGATACTCACCCCAGCCCATTTGTTTTGACAGGACTTGATATCTTTAGCGCGTTCATTTGTGCAGTGAGGAGCAACATGCTGAGCGGCACGCTGGAAGGTGGCCTTCTTGAAATTGCCTCCGTCGCCTGCTTCCAATTGGTTCTCATGGAGAAAATCCACAAGAGCCTTTTCTTCTGCAGGAGTCCAGTGTGAAGGAGGAGCCATTGCGAGTGCTAATAAGTTATCAAAGTCCAGGAATGAGACAGACAGATCCTCACCTCAGCCACACAGAAGCCTTATATACCTCCTGGAAGCCTCCCCCATGTGTTTTTGGCGTTGTGTCAGCATGTCTGGAGCCGAGATATTGCTGGTTGTTCGCTATCCAAGCGAGAAGGCTGCGAGGTACGTGTCGAGAGAAGCCTGGGAATAAGCTGAGCTGGCCATCAATAATAGAAATAGAACGGGCTTATGGCAACCGAACAGACTCTAATACTGAAACCACATATGTCTTGTCCCCGGAGTCGAATGAGTTTATGTGAAATTTAAGTGACGATGCAAGGACAGGTGCAATGGCATCTAGGGCTTCTTGGACTGTCATGGAAGTTGTTGGGACCATAGATAGGACATCCATAATTTTTTTGTCCTCCGCAGTGTGGGGCAGTGGTGAACAGAGTTTAAACAGGATGCTGTGCTGATGTGGGTAGCATTTGACATCTAGATGGGTTTATTAAATTGATGACACCACCGCAAGAAAGAGGACTCACCAAGGACCTTGAGCTCCAATGTCACTACACGTGAAGGCACTGTAGGAGTGTGAAAGTAGAACTTGAAACTATTGTACTCAATTTCATCTGGGAGAACTGGATAAGGGGTTAATGAGTGGGCTTTTTAGGAGAGGTGGAGAAAGTATGAACTAAAAACTTGGCTCTCTATCGGGGCATGCAAAGAACTCGAGTTGAATTTAAGTTGTTCCATGTTGAATCAACGGTGGAGGATGGGTTAGAGTTAGGTCTCAGGCGAATTGATGGCAGTTCAAACTCCGACGTCAATCCAGTTACTGTGCCCTCCGTAGCCCACACTGTGGAACTCTCATTAGTGACCACCGCCTCTGCATCTAAATGTCTTTCAACTTCAGCAGATTATCTTCCCATTAAAAGCAGTGCTGGATCCAGCACTATCCACGGCAGCAGAGATGTTGTCTACCAAGAAAATCAGTTGGGTGATGAACAGCTGTACATTATCCTTTTTTGCCTACCCTTGGCTGAGCTGACTTCTGCTCTGTAGGTCCACCGGTATGCAAAGATAGCATGAAGCGAGGTCTTTACTGTCCCCCACAAGATCTGAGCAGATCTGATCAGAATTTCCAGATTAAGTTTACTAGCCATTGCCAGCCAAACAGCTCAGAAAATTCCTGATCAGAACTGCTCAGAACTACCAGAACTGATCAGTTCTGTCAGATCCAAGTCCAACCCAATTCTGATCAGAATCTGAACAGAATCTGAACAGATCCAACACAGCACCTTATTATATTGTCAATAAATTATATATACTGTAGTATTATATTTATTTAAAAGTAATTCAGATGTTATAGAAAATTTAATTATGTAGTAACATGTAGGGAGGTCAACAACAAAGTTTTGCATTTTGTTCAGCTTGCTGGGTGAGGTCACATGACACGATGACACACCAACAACTTGAACAAGACAATGTCACAGTCTCCATCATTTCCTCATGCACCGTCACCATCCCCAGCCATCACCACAATACTGCCACAATGGACGACATGGGGAGGCCAGGGAACATGGAAGGAGGTGCACGGTGGGTGTACAAGGTACGCCTGCTATATTTCTTTTTCATTTTATTTCACTGACTTTGATTCAAACACACAGCCGCCAAACACATCGAAAATGTGCCGTCTGCGCCTCCCCTCCTCCCTCCAACACCCTCCCTGCTTCCCTGTCATTGCCGTACCCACCGAACACCCAAAACACGCGCGTTTTGGGTGTTCGGCAGTAAATGTCACATCCTATGCCGCCGAACACCTAAACTCACCCACATGGGTGAGTAGCCTCCTCTGTCGTCCCCTCCATGCACCGGACACCCAAAACATGCCCAATGTGGCATGTTTTTGGTGTCTGGCACTTCCCCTTCATAGGAAATGTCACAGGTTGGGGCCACGGGTAGGCACGGGCACGGGCACAGGTTGGGAGTCAGCAACCCATGACCAGCCTGTATCCATGACACAGGCACAGCGGATTTGATGGCACGTTTGGGCCTTGGCAGGTCTGCCATCGGCTGTACATAATAAGAAAGAGTCATTGCTATGTCGAGCGGCAACAGGCTCGGCAGACACTTGTACTAAACAGGTCCTGACTAATGAAAAAAATTTGCACCGCATATCCAAATCAAAACAACAGCACCACATCTATTCTGAACCAACATGGCCACCAATCCTGCTTCTTCTGAGGTTTCCGGCCCTCATAAACATAAACTGTCAACAAAGTCAACTACTAACAGTGACCCACAAGTGGTACAGAAAAAGAAAAAATCAGAAAGTTGGTGAAAAAGAGTGTGACAACAGCACCTACAAAAAAAAGGTCTCCTGCTATCGTGCCTGCCAAAACGACAACCAGAATTTCGAAAGCAGCACCTATAGTTGCGAAATGAGCATCTGCACAGGTGGTGCCTGCCAAAATGGCACCAAAATGCACCTCTGTTGAGATTGAGGAGGTTGATGACAAGTCAGATGATCATACCTCCATTCCACCTCGCAATCCAAGAAATGTCCTGGAGGCTGCCGACAGTAGTGATGACTTGGATTATACAGATGATCTAGATCCTGCTCCAGAATTGATTTCAGTCGACGATGAGGATGACAACAACAATGATGATGATGATGAAAATACGAACCCTGAGGCTCCCGAAGAGAGTGCCAACGCCGAATTGAGTATGGCTTCATTCCCTTGTATCTAACTGAACTAATTGTGAATTCATTAGAACGTCTATCAAAAGATTGGATGGCACCTATCTATGTCTTCTTTAGGAAGGAACCTCAAGTCGAGTATGTAAAGGGTCGCTGTCTCCACGTGTTTGAATGTGCTGCAGGGAAATGCAGAGGAAAGAACGGGTGGGACGTTCACCGGTTATTGGACACTGGTGATGCTAAATCCACAAACAGCCTTCGTCGGCATGCCAAGATTTGTCGGGGTAACGAAGCTGTGGAAGCAGCAGATGGCACACACAATCTGGATGGCGCACGTGTGGTTTTGGCAAAGACTAAGCTGCATGATGGGTCCATTACCACCGAGTTTGAACGTATTGGCAAAGGAAAAGTGATTGTCAGCATACTTCAACTGAAGCTAGGTAAGAGACACACCTTTGCAACTGTGCTTCCACCTCATTTCGTGTGCTTGTAGGGTGGAAATTGTCCGTTGTGTATCAGAGAGCAAAAGACCATTCAAGATCATTAAGAATTGTGGTTTCCGGAACCTTATGAAGACAGGAAGACCTGAGTATCATATTCCCTCGCCAGAAACAGTCTCCTGTGATGTTAGAAATGTGTTCGTCAATGTTCATAAACACATTGCGAAGGTGCTACAGGTAAGCAATGGAAAAGATCAATTCCTTTAAACTACTCACTTTGTGACTGGAGGAACACCAAGGTACACCGAACTTTGCAACAGACTCATGGACGTCTCCAAACCACAAGGCATATGTTGCCATCACTGTTCATTTTGAAAACAAGGGTGTTCCCATTTCGATGCTTCTGGATATCGTAGAGGTCACGTGTTTGCATTCCGGCGTCAATTTGGCAGCGGCGTTTGCGAAGATCCTTGAAGATTTTGGAGTTAGTGGCAAGGCAAGCAGTTCTCATAGTAGGAGAACATGCTTTTTACTCACCAGACATGCCTAGATCCTTTCGGTAACCTGCGACAATGCATCAAACAACGGCCATGGTGGAGGAGCTTGCAAATATTATTGATGACTTCCCTGGTCCTGCGAACCAGACTCGGTGTTTTTTACACGTTCTAAATCTCGTGGTAAAAAGTATCATGCGGCAGTTTGACTTACTGAAGTCAAAGAAAACATCAGGTGATGATGACGACAACAGTCTGGATCAGGCAATGAGGGAGCTCTTGAGCCTTGTGGGTGATATCAATCTTGAAGAGCAAATAATGGCAGATGGTGATGAAGCAGATGATGACGACGATGACAGATGGATAGACAAATGTGAGGAGATGACTGAAGACAAGTTGAAGGAGCTAGCAGACAGTGTTGGACCTGTCAGATGGTTGTTGACCAAGGTAAACATTCCAAATATATTAATTTATTATCTAATTTGGTAACGCGTCGCAGTTGTGAAAGGTCGCATTCGCAATCAAGAACTCAACGACCATTCTTCTACCACAATGGTTTTCCATCCTTCACGACCTCAACACTGCCAAGTGAATGATACCCCGTGATGTCACGATCAGGTGGAACTCAACCTTCAATATGCTCGACTTCGCTGTCAAGCATATCACAGTGATCAACACCATTACCGGGGATTGTCAGGGGAGGTGTAGTGCCTGGAAACCAAGTTGATAACAAGCTGAGGTATCTTTGATACCCCAGCTTCACTATATACTACACAGGGGCTGTGCCAAAGCTAAATGAGGAAAGCCCTAAGCCCTAAGGCTATGATGGGGCTGTGCTAAATAACCCTCAACCCTAGTCCATTGGCCGTCGGGACTAAGTCGGCGGCCGGTATGCATAAGTGACGTAAGTAGATAGGAAAGAAGCCACTAAATAATGCGGCAGCGGTCCGAAGGGTGTGTACAACTACGAAGAGGGAGGGGAAATGAAGGAAATGGAGCGCAGCCTAGCCTCGAACGTAGAGAAGATGTTGAGGTGGGAGCTAAGCGTACCGAGAGTTGGACCTCTGTAGTGAGGTCCCCTTACAGGGATCGCGACATGAAACTGAGGCAATACGAGCTGAGTGAAGGCGATTGGGATATAGCACGCCAGCTTCGAGACGTTCTCAAGGTATGTAGCTATGCTCAGTTGTTTTTATCCCTACTAACTATCACTCTGTTAGATCTTCAAGGACGCCACCCTCTTTTTTTCACGACGGACCCCCAGCATCGCCACTGTCATACCAGCTATAGACCACATCAACGAACATCTTTCTATGGCTGCCATCAATCCCAAATACCCTCTCGCAATCAAGGCTGGGCTCACAATTGGCAAAAAAACACTTAACCACTACTACGACAAAACCGATCACTCTGAGGTGTTCAGGATTGCAATGGTATGGATTTTCTTACGGTTTCAATATTATTTCCTTATATATTGCTAGTATTGCACCCTCAGCACAAGCTCCATTACTTCAAGAACGCAGGATAGAAAGATGAGTGGATTGAGAGGGCGGAGGAGATTGTCTGTATGGAATTCAACAAATCTTATGGATCCTTGGACACAAGTTGGTCCTCTCAACTTCCTAAACCTAAGGTACATGCTTTTGGATCGCCACCTGACCTCAAAGTCTTACACCGCTGTCCTTTAGACCACTTCGTCTGTATTCAAAAACATTTTTGATAATCTACCTGCCCTTCAAGCACCTACATGTGCAGAGTTACGAGGGGAACTTGATAGGTACCTAGCTACTGATGTACCCCCACTTGCATCTTATGGCATTGGACTATTTGTCCATTCCAGGTACTCTCAAATCTCATCGCGTGAGAGGTTTACTGATGATCAATCATATTTAGCCACCTCAGTTGACGTTGAACAAACTTTCAGTCAGGGCCGGCTCTTACTGTCACATATACGTAACTGCCTTTCTGTTCAATCGACACAGGCATTATTATGCCTTGGTGTATGGAGTGAGATGGGCTATGTAAGGGACCAAGATGTCAAGGCAGCCACTATTTTACCTGAAGTAGAGCAGGGTGATGAGGATGAGGATTTGCCAGATGACTGGGATGCCATTTAGTACATGGTAGATAGCCTCATCCTTTGTAAATTGTTTTCAATGCTCTCATTTAGTAAAACCCATGACTCAAACCTGTGGGTTTTCACTAAACCTGTGACCTGTACCCGTGAAACCCGTACCTGTGGGTGCGGGTTGCCCTGGAAAACCCCAGGGCTGCCCATGACACTCCCTATCCCTTCATCTTGAGCACCAAAACACGCCCCACCAGGGCGTGTTTTTGGTGTCCAATGTGTCCCCTCCGTCTCGAACACCAGAACATGCCCCATAAGGCCATGTTCTGGTGCTTGGCGCATCCCCTCCCTTCCCTTTCGTCTCGAACACGTCCCCTTCCCCTCCCTTGTCTCGAACACCCATACACACCCTGTTGGGGCGTGTTTTGGTGCTCGATGCGTCCCCTCCATCTCAAACACCAGAATACGCCCCATGAGGCCATGTTCTGGGTGCTTGGCGTGTCCCCTCCCTTCCCTTTCGTCTTGAACACCAGAAACACGCCCGTGTGGGGCATGTTTCTGGTATCTGACACATCCCCTTTCCCTCCCCCTCATCTCAAACACATCCTCACCCCTTCTGCTTCATCTTGAACACCCAAAATACCCCCCACAAGGGGGTATTTTGAGTGTCTGAGTCGTCCCTTCCCCCTTCCCCTCGTTTCAAACACCCGAACACATCCTGTGGGTGTGTTTTGGTGTTCGGCGCATCCCCTCCCCTTCAGCTTCATCATGAACACTCGAAATACGCCCTTGTGGGCGTGTTTGGGGTGTTCTGCACATCTGAATGCGTCAAACACAAAAGACAGTGTGTCTTTTGTGTTTGATGCTTTCCCTCTCTTCCTTTCCATATTGAACACCAGGAACGTGCGTGTTTTCGGTGTTCAGCACCTACCCGAGCCGTATTTTCCTTTTTAGATAGTTTCCATATTAGTACAGTTTCCTTTTTTGTATTTGTATTTATATAAAATGGAACTAAATTTATATGAAATTGAAATGAAGTTTCTGACCAGATTCTAACCAGATCTGGTCAGAACTGCTCAGAATCTGATCTGATCAGATCAGATCTTGTGGGGGACAGTAAAGTACTGTGAAAAGGGGGTATGTAATGGATGGATTTCTACTTTATGTGACCCCCTGGGGTCATTACGGTTTATTTGGTTGTTTGGCATCACCCTCTGGTGATGCCTGTATATACTCTATCATTTTACTCTCTTTTAGTAAGAGAAACCCATTTGTACCTATGTGTAAGCCCCCATATAGACTTGGTCAGGTTTACCTTGGTGCTATTAAGTTCTCTCTGTAAGGTGAAAGCCTTACATTAAATCAATAGATAGACGAATAAGTTGGCTTGCAGTGGACCTACTGATAAGATTGACCTGTGATCCAGTGTCGATCATTGCAGTGATCGGTCATCCTTGACAGCTCAATGTAAGTTGTATTAGTACTTTATCTCCTTTAAGTCCATTGCCACTTTGTTCAAGATCTCTTTCAGGTAGGTCAATTATTGCATCTTCATCTTCATTCTTGATGGCACTATTAAAGATGACTTCTGCTACAAAATGAGCAGTTGATCCAGAATTTTTATGAGGGGGGTTCTTGAATTTTAGCAGGTCTTGAAAGCTTATGGACAATTCCTTAGATGAACCTAGTATTTTCTTGAATGATAGAGAAACTTGTGTGTCAAGGATTTCTTCAACAATCTTTTTTGCCTCTACTTGATGTGATAGTTCTGATTGGTGTGGCCCTGGCCATTGATTTTCCTTATTTGCATTATTGGCCTTATCATCAATTGTAGGTTTAACGGGTGCTGGGAGATCTTTTAAGGTAATTGGCTTCTTTTCTCTTCTTAGCTCTGGTTCCTTCATGACTATATCTGGTATTTCAGTCATTCTAGGTTTGCACACATCTACTGGAATTAGTTCTGCCACAGCAGTTACTTCAGAAGCTTTTGCCTTAGTAACTTCCTGTTGTCTGGAAGATTGCTGTTCACACTTGGGATTTTCAGGAGCAATTCCAGGGAGTGGTCCTGGTAACTGGGTCTTGTGTGATGGGGGATAAACTCAATCAAATTTGGTTTTGACAGTTGCTTTCATTGTAGCATCTCTTGCTTGGTGTGTTGTTTGGGTATTTCACTCCACTGGATATGACCAATAGTATTGAGGGTCTTCTTCAGGCTCATCTTCATATGCTACATAGGCAAGAAATCTTGCTTTAGCTGTAGTTCAGTTTAATCGCATGCCATCATCATCACTGTCTTCTTCCAAGTCTGTGGAACAGTCTGTTTCTTCTTCACTGAAGTCATTGTGCTGAGCATAGAAGTTCTCTACTTCAGAGGTCAAGGAGATATACTGGACTGTATTCAGTGCAGCTGGCTTCATCCTTCCAACTGTGTCCATCAGGCATTCTTCTGGCCCACAGAATGAAGGTTGACCTGTATCTGCTAGATAATACTTGAAGTTTCCCAGATTAAGGCAGAGAATGCCATGGTTCACTAAGATTGCCATTTGAGGACAGGCCCTCAGTATGTGATCTTGCTTAAAACATCCATAGCACTTCTGATTCGAAGGCGCCTGATTTCTTGAAGGATATGGAAAAATTCCTCATGGATAAGGTTGTGTACTAGTCTTTGTGTTGCAACTGTCAGTGCAAGGAATGATATTAAGTGTAGTTTTAGGCATTATGCGGTAAGCTAATAATTAAGCTAGTTGGGTGAAAGACACGTGAAGCATGCTTCCCAACCCAAAGGCACTCCAACAACAAGGGCTATCAAGATGAAATGCGTGGGCGGTGATGAGTCTCAAATGAACTAGCCGTGTAATTTTGCGAAATCATATTAAAACGCATATTACAAAACTCAAGAGAATATTTAACATGGTGCTAGATATATTCCAATACCTGGTATACTAGTATCCAGTGTCATCCAAGGAAACCATTAGAGGATCGTGTTTTGGCCAAATATTGATTGTTTTAAAGCTTAGCAATCATATTTTGTCAAATAAATATTTATTATCCTATAAACCAAACAGCCTTTATCTATCATAAGTAAAGATGAGGTCTTGGGACACGAATTATAAGCAAAGGCGAACATTAGAGGCAACGCGCTAGCCTGCTCTACCAAGTGATGCGCATATTTGATGCGATCAAGCCAGGAAAGGCAAATGCTGAAAGAGGAGGGCGAATAATCCTAAACGGTGCGAGATTGATGCGATCAAAGGCACGATCAAATATCGATGGCTGCCTGCATAACATGAAAATTGTTAATCCGTAGATCATTCTATGTCATAGAAACGTAGAAACCGATAAGAATGTGATCTTAGGGTCAAGGGTAATATATTACTAGGAGTAGTAAGCCCTAAAACAACAAACAACAACGAGATGATGAGGTAGACGCGATCACTCGCGATCCCTCGTAATCTTTCAATAAGGAAACAGAATTGTAGGCAAATTATGCTTTAATGAAGTTGGTACGAGCATTACAGAGTTTATTTCGACAAGATATACAATATTTCGGTCGGAACAAATCAAAAGATATTGATAAAAAGCAGAATTGCAGTAACATGCGGCTCTTTGATCAGAGTAAAGGTTCAGTGTGGATTCTAGCGAATTCTCCAACCCGAGATGACCGAGACCAGGTGTAGTAACCAAGGGTCAAGGGCAATATCAGAGAATTACAGGATCTAGAGGTTAATTGGATCAAAATGCGAGTTTTGCAGTAAGATGCATCATGCGATTGGTTCTTGGCCTTGGATATCCGAGGAGACCGAACAGAATAGCAGGTGAAACTGCCCCATTTATCGTTTAGGCTGTGCGGAAGCGCATGCTATAGAATTTACCACGCAATAATTCAGATTAGTAGTAGATCTAGATCTGTACCTCCTCATG
>Ga0307509_10012571_pt1 | contig 10113 bp, 5 predicted proteins | sample 10_EM_MG_FD_202245 | JGI IMG/M metagenome (GOLD analysis project Ga0307509, IMG submission 202245) | Populus trichocarpa ectomycorrhiza microbial communities from riparian zone in the Pacific Northwest, United States - 10_EM | ecosystem: Host-associated > Plants > Roots > Unclassified | place... | reverse complement strand
CACAAAATCAGAATTATTCAGGATAAAAAGGAAAATTCAAATTATTTCACGACACTTGCTTATGTATGTGCGAGGCCTATACAAACGTATTAACCATAAAAGAGTGGTTTTGACCACTGTCTTAAGCATCTCTTTACATCATAAGATATTTAGAATAAAAATTTGCGTTTGTATATAATTTTTCAACATCTTTTTCTAGTATATTATTATATTTTTTTCTATCTGAAAATGCAATAATATCTGTTACAAAGCCATCTGTTTTTTTTCACAACATGCACATACAATATTGAATACGACAACAAAATGCTTAAGATTAACTTTAAAGCAAGACCACGTGGATAAAAAAGTTTCACCATTAATTTAACACAGGTAGCATCAAGTGCAGCAAGTGATATCATCATCTATTCCTACAGACACAACACATTAATCGAACTAAAGTAATGGAAGATTTAGCGAGGTTTTTTCAAAAGCCGTGACATATGGGGTCTGTTTCTCAAGGAAAATGGATATGGAAAAATAGGAGAATAGATAAGGAAAATGATGGATACATACTGATCCATTTAATTCTTTAGTTAACACCAAAGTTGTTAAAATCACGTTTTGACTCGTAAAATCGTATGATTTTACGAGTCAAAACATACATTACGGGTTGAATCGCTTGAAAAAATCAAAAATAGATGAAATCGGGTGAAATCGTAAAAATCAGATGAAATCGCGCGAAATCGCGCAAAATCGCGATTTCAATACCGATTTTGCGATTGTGCCAAAATGGTGCGCTGAAACAAAATCCCCTCCTGGTCCAGCTGTCATGCGCCAATTGGCTGCACAATCACACGACTGTCTTCAATCTTCCCTCTTCAGTCTATACATGGTACAAGTAGCAACTGTCTTCACTCTTCCCTCTTCAGTCTATACATGGTACAAGTAGCAGCCTGCCTACCAAAGGGACCACAAAGAATATTGATATAGTATATTAAAATAATTAAAAATTTTAAAATAAAAAAATAATTTTTTTTCTAAAAAGCATTTTAAACAAAAAAACATATTTTTAAAGATAATTTATTTTTGTGTTTAAAATTGTGTTGGGATATATTTTAAAATTACATTTGATATGAAAAAAATATCAAATTAATATTTTTTTAGTATTATTTAATAATTTTGATGTCATAATATTAAAAATAAAAAAAATCTAAATTTATTTTTATGTATTTTCAAGTAAGAAACGTTCTCATTATAAATACCAAACACATATTAAAAAGAAAAAAAATGTTTTAAAGTGTGATTATATTTTTTTTAAATTAGTTTTTTCATACTAAATTACTAATAACAAAAAAATTAATATTATTCTAAACGAAGCAAAAACATGTATTTTAAGGTGCTTGAACTATGTATGAATTTTTATTTGAAGCATGAATTTTTTGTTAATGTATTTTAAAATTTCTTATGATTTTATAATTTTACGATCTGTTTTTACAATTTGAGTTTGTACTGTATTTTTCGTGCCGTGTTAAAATTATGATTCTAACAACCTTGGTTAACATGACCGGAAAAAAAAATTCCGTCCAGATTAAAGTATATAATATTTTTTAAAATATTTTTTTTATAAAAAAATTATTGCGGGTACGCAACGTCTACCTTTTCTCGCAGTTGTTAGTCATTTCTCTCTGAAAGAAGAAGAAAAAAACCAGTAAAACACTAAGAATCTTTGAGAATTGAAGCTGATACAGAGACAGACGAACTTGATCGAGCTAGACAGACAAACGGAGTCGTTTCATAGTTGATAGTCGTGAATTTGGTTTCGTGACCAGGGGGAATGGAAGGGAACACGAGAAAAAGCGACGCGAGCAGCAGCAGCGGTAATAATAATCGAGGAGAACCCGTCGTTTCTGATGATGACAGCCTTAAAAGTCCCTGTTGTTATTGCAAATCCACTGGTCTCACTAGCATCTTTCACGGTTTGTGTTTCTTTTTTTTTCGAGCAATTGATTGACGAATTATTGATTCTTTTGAATTGCCTGGATTCTAATTTTCATCAACGTTGTTGTTAATTTAGGCCGTTTTCAGATTGTCATTTTTTGGCTAGACATATTTGATAAATTAATTCGTTGATTAATGCGTCTGTTTTGCTTTACAACTGACCAAAATATTAGCTCAGTCCAGTCTGTAGTGACGAGGAGGTCAAAATTGGAGCTACAAATTACTTTGGTTCGTTAATTTATCAAAGCTGATGATTTTTTTTTTAAAATCCTTTAGTTGTTCACCGAGCGGGGCTTTGTTAAGGAATGCAGTCTCCCTCTCTTTGCCATACAGAATTTTGAAATTCTGTTCTGTTTTCGCGTAACTACAGCTCTAATTCGTATTTATATGCTGTATGCTCGATAAGAGTACCAAATGGATTTGCTATATATGTATTTTAATCAGAGCGGTTCCATGTATAATTCTTTGCATCTGGATTTGATTGATGAAAAATCGAACTTACTATTTGTCTTTCCTATTTTCCATGTCGCAGTTTTGCGGGCAGACAGCATAACAGTCGATGACTTCCAAGGTTAGTTATATGTTTTTTTCTAGTTTTTCTCATTATTTATAAAATTTGTTTTGCTGCCGCAATCGGATTTGATAGTATGTGATGTGGTAGAAGGTTATAAGGTGTCAGTTGTCATCTAAAAGGTGCGTTACTACGGTTTTTCTTCTTTTATTTTTTCCGGTGGATATTCTAGTTTTGTTTCATTTGCCTCGTTTAATCCAACGCTTCCTTGTCAGACCTTCTTGACAGAGGTTGCAGAAGATCTGGCTCTTCACTTTACAAACCTGAGATGGAAAAGACCTGTTGCCCATCTTATACTATCCGTCTGAGGGCAAGTGATTTTGTTCCGTCAAAAGAGCAACAACGAGTGTCTAGAAGAATGCAGAGGTATGCCTTCTATGTCCTAATTCAGTCTTTTCCTCTTAGAACACAAGAAACAAAAACAATTTCCAGTTTGTCAATTGGGTTGAAGACAATTTCACTGTCCACATTAAGCTGTTAACAAATTTGAGCTATTCGGTCACAAGAGTCCGGAGTAATGTTGTCCACAGAAAGCATCGGGTTTATGATGCCTTCATTAGAGTTACTGATAAAGGGAGATTCCAAAGTTGATATGTGATTGAGATTTTGTGGAATGGCTTATAAAGCTCAACTTTTTCATTGGCTAATCAGTTCGTATGATATTCTTAGGTTAAGATGTGTTGAAAGCACTTCTGGTTCATAAATCTTAGTTCCTTATTGTGTAGTAACCATGCTACATGCCTAGGTTTGTAGATGGTGCATTGGATGTGAAAAAAGCAGTGGAAGCTATAGAGGATCCCAGTATTTGTGCCAGTGCCTTTAATGAAGTTTCAAGCATAGGAACAAAGGAAACCTCATCTGTTACAAAAAAGGAGAAAAATATGGGAGACCACATTACTGATTCTTTGTCAGAACAAGTGGACAACGTGATTTGGACATGCAGAGAAAGTGGGCAATTTCCTTGCAGTGTTCAATTACCAAAAGCTTCTGTTAAGAAGGTTTCACAAGCCAAAAGAAAACTGCCAGTGGAAGGAGCAGAAAATCTCATGTATTCTAGCAACATTGCATTTCAAATAGCAGCAACAATAAGGCAGGCGCAATTGATTGTTAAGGATGCAAGTCAGAGTGCAGAAGATAACCCTCTGCCTCCAAAAATTATCGCAGAAAAATTAGCTGCTTCTTTAGATCAATTGGCGAAAACCAACGGCCTGTCAATCAGAGCTTGCAATGGGCATATTAATTATTATACTGCAGCAACTCAAGCTTCTTCCAACAAAGATAGCCATATTGCTACGAGCTCCCAAGAATCTGCAACCGGGAGAGAAGGCTGCTCTTTGAGGAATAGCTCCATGCATCCTAAGAGAAAAAGGCGGAGGCTTGAGATTCGTTTGAAAAGGTCCAGTTTTGATCCAGAAGAGTTTGCATTGTATAGAAGATATCAGATAAATGTGCATAACGATACTCCTGATGATGTTTCTGAAAGCTTATATAGAAAATTTCTGGTTGATACTCCTTTAGTACCTGTTCAACCATCTGGTGATGATAGAGTTCCCCCTTGTGGCTTTGGCTCCTTTCATCAGCAATATGTAATTGATGGCCACCTAGTTGCTGTTGGTGTAATCGATATCCTTCCTAAATGTTTGTCGAGTAATTATTTGTTTTGGGATCCAGATTATGCCTTTCTATCACTAGGCAAGTATTCAGCCTTGCAAGAAATAGGATGGGTGAAAGAGAATGAAGTCTATTGTCCCAGTCTTCAGTATTATTATCTTGGCTATTATATTCATTCCTGCAGTAAGATGAGATATAAAGCAGCATATCGCCCATCTGAGCTTCTTTGTCCCCTTCGTTACAAGTAAGTTGCTCTAATGAATCTTGCAACTAACTAGAAAAACAATGGGGCATGGAAATTTCAATTATGAGGCTAGACTTTTGGTTACCTGCTTATTTATCATTAGTTACCTATTTTTCGTACATGATAGAACTTAGGTTGTTAGTCTGCTGGTTATTCTCAGTCTGACGAGCTGATGTCTTATCTCCAGGTGGGTTCCATTTGAAATAGCACAACCTTTGCTCGACAAGAAGTCATATGTTGTCTTGTCAGATTCTGTGCTTTTACAAAATGGAGAGTCGTCACAATCTCTAGTCTCCGGAAATGTCACGGAAGAACAGGATGATGACAACTCTAACAATGTTCTGATAGATGATGAATGATAAAATGACTGAACCTGAATTTGAAAGTTCTGATGATGATTCAGTCCGGAAGCCTTTGGTCAGGCATCAGCTGAAGAAGACGTAATTTTTATGTGTTTGGTTGACTTGTTTTTGTAAGTGTTTTCATTAATAAAATTACCAAAAAGAACATGTTAAATTTGAAGAAGAGATGGGTTACAGTGTTTATGTTATCTGATGGGGAGGCAAGTAATGTACAAGGCTGTTAAAAAAAGCAATTTCATGCTGGTTTTTGATTTTATTTTGGAACAACTTTTTACATCAAAAACATATAAAAGGGTGGTTGGGAGAAAACACAGAAGCCGCCACTCTGCCAGACACCCTCTTAAAAGTGAAATTTAGATTTTAATTTCAGAAGAAGGAAAAGGAGCAAGAGGAAGAATTACAGTCACTGTTTCAGTAGAACCATGCTCATCCCCCATCAAACGACGACTTGGATCAAAAGACAGCTAGCCGCCCCCCTCATTTGAACGAGAATGCTGTATATCTGTAGCTTAATGCAGTTTAACATTAATTGAATTTTAATTCTACATAGTTTTTGACATAATAACTAACCACATTTTTAACTGTGAGACCCATGCGATTAATTTGTTCTCATGGACCATTGAAATTGCAATTAAAGATTCAACAATTGTTATCTACATGAACTGACGTACGAAACTGGATATGAATTCATCAGAATCAACAATCCATGTTTAGAATCAATTATTGACAGCTGGTTGACAGAGCTGTCCAAATGAGGAATTCAGTTTTTCATAGTCGATGGTTAAATAAGATCAGAAGAGAAGAATGTACAATATAAAACGGCAAGACAGATGATCAAACATCGTCTGCATCACTTCCACCGATGTGGTGGTGTTCATGATTCACCCAATAATGGCTTCCATCAGGACCAGACACCTTAAACCTGCTCAACAACAAATCAATGCAACCTTAATTTAGAGGATCATTTCAACCCAGAATTAGAACTTTCTCCTAATGTAGCAATCCACTGACCGCTCAAGCACAGATTTTCCTTCCTTGTACTTCTGACTCCTTTCATGTGCAGTCTCCTGAAAGAAACCATCCAATTAACTAATCGCAACAAGAAACATTCAAAAACACGTTGAATTCTTTTCGAATCTTTGCCTCTTCTAATCTTACATATTTCCAACCCACAATTGATCCACACCCGACACAGAAAATGTCAGCAACGGTATGCAGCCCGGTAATCATCATTCTCTCTTCCTTCTCTCCCACAAATACATTCGCTCTGCCATACAGAGTAAGATGATTTAAATCTGAAAGGACTGTAAGTGCATTCGCTCTGCCATACAGAGTAAGATGATTTAAATCTGAAAGGACTGTAAGTGCGAATATATAATGTCTTCTGGCTCATTCTAGCATGAAACAATGTGTCTGAGGATGCTCTGAAGATCATCCATAATCAATCTAATTCACCATTCAGCAAACAAAAATAATTGAATATGATAACGGCAGGCAGCCCAGTACGACATTCATCTGTCTTGCTCTGTTCAGTAATACTCAGTCTACAACAGCATATCGAGGACAACAGTTTAATGCTTGAAGAGCAATTATGCTTCTCTTCTCACTTGGTGAACATGCATTTGAACGCAAATTTTAGACTGATTTCTAAGATGCTTTACATTGCCCCCTTAGAGAGCCTAGACTAAAGAATCCATCTCAGATTGTACTATTTCAGTTTGCCATAAACCTAGCATTCCACTCCCCTTTCCCACGGCCACAAGTAGAAGCCCATGCCATGACAAGGAAAATGCCAAGTGCATATCTACCAACAGATGTCCTGGCAGACTCAATGCCTAGTTCAGATGTTACTTTCAAACAGCATCATTCACAAAGAACAAATAATATATATATTGAGGCACTTGTATGATGTGAGTGATCGGAACCTTGTGGCATTGACTTAAGGTTGTTGGTCCAACATAGAATTATCTCCAGATTTAATGAGTGTGTATTAAAAGGTGCCCGAAGCCCAAAAAATAAAGAAAAACTTACACCTTATTGAAGAGATAGGCTTTCCCATGCCTGCAGTGAAAAGACTGAATAAAAGAGCAGAGGCAAAACATGTAGTCAGAGCACTTGCATCCCATTAAAACCCCAAACAACATTTGTTGGACTGAATGAGAAAAGTGAAAGCACAATACAGCCCGATATGCTGAGCTATCATCAAGAAATATTTTAAGCATGTGACTGTCCAAGTCTCACTTTGACAATTACCAAAATATAGAAAACTGCTGTTTGCGATCTCACTTAGAAGGCTTATCTACTGTCATATAATAATCCTTGTGACAAATTATACGCATGCAAATATACATTGTTTGTATATGTGTGCACAAAGAAAATATCTGACAATTAGGTCCAAATTTGGTACAGTAATAACCTCAATTATACAGACATGCACATAAGCTACTTGATCGATCAAAGCATCCGAAAATCAGTCACTTTCCATGGACAAGGATGCCTTCCCAAGTTCTCATGCTACTTGAGAGCATCATCCATGATACTTATAGAATGTTCCTTCTGCAAATGGTTTGGGGTGTGATAGCCTCGCCATTTACTAAAAATGCCTTTAACATACATCATATGCCATCCAAGGATGAAGTGGCCAAACTCCACACTTGGTTGCCTGGTTGGTTCCTTTATACGAGTATGGTTTTGAACCAAGCAGAGCAAAACGAGAACAGTGTTTAAACAAAATGGAATATATACATTTCAGTTATATGCTGTCAAAATTTTGTCAATACCAAAGGGGATACAGCATCCAATACAGCATCCAAGGATACATTTTAGTGAAGCTTGAATGCTAAGAAGAGGACAAAAAAGAAGATCATTTTAAGCAAAAACAACAAAAAATCATCGTGAAGACCAACAAAATATAATCATCACAAAGTGCAAAACAATAAAGATGTTCATACATCCCACCACATTAAGCAACAAATTCAATCATAAACCAAAAACAACTGTGAAACGCATTTTGTTTTCCATAAATAGATCATACACAATTGAAATCCTCTTGACATCCAGATATGGCATCAAGTGCAGGATTCTAAATGGTGCAACTGTGAAGCATTACCAAGCTTCCAAAACAACATATATTCACAGCCTAACCAACCTAAGATCCTAACTAACATGTTATGGGTGCTTATTTAACGGTTTTAACCATTAAATGATAAAAATTGCTCCACTTGCAGCATCATCTATTCTTCGTTTATCAAGTCGAGGCAAAAGGATTTCACCAATTAAGCATCATCCAAATAAACTCGAAATGCGCTACACACACACACACACTTTTTAGTTTTTTTTTAATATTCTCCTAATGAAAAATGGGATATCATTACAATGACTAATCGTAAACCCCCTTATCCAATCCAATCCATTCTTCATATCTAACAAACGAAACCTCTTATGATAACTTAATTTAAGATCATCATAACTTAAACACAGTCAACCGTCAAAAGGCACCCATTTTTTCACAAAGACAAAACAAATTCACAAAACCCAGATAAAAATACCACGAGATAATCATGAAACATAGAGAAATCAATCAATGAAGGTTCGAAAAATAACCTTTGAAACAATATCGTCATAAAGAGCAAGATGGGTCCTGCAGTGCTTGCAACTATAGATCTTCCCTTCAAGATCCACAACAAACAGCCTCCCCATCCTCGCAGGCAGATCCTTACACAAAAATCTGTGGACTTGCAGTATCAACAGGGAGAAGAAATTCAAAATCCAGATTGACTGAAGAGCAAAAACAGAAGATTCCTTCTTTTACAGGGCGAGAGAATGGAAACGGAATGGCTAATATTAATGTTTTGAATTTGATTGATTGGATTGGCTACCTCTTTGTTTTTTGCTTCTAATAATGTTGTTGTTGGTGCTGCTGCTGCATGCTTTACAAGAAACGTAGACCGAGAGGAAAAGAGAAGAAAAGCTATCTACATTTCACCATTATATTACCTTTTTCTGCTAAAGTGGAACCTGACAAGACGTGTATTGTACGGTTCTTTTCCTCTTCTGCTTTCCTTTTCCTTATACAACTAGGAGGCGTTTCGCATTTCGGCGAAAACGCTGTTGGCACATAACATATAAGTGTTTTTAAAAGAATATTTTTTTAAAAAAATATATATTTAGATTGTCTTGAGACGTTAAAGTTAAAAATAAATTTTAAAAATAAAAAATATTTTTTTAAAAATCTAGACTTTACTATTTAATGCTTATTTTTTTTCCATGTTTTCTATTTTTGAAAAAGATTCAGAAATTGGAACTACGGGGGGATCCAATCATTTAAATGCATGAATTTTTTCAAGAGTGATTTGAGAGGAAACGTATTCAGTGAAATCAGTATTCATTTTTTAAAAAAGTTAGGCAAAGCAACACGTAAGTGAAAAATCCAATAATTTTAGTTCCATTATAAATAGGATTGGTTCAATGTCATCTAATAATTTGAATGCCTTGAATTAATAATATTTTTTTAAAATACATGGATTGTATGTGATCGTTTTATCATAATATTTGAAAGAAAAATAATCTAATATTCTTGATAAACAATTAATTAATCTAAACATACACTTATGAGATGGTTAAGCTGGTCAAGGTCAATTTAGCCTTGTATTTCCAATCACGTAGACGTGTGCTCATTCAAAAAAACGAAAAAAATGATCGCTTAAAAAACGCAAACACAGTGTTGACGAGGTTTGAGAGACATACGTACCCAATCCATCTTCATGGCAATCAAGTTAGCTCTGACATGGCATATCATGTTATTAAGGTTATCTGTTAGACTCGAACTGGTGGATAATGTTATTTGATATCGCTGTCAGCGCTAAATAATCGCATATTGTTTATGATAAATAACAAAAACTTTTTCTTTCAATCAAAACTTACTCCATGGTTGTCTACTTTTGCTACGGTTGGAAGGACAACGCTATTTTTAGCGGCCATTTGGTGGCTGTGGCGCCAGCGCAGCATGGTGGTGTATGCTGAACATTATGCAGGGGATGGCTGGCTTTTAAGGAATTTTTATGAGATGGAGGATGATTGCGTTAATTTCTTGGCTTGCAGACTTGCAGTGACGGCACTTCAAAAGTTCAAAGATTGGTGACCTGGAAAAAACCAGATGATGGGTTTGTTAAGTTGGATGTAGATGGCAGCTTGCTTTGAAATCCAGGGAGGTTGGGATTTGGTGGTCTCCTTAGGAATGATAGATCTCGAATGATTGATGCAAATGGACTTCCGTGCCAGACTCTACAATTGAAATAATCCATCAACTAAAACAATGAAGGTCCTCGTCGGCGAGGCCTATTGATTTG
>Ga0307509_10012570_pt1 | contig 10115 bp, 16 predicted proteins | sample 10_EM_MG_FD_202245 | JGI IMG/M metagenome (GOLD analysis project Ga0307509, IMG submission 202245) | Populus trichocarpa ectomycorrhiza microbial communities from riparian zone in the Pacific Northwest, United States - 10_EM | ecosystem: Host-associated > Plants > Roots > Unclassified | place... | reverse complement strand
CCATGAACAAATATTGGACAAGACACACCAAGTCGAAAAAACCCCAATGTCTCTTCCCACAGTGACAACGTACCATTTCCGTTTTGCCATACTACAGCTACGTTGATACTTAGAGTTGTGGGTGTCACATGTCAAGCCTGAGACTAGCCTGAGTCACAGACGCCGGCTCAACACGTGACTTTGGCGATCGTCATTCTCCCGGCTCCGCTGCCGCGATCGTCATACTTACGGTTGGTAGATCATCGATGCTAAACGCCACTTTCAAGTTCAAGCTTGCAACTGCCTGTAAATCGGCCCTAGAGCAAGGAGTAACAAGTAACTCTTCTAAAGACTCAGAGGGAAAAAAATTCCATGTCTTCTTGATTTGCAATGTTATGTATACCATGCAGGTCTCCACCCGTTCCCGGGGTTCTGATTTTGAGTACTTTCGAGCCGGGTGCTTTGTAAAGAATTTTGCCTGGGTTTTCGGACCAATCTACGAAGCCGATGGGACAAACTCAATTTGAAAATGAAGGGCGAATCACAAATTCTCATTACTGGCCTCGTTAGTAGTGGAGTCTCATCGTCCTTGTGGTTCCTGACGCAGCCTCATCTTTGCTCGTTCGTCGAATGTGGCAGATTTTTGTCGAGAAAAAATTGGAATTTGTCCATGAAAGATGTTGTGTTGTCACTGAGTGCTGAGCATCCACTGAATCACGTATTTCAATCTTTTACCTTGGTGGATGAGGGCCGAACTTCAATTTAATGTACGAGATGCTACGAAGTAATATATGCAGGTAGTAGTATTATTCCGTGAGACGATAACGTAGCGGTGCAAGAATCATAAAAACAGGTCTAGACAGATACATAACCACCTCGGCTGGATGTTCTTCTCGGCCGTACATTTGAACAAAGGTGAGATAGGACGTCGCTGAACATATAAGGCACCTCCTTCCAGAAATCGCGATGCCTGCAGTTCCAGATTAGAAAATACGGTATTCTCTGAGCAGATACATTGAGGAGGTTCGACGTACGGTATAAGATCAAAACCTGTCGCTCCATAAGTTGAATAGTTGTAATACGCCCCTAGGCCTAGGTATGCGGCGAATGACAACAATATGCTGCAAGAAATGACTTGAGCACGCTTTCAGGAAAGGAAAATTAATGAGCGAACTTACACCAGGAAGAACCAACCTATTCCACTACCCACCACTTCCTTTTCTGTGTCGTCCTTTGGTTTATCTTTGTCTTCATTGCCCTCCTCTTCCTTGAATGGACATCCTGCAGGTGCACTCCATTCAATGTCCAGTCTTGAACCATCATAGTCGACAAATATTGGATCGGAAATGCCCTGGGGGTCGCAGGATATGGTCAAATTAAACGTTTGGGGACTTGATGAGCTCAAAGGATATTTGGCCCCATGAAGTAATAGTGAAAGATGTTTGGGTGCTGTAATGAATTATTTTAAAGCCAGTTTACACGAAACGGTAATTCCGGTTATACCTAAGTTGGTCTCATAAATAGGATCCAGATTGCTCGACTGAGCTAGCGGTATAACAGCAATAACACGGTCTGGTTCATTTGGCTTCTGGTTAATCTCTGTCAGGCATGCTCTTGTTCCCGAGGGACACTAGACATGAATCAGCACACGTGAGCGACCCGAAGATACTCGGCCTAAACATACCTGATCATGTTCACCAATTCCCTCTAGCCGCGTCAGGTCCTTGCAAAGGTCGAACCTTAAAGATTCAACTCGAATGGTCGGGGGAGTCTCGCGTGTTCGATTGATTTGACGTTCTCCGCCCAGAGAGGTGAGGTCGAACTTGGTACCGTTGATTTGGACATGACATTCGAAAGTTGAGTCGGTGCGGACGACATCGGAAAGTAAGAAGAGGATGAAGATTTGATATCCTCGAAGCCGTAGAATCATTTTGTGGGAGTCAAGGGAAGTAAGTAATGAACATCGACAAGCAATGCTCGCTGTTTACGCTGCTTTGTCAAAGTCACCGATTGGGACACATCCTCGTGCGAGACGCGTTCTCACTAATAGTAACCACGATGGCTAGTCTTGAAGATCTGGCGCCTCATCTCTATCACGAAAAACAACAAGCCGGGTCAATGCTTTGCGCTCAACACGCACTCAACAACCTTCTTCGTAAGTGCTAGATATATCCCGACCATTGGATGCCAATTTAATACAACTCTTGCTCCAGAGGGAAATTATGTAGGACTTCCATCGGACTTCTGGAGATAGTCGAACTGAAGGTGACTCCAGTTCACCGCTCCTGATCTTTCCGATATTGCGCGAGGCCTCGATCATCTTGAAGAAAGTTATGAACACAGCAACACAGGAGGCTCAAGTACGAACATGGACGATACAGGTGAGCACCTTTATCCTTTTCCATGTTATTTGCTCATCCCTATCTGTGGCAGGATTCTTTTCTATCCAAGTTCTTGAGAATGCACTTAAGGTTTGGGGCTTAAAGTCAATATTTCTTCCAGCGTACTCTAATTGTTCAGAACTGAACGGTTTTGCTGTTAGTCTTATGCGCTGGCGCGGTCAAGACATGCGTCGCTATCAAGACCACTCACAGTGAGTGTGGAAATATCTCCACTCAACAAAGGTTTTAAATGCAGATCAACTTGAAAGTACCCAGCTTGCCTTCATTTTGAACCTCGAACAGCACTGGTTTACACTTCGCCGATTCGGAACTGCAAACGCAAATATCGACCTCGACGAGGGAAACGGTCACTGGTTCAACCTCAATTCCTTCCTTCCTGCCCCAGAGTGGGTCGGAAAGCTGTATCTCGGAATGGTTCTGCAACAATCAGAAGACGAGGGTGATTTTCAAATCAGTTCAATACAATGGTGAACTCACGTTGTGTTCGCTAGGTTATTCCGTCTTTGCTGTCACCCAAGCCGACCCGGATGCACCACTGGGACTTCCTCGAACTGAAGCAGATGCCATAGCATCCACCCTGCCAGAACCCAGTTTGGCTTCTCGAGCTAATCCCCAAAGCATAGACGATTTGCCAGAAGATTTGGACCTTGAGGATGGGGATTACGAGCTGCAAGTGGCTCTTCAAGCCTCCTTGATGAACCAAAATGTGAACCCTCCAGACTTGACTACCGGTATGCTCTACCCAACGAATTTTCTCTTTTGCTCCTATCCATCATCTTGTTTAGGACCTGGATCCGGTTCACTTATGCCGCCTTTTCAACCTCATCGATCTGATCACACTGATGAGGATCCTGTTGCGGCCGGCATGGAGAGAAACCGAATTTTGCTCCAACGGATGAGAGATGAGCAAGAATTTGCCCAACAAGAGGTGTGGTCTGAAACTAATCTGACCCCTGAAGAACAAATAGCTCTTAACGAAAGGCGAGAACAACGACGGAAGCGAGAGGAAGAGGAAGAAAACGAGTTGCAAAGAGCAATTGCAGAGAGCCAAGCCTTGGCAAAACGACACCAAACTGAAGAACCTGTTGATAGCCAAAAACCGGATAGGCTTTCAGGACCAGAACACCCTTTCACGAGTCCTTATGACGACGATCCCGAATTGCAGGCAGCACTGAGGGCGTCTCTAGAGCAAGCTGGTCCTCCACCCAAACACTCAGATTCATTGTCAGAAATGGATGATGTCGAGTCTGTTATGTCAGATTCAATAATTACAGCCACCAGCGCTTCCCAAATCCCCGCTCCCAGCCTGGATGAAGTTCGGAGACGACGATTGGCAAAGTTTGACTTCTAGTTACAAATTTGTTCCCGAAGCTGAAGAACGAGGGAGCGAGAGGCTACAGCCTTGAACGTCTGCTCGCGTAAATCCACTTTAATGGTAAATATGTCCAAAAAAATGTCGTGTGAAAGGGAACCATACAAGGATAGCAATGGTAGTGTACATAGTGGGAAAATGCCAAATGGTGCAAGCTAAAAGTGACAGAAGTCATAATAATGGAAGCATAGAGGAATGTCTGTTATACCCCAGAGTAAACAGTTGTTTCTGGGGCTGTGGGCATATATGGATCTGTAGGATCGAGTTCATCACGGCCCCGCTGCCGTCGATGGGCAAAGCGTAAATAACGAGAGAATCTGCCTGTGCTTGAACGACTCCTTCCTTGTGGGATGGGATTCTCAGCTTCATCGTCACTATCTGTGTGTCCAGATAACATATTTTCTAGTGCAAGGAAATCTAGCAAGGAATTAAAGGAAATGTTTAGACAATGTCATAACGATATTAGGAAGAGAGGCATACCATGACGGCAAATGGGACAAGAACTTGACAATTTCAGCAACCAGGGATCAACACAAGTCTGATGGAAACAGTGGTTGCCTTCGCATGGCAAAACGCGAATATCATCCCCTTCTTCGAAATCGACAATACAAATGGGACATATTTCACGGCCAATAGATGCTGGAACAACATCTCCTTGTCTGGTGGGATTCAGCACGACAACTTGTTTTGAAGGACCTTCACCATTGTCCGCTGACTGTCGGTGATTGCCATCCGAAAGAGTGCTGCCGACGGGCGACGAGGGTGGTGAGTACTGGATTCGTGAGACGACCGTGTCTGCGTTCTGATCAGGTTCTGACCACGAAATTGGCCGGGCAATGGCATCAGGAGAGCCTAAGCGGGGTTCCGGGGTTGAATTTTCAGTTCTATGAATCATTGAGCCCATCTCGACATGGTGCCCTGAAAGCTGTCCCTCTGCATCCTTCTCTCTAGATACTTCGGATAAACGATGGCCTGGAATGGTTTGGGTACTTCCAAATTTGACGATGGGGAAAGTATCAAGAATCGCTCGAGTTAAGCCTCTTGCCCTACTTTGAGGTGGTCCACCATCTTCGCCCATGCGTGAGCGAGGGCCATAACGTTCAGGATGTCGAATCGCTCTTATGGCCTACGGTAAATAAGTTAACACTTGATACTGACAACCACAGGATATAAATTACCCCCGAAATGATGACGACGCAAAATAAAGCTGAGACGCAACCTGTTATAGCATACAAGATGATCCTTCGACAATGGTTAGAGCACGAGAATAGATGTGAAAACGTAATTCTTACATGGCAAGTGCAGTATTGGGGGGGTTAGATCCCGAACCTCCTGAATTCGAGCTGGAGTTATCGTCCCCAGTATTTGAAGGAGCCGTGCTGTTGTCCGTGGCGTTGAAGGCCTCCAGAACTGCCAATAGATAGCCTGCAGAAATTGGTATGCCAGTAGTAATAGACTCCCTAATCACGTTGGCAGAAGTGTTCAGCTGCGCAGAGTCGTAGATGTAAATGCTTTTATTCTGAGGGCCAAGCTGGGCAAATTGATACTCGATAATATGGGAGCTCGTTGAACTCTGCGTCGAGAATATATCAAAAACTTGGTCAAAGGTTGAAGGATCGGAATATTCTGAATTTATGACGCATGCTGTGGAATAGAGAGAGTAGAGCAGCTAGAAGGGAGCAGACGCTGAGTTAAGAAGGAGGATAACTTGGATGGGGACACACCGCCGCCACAGCCCCTTTATCACGAGCTAGGGTAAAAACATCAATTTCCATGGATGCGTCTGTAGCATTTTTATCGCAGGAAACAAGAGCTATCCAAGGAGTTGTAGCTGTGAAAATGGGCAGCGGATTGAGAAGAATACAGCGGTGTGACGTAAGGTGAACTGACTAGCCGGAGTGAAGTTGTTTGCCTTTTCCTCAGAGAAGTGCACTAGGACGCCCTATGGAGAATGGGAGGGGGGGAGCCTTTGGAAAGGAAGGGGCATTACCTTGCTTATTCCCGTGCTACCATTCCCCACAAGTTGGTATGAGACATGTTCCGAGTATGATCTGGTAATGGTGTCAGGCCGAGAGAAACCTGACATAGACACAGCAGTTCACCCATTAGAGTACCATTGCATATGTATCTTGGAGACATCTGTGATGTTGAGCCCACCCGCAATGGCGTCCTGGGTCGAGTTCGTGGGCGAAGCGGGAATATAGGCGAAAACGGGAAGGACCAGAGCGAAGAGGAGGGAGAGCATGACCGCAGAAAGTGAGAAAGGAGGAAGGCTTGAGAAAATACTTGAGCTGTTCCCAAGGGCACTTCGTCGCGATAAATGACCACGCGGATGCAGTCGCTCTCCCACGTGACTTCTCCTCTTCTGCCATGTCCGGTCAGTATCCTTTCCCATGCCCCCATTCACAGCAAATTTATCCAATTTCCAGATCCCTCTTCCTCAAAAGCAATCGGTAGCCTTGCAAAAAAACAGAGCGATGTGACCAGACAAGGGACTCAAAAACTCAAATTCGTGCCTACCCTTCCCCAAAGGCGCAAAAAAGAGTGAGTGATGACATATATTTTTTTATCAACTCCAGCTAATGCAGGCTGCAGAGAAGTCAAGCCAGTTCGTGCATTTTTTTCTCTTGAAAAGTCTGTAATCAATGACCGTTCTTAGGAAGCAACACCTGCTATACCTCTCATTTCTCAAAGCGATCGCAGTCGAGGGAGAGGAAGAGGTCGTGGAGACGGTGGAAAGGGAAGGGGTCGTGGTGGAGGGGTACCTCCTGTTGTTGAAATGACTGCCAGTGGGCCGTTTGCAATGGGTCCAGCCATGGCTGGCAGTAGCTCACAGAGGCCTGCCCCCCGTTCCAATTTTGTCCCCGCAGTGTCAAAGGAGTCTCTCTCAAACCTTGGTGGAAACCTTTCCCAATTAACCCCGCCGTCACTTAAGAAAGATGTCAATTCCAGAACGGGCACATCGGGAAACAGCGTTGTAAAGGCCAAGGATGAAGAAGTATATTCTGATCCCGACGACGGGGTCGAAATCGTCGACATAGAAAACGTGCGCCAGATGGATTGGATGGCCCCTGAAAGTCTTCGAAAAGACCGGCAATATACCAAGAACGTGAAGGAGGAACCCGTGGATGCTATTGGTGCAGGTTTTTGCTTGTTCTGTCGTCAACTATTGGTCTGACACTATGTTGGTAATGCTCTGCCGCTGTAGATTCTTCCAATGCTCTAGATCTCAGCGAAAGCGAGGAGGAGGAAGAACTGGAGGACATCATTGAAGATTTTGCGGTCCGGGTCCCCATTCCCTCCGTGTGTTTTTCTTTCCATCCCCTCTTTACATTCATGGCTAAAGTACTGATCACGGAATAGGACGGCGCTATGAGAGAAGATCGCTTATATTTCTTTCAATTTCCTACACCATTCCCGAAATTCACGTCAAAAATGTCGAGCGCAATGGATGTTGATCCTGTTCCGGAAGTTGGGGCTAAAAAGGTTTCATTCGCCCCAGACGTAAAGCCGGACAAAATAGAACTTCCAAAACCCAATGCTGCTGGGTATCCACAAAAGATTGAACCTGTCGACGGTGTTGTTGGGCAACTCGAGATTTACAAAAGCGGAGTAGTCAAAATTCGTCTCGCGAATGGCATTCTGCTTGATGTATGTGTTTTTATTCCTTCTGCAAATCCCCCCTCAAGCGTGTGTAGGTCAACGCTGCAACGCAGCCATCATTTTTACAACAGGCTGTTTATCTGAGTAACGCAGATAAGCAGCTGACTGTGCTAGGAGAGGTCAACAAACAGTTCGTGGTTTCCCCAAATGTTGATGCTCTCTTAAACGCTCTGGAGAGAGAGGAAGGCGCACCCACCGTCATAGAGGGAGAGGAAAAACTACTTCAAATCAAGGTCATCTAATTTAAAATCAGTGCCTAATTACCAATCCAAAGAATTTATGATCGTATCGAGACACCATAACTTACTTTATAACATTGCGCCAAACATTACGTGGCTTGTCCAGAGTCATTATTGATCATGGGGAAAATCTCCAAACTACATGAGACGTCCTTAACTACTGCCCCTTTTCAGACTGGACATCATCTGAGCAAGTGACATGCGATTTGAAGAATTGGCCCCTTCGTTTTGATGCATAGCTTCCGCATATCTTTGAACTCATTGAACTCCAAACGGGTAAAAAAAGGAGGACACGACGTACAACAACTTGTAACGAACCAGTTCATCTTCCATCTCTTCGTTTTTCAAACGTTGCTTGACTAGCTCATTCTTCGCAGACGATTTAGGGACGTCATTTCAAGGGTTAATGGGGTATGTTTGCCTACCAGAACCTGAACATGCTCTTCGTTTACTTGAGCCAGGCTATTTTCAAGAACTTTCCTAAAATGTTTTATTATTTGGATACGCAAACTGTAGCATTCAGCCAAGGACTTACACCTGGTTGGAAAGTGATCGATTACTATTCCTCAACTCGTCGATTTGGGCGGCATGTTTATTCGTTTCACGCTAGCACATCTTTTTAGATAGCCAAAAATAATGGAGGGGTACGAGGAACACACCACGAGGTCCTCATATTCATGCCTATAACAATCGAGCATAAAAGGCGTTATCCGTAGCGAAGCGGCTTCATTCACGAATTCGTCGACTCTGTATTTGGGCGCATTCTGGTCAGCGTCATCACTCGACCTTTTGATCTGAGAGATATTAGATTGCAACTTTCGGTGAAATGGTAACCTTACGAAATAACAATCGAACAATTTGATATTTAAAAACGACAAGATCTCGTCGAATTTCAAAGCAAGAAGAGCCTCTTCATTCTTCTTCAAGAGCATGACACTGAACCCAAAAATAGCCTCTATACCATTTGCGAGGCAGCTGTCATATATTCGAAAAACAATTTCAAGTGGGAATCTGGATGGAAGGTAAAATCTGGGTTCTTGAGTGTCTCAATGCTCCAATGCTCACCGATAGCTGAACAAGGTCAAAAACCACTGTGAACAGAACATACTTGACTTTACCCCCTGGCGCAGGAAATGGACATGAAGGACTGGCAGTAGCTCTTCAACAAGACGATCGAACTACGCCAATGGTGAGTGACTGAATCTCGGCTCTAATTGAGTGTGCCATACTTGAAACTAGTACTGTAAGAAGAGAGAAACAAAGCAGAAAAAATATTTCACTTACAAGCCGCAATTGGAGCTTAGGCATTTCAGGAAGAAAGTGGCCTTGCAAATCGTACACTGACATCAATCGGACGAGAAGGGAAAAGGCTTCTTCATCAGGCATCTATGATTGTTGTCAGTAGCTGTGCCTCTCACCCTCCCAAAAAGGCTTCTCACATTGAGCAAAAGAATAGCTACGATAAATGGCAGTCCCTGGCAATACCCCACCACAGGATCATACCTAACACCTGTTAAAGATACGATGCTTATTATAAGTAAAATGAATACTATACAGAGAATAAGCCTTCAAAACGTTGAAGAGATTTTCCTGTCCGATGCCTTGACCGTCGGTGAAAAAATCGTGATGAGGGAAAGTCCTAAAGAGTATTGAACGCGAATCCAATCACTGAAATATTGGTATAACTCACCTTCCAAGATCTCGTGTGATGGCCTTCTCATGAGCGCTCGTTTCTTTTAGCAATCGTAGATAGGTAGCTTCAAGCACTGGGTCTTTCGATGCAGCCCTAAAATGAAAACGTGATTCGAATGATTTGTAGGGGCGATGGCAAGATAGGTTACATGTGTTGCCACATCATGCCTCTCAGAGTAGCGGGGATGCCCTTCTGGATTGCTTCTGCTAGTTCTTCGGGCCGTTCTGATGCAAAACCACGGTAATCTTGCAAAGCATTGAAATTGTGGATGAGAAATATCACTGAAGATATCACTGAAGATATCTGCCTACCGGATATAACAGCACCCCAAAAATCTGCGAAATAAATAAATCACATAGGGTCAAGAAAAAGGATTTCCCCGACTAACCCCAATCGATTACGCCTTCTTGGGCACCCTGATCTTTGGTCTCCTTTTCATGCAAGCGAGCGAATTCTTCCTGCAATTTCAAGTGGCCATCAACACTTCCGCGCGCCTTTCCTTTCGCACCATGGAGGTCGAGACGATTAAGAAGCAGCGAAGTGTTATTCGTTTCATGAAAAGAACGAATAGTAGTAGTAGATGCGGTTTTTCTGTGGCCTTTCGGAGACGAAACTTCAACGATTGGTGGCACAACAAATGAGATACTCCTGGTCTGGCTGGTGGACTGGTCCTGTGATGGTGAGGGTACTGTCTCCAAGATAGGTGGGCGAGCAGTTAGGGCTATGGGCAAGAAATTGTCATCGTCCAAGGCAATGTCATTGAATTC
>Ga0307509_10012569_pt1 | contig 10115 bp, 4 predicted proteins | sample 10_EM_MG_FD_202245 | JGI IMG/M metagenome (GOLD analysis project Ga0307509, IMG submission 202245) | Populus trichocarpa ectomycorrhiza microbial communities from riparian zone in the Pacific Northwest, United States - 10_EM | ecosystem: Host-associated > Plants > Roots > Unclassified | place... | reverse complement strand
AATAATCAAAATAATAGAGATCAAATCTAACAAATAAAAAAATTGAAAGATGATAAGATTAAAATAATAATAATTACAATTTCATAAATTATTTTAAATAAAATAAGTAACAATCAAAAGAATGAGAACCAAATTTGATAGATAAAAAAATTTCAATTTAAAAAATGATAAGAGAAAAGTAAATAACAATCATAAAAATAAGGATCAGAGTTAATATAAAAATCAAATTAAATCAAATTTTAAGGGATGAATTTGAAAATAAAAAAATATTCGAACAAAATATATAGTAATCAAAAGTTTGAGGATCAAATTTGACATAATCAGTAAATAATATGATATTTTTAAATTTTTCACAACTTATAGAAAGTGTTTTCCGTCCAAAATAAAAGGAAAACACTTTCCTGGAAATCAAGACAAAATTTCCTTTGACAGAAAAGTGTTTTCCGTTGACCGGAAAATATTTTTCGTTGACCAACTCTTCTAATGACAAACAAACACAGGAAAGTTTGGAAAGTAGTTTTCCGGAAACCACTTTTCAGGAAACAAACGCATCGTAACTCGTTGCTTGTCTATCGACCATTCTTTTATTTCCTTTTTCTTTTTCTATTTTCTTTTCCAATTGAGGAATAATCATGGAGTTCTATATATGATTTTGTTTGTAAATTATCCGCAAGCTACATGCATTATATTTTTTATGTAATAAAAAATAATTTAAATTTAATTTGTTTTTCATGTTCTTGATATAATTGCGAGGAAATGTAAGTTTTGAGTTCAAATTTTGTTAGCATAGTTATCATATACAACTTGAGATTTGATACGGTGAAGGTGAAATTAATTTATTTTTTTATTTTTTAAATAAAATAATATTATTTTGATTTTTTAATTTTATGAATAAAAGGTCATTTGAAGATAAGCCTGAAAAACAAAATTCACAAAACTCAACGTATAATAATCAAATGTCAAATGATGAAAGTAAAAAAAATCAATTTTAAAAAAAGATACATCGAAGAAAAAGACTCGAGACAGGTCGGGTTAACTTTACTAACGCACCAAATGCAATATGAGATCAAAATTTAAAAACTATTTTTTAAAAAAAATGGACCTAGAAAAAAAAACCTGAAGTTAAATAAAAAATAAAAAAAAATAGTAAGTCAACACGTGTTAACTTGACCACCCCACACTCGAGATAACCACGCATTAAGGAAAGTGAAAAAAATCACAACACTCAAGGGTCGATAATTTAATGGCAAAAAATAAATTAAAAAAATCGAGTCAACCCAAGTTAATTCAACTAATTTGTAACCTGATATATGAGATAAGGATAACCCTACAAAAAAAAAAAGCAAAACAAATCATGAAGCTCAAGACCTAATAAGTCAATGTTAAATAATAAAAATAAAAAATAAAAAGGATTTTAAAAAATATCAAACTTAAACCGGGTTAACCATCGAAACTGGTAGATCGGGTCATGAGACTGATTATACTGTAAAAGGCAAACACAAAAAAATTACAAAGCAAAATTCTCAATCATAAATTTTATTAAAAAAATAAAATTAAAACAATGAGGACTAAATCTTGCACAAAAAATAATTGAAATAAACTAATTAGGGATTAAATTGAAAAACAAAATAAATGAAGAAAAGGGTAAAAAAATGAGAAATAAAAAAATGAGGACCAAAATTAGAAGAAAAAAATGAAATAAAATTCTAAAGGACAAAATAAAAAAAATAAAAAAAATGATAAAAAAATAGCAATCAAAAGAATAAGAACTAAATTGAATACAAAAATTAAATGTTGAAGAATGAAATTGTAAAAAATAAAAAAAATAAACTTCAAGAAGCATTAAAATCAAAATAAATAGAAATAAAAAAACAAGGACCTAATTCAAAATAAATATAAACCAGTGAACACAATTGAATTTTTAAAGGCTCGATGCAAATACCAAGGCCTAGGAGAGAGAGAAAAAGGGGAGGAGCAAAAAATTTCATTGTCGTCGAACTACCACCACCCTGACCAAACACATCACTCCAACATATGTGTCGCCATCTTACGCGTCAGATGGGATGGCAATCAGTAGTTTTTTGCAATCAGAATATTTCCAATGTGCCTCTAAAATAGCATGGGGGACAATGATGTATTAAGTATTAACATGTGCGTCGCACACATCAGTTTTTTTATTGATTTATTAATATTTTAATAATGCAAATTACTACATAGACCCGAGCATACTAATGTTAAAAAAATTGTTACAGAGATCAAAACACCCTCCTAAAGCAACTTTAGATTTTTTTAAGTCAAAGATTAAATATGTTATTTTACTGTAAAAAAAATATATAAAGACAATAAAACTCTTTTTTGCAATGTCATTGGTTTTGAGTCTTTAGGAGTACCGATATCATTGTATTGTGTAAATAAATGGGAAAAGATACAAAAACTCCTGGATAAAGCCAATTTGTTTTTAGCTTTTAAAGGCAACAAAATATTTTTACTGTACATAAAAAATAAATAACTAAATTATCATTGGGAAATGATATTTAAATCTTCTAAAAAAATGATTTTATCCCTGCTGTGAACACAATTATTAAGTACAATAAAAAAACAGAATGTTGAATATAATCCATAATATTTCTCCTCACATCCCGTGAAAAAACACCAAGGCCTTTTTAGTTTTTTTTTTTTTAAAAAAATATAAAGCCCAATAAATGTGGATTAATAGGCTGGCAATGAATGTTAATAGAGAATTCTTTGATATTTGGCCTTTTAGCAACACAGTGGAAATTATATTTTTAAAAAATTTAATTTTTTTTGTTAAAATTTAATTTTTTTTATATTTTGGATTGTTTTGATGTGCTGATCTCAAAAATAATTTTTAAAAAATAAAAAAAATATTATTTTAATGCATTTCGACATGAAAAGAACTTGAAAAAGCAACCGCAACCATATTAGGGCGTTTGGGAGTGCTTTTCAAAAGCGCTTACGAAAAAAATTGAATTTTTTTTTTGCTTTGAATTAATATGTTTTTTATGTTTTCAAATTATTTTGATGTGCTGATCTTAAAAATAATTTTTAAAAAATAAAAAATATTATTAATATTTTTTTTTCAAATAAAAAATACTTTAAAAAACAATTCCAAGCATACTCAAACATGCTTGGCAGCCAAACTGCGTTGGCTATTTTCCTCTCAAGGAGAAGTTTTGACCTCACATTTTCATTTTTCACCTCCGTTATTTCTCACGCTGCCCTAGTTCTTCTCTCTTGGCTAGTAATTGTCGTGTGGCCTTTTCATGCTCTAGAGAGATCCTCGCAAAATGGTCGTGTGCAATCTGTTGCGTTTTTCTGAACTCTAATCCCATAAAATTGCAGAGAAACGGGGCATAAGCTTTTCCAGAATATGTCAGAAACATGGAAGAATATCTGGGTAAATTCCACATCTCCTCCATTTTCTTTCAACTGAATCAGCCCCCTTTTCCCCCATTTTTCAGATTGAAACAGCCTCTTTTTCTTCAACCCATTGTTCGATTTGTAAATACAAATTGAACTTTCATCCCGGAGAAGGGAAGGGAAGGTGTTGAAGAAGATGGAGAAGATGAACGAATTTGGCATATGGAAATGAAGAAAATTGAATCGATTCATAAGTCGTGGGGAAAATAGTTTGTGAAATTTGATGGTTGATATGTAGTACCGGTTATTGAGTTAATATTATAAATGAAGATAAATTTATTTATTTTTTCATTTAAATTTAAAAATTATATTTACTAGAATCTAAACAGTAAAATAAAGTGAAAAATCGACGTAGTTTACAAATCTTAAATTTTTAAGAACACATGCAAATCGAAACTGTAAATTAAAATTAAATTTTAAATGAAACTCAAACTCTAAGAATTTCTTATAACACATGTTTGGAATTTTCTAAATTAAATTTAATTAAAAATTTTTAATGAAATTTCATGTTTCTGATAATTTTGAGTGTTAATAATTAAATTTTAAATAGAATTTAATCTTTAAAAATAATACAAAAATAAATAAAAGAGCAATCACTCTCATTTACTACATTAAAAACAAAAAAATAATATTAAAATTAGTTTCTCCAAAATGCTAGCCTCTTTTTTTTTTTTCTATCACTTCTCTCCCTCTTTTCAAGAATAAATAAACATCACAAAAAAACACTTTTATATTCTCTTCTCATCCCATTATAGGTCTTTGATGACGTGGCTTGTGTGGTCATGATAAAATAAAATCTTAGGAAATGTATTTAGATTTGATTTTTTAGGTTATTTGTGGTGATAGTAGTAGAGGAGAGTTGGAATAAGATTAAAAAAAATAATTTGAGTAATATAGAAAACAAAAAAAATTGAATTAAGCGTATTATAAACATGTGAATTTAATTTATTTATAAATTGAATTCAAATTAAACATTATAATTAAATTTAATTAATTGATTATAAACCGCTCATAACAGTTATGTTAGTCAATTTACAATAAACTTTGGTCAATGGATTATTAAGTTATTTTTCAAGTAGAGTGACTAATTAATACTAATATTGTAGGTAATAATAGTAGAAAGAAATTCAATAAGTTGTAATTAGTAGGGTTTAACTTTTAGGCTGTAAAGTTGCAACTAGTGTTCGTGTTTGTAATTCTTTGGGTAGTTAAAGATTTTATATGTTAGGATACATTTTCATTCACATGATCTCGTGTATCATATGTGCCATGAAATATTCTATATTAAATTAAAGTTTGATTTTATAAAATTAAATTTTGGGTTATTTTTTTTAAATAAAAGAATAAAAATCAAAATTAACAAAAAAATAAAGATAAAGTTGTAATTTCAAAAAGTGCAGAAAACTTTGATTTCATTCCTCAAATTTCAAATATGGTTCTTGTTGTTTTGAGCTTTTACATTTTGATCTAAGACTTTATTTTTTTAATGTTTTAGTCTCGCTCTCTAGCAATCCGCTAACAATTTTTTAAATAGAAGGAGATCATAAAGATACACGAACGATTTGGGGTCTTCATCTCCAGGAGAAAAGCATCGAGTGCGCGGGCACAACTTTCGACAAAACAAATTCATTCATTCTCGAAGTTATGGCGGAATACAGCAAATCCCCGACCGTGTGGAAGAGAGAGAAAGTTGTCGTAAAAGAATAGAAAAGAAAAGGTGTTTGGTTGGCTATATTCTAGCCATAAAACCCGATGTTGTTGTCAATGAGTTTGTCTTATAAAGGGGAGTTCAGTGGAGATGATTTTATTTTTTAACATGATATAAAAAGTAGTCTAGGACCTTGAATTTTGTTTTGATTCGATTTGTTTTAGGGTTTTTGAAGTGATTAGAGGGAGTTTTAAAATTGAAAAGTCTTTAGTAAGGTTTTTAAGATGATTTGAAAAATCAACGCAACGGTTGACCCGAGGCAAGGCTTAAGCTAGGGTGAAAGGATTAACCTAATTTTTTTATAAAAAAAATAAAGATCAAAACAACATCATTTTGACCCAATTTTTTTCAAAAACAAAAGTTAATTGACTTTTTATCGGGTCGCGAGTCAACTTGATTTCTTAACAAGGTTAAGCTAGGTCAATTCCTTCACCCATTTTTCTTCAAACTAGACCAATTTAGGTACTGGGTTAGCTGGATCCCAGGTCGATCTACTAGGCCAATCGAGGTTTTATAACTATTATTTTTAAGATATTTTTAAAGTATTTTTTTTTGTGAAAATAAGTTTAAAAAATAGGTTTTTAGAGTTCCTAAACTTGAACTCTAATTATTATTTTTTTATCACTGAAGTTGATTTTAAAATGCTTAAGTGGATGACATGTCGTTTACCAAGGTGGCTAGCATAGTATGTTGTCATTTAGAATAATAATTAAAAAAAAACACCAGAGCAGGCGACGTGTCGTCCCCTCTTAAAAAAACTTAACCAGATACACGAGCTTAACTTTTTTTAGTTTTTATTTATTTATTAATTAAAATTAAATTTTTAATTAATACCTCTCTCATATTTTAATTGTTTAGCTTAATTTTTTTAAAAAAATAATTAATCTTTTGATTTGTTTCTATAATTTCATAATATTTCAAAGGGATTATTGTAATTTATTTTTAAATTTTATCATCTTTTATTTTAGATAGATAAATTGAATTTGCATTACGCATTTATAAAAATAAAAATCATATGTACTTATCAACCAAAATTAACTTTTAAGATAAATAAAAGAAAAGGTATAGAATAAAAAAGATAGTCGTAATAAAATATTTGTATATGTATTTATCTTTTATTCCTAACAAGAAAAACTAGATCCTTGTTTTAATTTTCAATTAATTTTAACAACTACCTTTTGATTTATCAATTCATTTTATTAAGTATAGACATCGTATTTTTGTTTCTCAATTTAAAAATATTCATGATACTAAAATACACATCTATAATATTGATGTTTTCTTCTTTTATAATAAAAATTAATATGTAATCCTACCCTCAACATAACTTGAGTAGATATCATAACACTATACAAAACACTAAGTCGTGTAGAATTTTCATTGTAACATTTTTACAGTACATTCTTATAAATCATTGTGGATTGTAATAGTTAATTTTTTAAAATTTTCAATTTGATTTTCAAACACTTTTTTTTCCCCACAATTGAGCTCTTTTAAGCCCAAATTAGTATCAAATTACATATTGTTGTTAGAAAAAAGGGTTGGATTAAAGTCAGAGGATCAAAGTTAAAATGACATGTAAAGTAGGTGGTGGTTTTGAATTTCATAAAAAAAAATTATTTTGATCCCTTATTTTTTTTTGTTTATAGGTAATCAGTCCTTTTAGTTTTCAGAAAATTAATATTGATACCAAAGCTCGTTTCACTCATTTTCTATTCCATTTTTGTAAGAGTATAGAGAGAGTACTGAAGGATTCTAGTATAGAGAGATAAATCATCATTTACACGTGTTTTGACCACCAAAATAGTTGAAATTGGTTAGGGGAGTTTTATAGTAGTTGTTTTGACCCTCGATATTTCTTAAAAAAAACATATCTAAGCCGAGAATGAGAAAATTTATTCAATTTCATTTTGTGATTTGAGCTTTTTTTTTTGTTTATTATGTTGCTAAATTGGTTTCTACATGTTCTAGGATTGGTATTTAGGTGTTTTAGGGTTTAAATGGATTGAAAAATAAGTTTTTTGGGTTTAAATCCCATAGCCCAAATATTCTAGCCACCACAATGGTAGCTGAAATTTGGGTTGGAAGACAACATGTTGTCTGCCTATTTTTTGAAACAAAACAAAATAGCAAGGGGTGGATGACTTGAAATGAGAAAAAATTAGGCTCAGACACGCGGGTCTGAGCTATTCCTTCCAAAGGCCCGCGATGCTAAGCTCTTTTTGGCTTGTTTTTTTTAGAAATAAATTTATGAAAAAAATAATAATCATGTTGATTCTATGACCTGGCTCGCAAGTTTGACGAGTTAAACCACAACTTCTAGTTTATTTTTTTTGTTTAATGCTTTTTCATCCCTTAATTTAAAAAAAAATACAATTTCACCCTTTTTTTATCAATAATCTATTTTTTTATTTAACTTAAAATTTTTTTAAAATACAATTTTTCTCTTTGTTATCAACAATTTGTTTTTGTTATCTCAGTCTCATGAGTCTGACATGTTTTTTTGTATATAAAATATTTCATACAAAAAAATCACATGTGCGTTATTGTCATATAAATCTATTAAATAAAAAATAATATTTGAAATAAAAAATTTATTGAATCTGATGATATGCATATCTTGTATCGAGAGTTTGATTGGTTGATTTAAATTCACTTGTTTTTTCAACAAATATTGTGTTTTTTTTTTGGAAATTTTGTCATGCAACACTAAATTAATTCAAGATTTAGCTTTTTAGTTTTTTTCAATATCTTCCCTGTAATTTTCGCATGTGAATCTTGAATAACCTAAGTTGGTTGAATTTGTTTTCTTATCAATGTTAAATAAAAATATTGTTTAATAAATAACTAATTTTAAATTTGTAGTTAATTTTTTATTTTAAAAAAATGTTAGCCATACTTAAAAATTTTTCTTGTTTGAATATTTTTTTATTCCGAACAACAATATTCTACAATTATCTATTCTTGTCTTTTTTCGTAAGAAATTCAGCTTGTTTTCCACGAAAAAAAATTATTGTACACACATTGCATCTCACATGTTTTGCACCAATTGGATGGGAATTGAGGATTAATTCTGATTAAATCTTCAATTTTATGGAGGGGTTCCTAACACTCAATGATTTGCTCAGTTCCGTGGGGTTGACAGTTGAAATACATTTTATCCAAAAATCTGTCAACCTTTTCGTTAGCGGAAACTTTACTTGAAAATTCAAACTGCCGTCCTTCCATCCACGACATTGTGTGTGCGGATCACAAAGCAGCGATCGCTTCCGCTTTCGGGGAAGCTTATTTTAAAAAGAATAACAGTTTGAGCGCGTCTGGTTTGTCAAATCAAATCAAATATCATGTCTATGGGCTGCGACACCACCTGGGTTGGTAAAAAGCCCATCAGACGCATCGGTGGCATGGCCGATGCTCTCTCCATCGCTGCCGATCTCGGATTTTCAGTCGCACCTCCTCCTTCTCAGGTCAGCTTCCGATTACTCTTATATTTCTAGGTACCCTTTTTAACCCGACCCGCATTTTTCTTTTGGTGATCATATAATGTCCAATCTGGGGTTGATAGATAAAATTTCCAGGTTGTTGGTTGTTTCCGTCAAAACCCAAAAATTGTATGGATTTTAATCATAGAATCTTGAGATTTCACATCATTCTTGGGCTCATCCTGTGTAGGAAGAACTTCAGAACTTATCCACTGCTAGTGGCGAAAAGGGTGATGACTTAATTAGAGTTTTGAGGGAACTAACTGCAGTACAAAGAAAAATAGCTGATCTACAAGTAGAACTTCAGGGTCGCAAGGTGAAGTATCCTCATTCATTTTGTCTCACATATGTTTATAGTACGAAGTTTAATTGATTTAACTTTGTAGGATGATAAAAACGTGGCGCATTTGACACATGTTAGTGAAATGGAAAAGAAGATTGACACATTGTCAAGGATTACTACCATACTCAAGGATGTCATTCAGAATAAGGTAATCTATCTAGGTTTTAATTGAGCGTGTTGCTGATATTGATGCTTTTACGCTTTAGCCCAGATGCATTGCAGATTCCATGATGCCATATGCATGTTAAGTGAAGTGATTTTCTTTGCTTGTTCTTGTCGACATGGAGAATCTTCTCCACCTCTGATGGATTTTCTTTTCCACATGATTTACTAATTGTATGGATTTCTTAAGTTAAAACTTATAGCATGGCCATAATATTCACTTATGGTTTCACATAATTGTTCTGCTATGGCCCTCATGGGTGAAAGGAACCGTGTACAAACAATTTCGAAATTCCAACCGACAAACTGAGCCTATATGCACATAGATTTAACAGACAAAGTTTCCGAACCTGACTTACGTGTGACATCCATCCTGTAGATTTCTTTTGTTTCCAGTACTATGGTTAGCGTCTGGGTGTGCTGGTTTAGGTGGGATTACTTTTACATCCCCCTCGAAGTACAGGGCCAAATTTTCCCTGTAATATTAGGTTCTATCCTTTTGTGAAACTCCTTTCTAAACTTGCATGGGGTTTCTTCTTCATCCATTTTTTTTAAATGACTTTATTTATAGCAATAATCTTATGTTTATGTTTGTCTTTTGCAAATATTGGCAGGATCGAATTATAGCTCGTCTTCAACAACCATATTCACTGGATTGCATACCAGTAGAAGCAGAATATCAGGTTGGTTATCCAATGACAGTTTGCTTTTGTGACACAGTAGATCATAAATTGTTTTTATTTTATTTTAATTTTTTTTTCAGAGACTAGTCACTGTGTGTGAATGGTCACTTCCATCAAGTGCTATAAGAGCAGCACATTTGATATTCTTGTTAAATCAAAATCGTCACCTGCAGCAAAGTCTTTCTTGTCAAATAGCCATTAGGAACTATTACAACCAAAAACCAAGTCTGCTGCTGTGTTCACACAATATTGATTTGTTGTCATCATGGTGGGCATTGGGTTTTGCTTTCATCAAC
>Ga0307509_10012568_pt1 | contig 10115 bp, 5 predicted proteins | sample 10_EM_MG_FD_202245 | JGI IMG/M metagenome (GOLD analysis project Ga0307509, IMG submission 202245) | Populus trichocarpa ectomycorrhiza microbial communities from riparian zone in the Pacific Northwest, United States - 10_EM | ecosystem: Host-associated > Plants > Roots > Unclassified | place... | reverse complement strand
AGGACTTGACCTCAAATGCAACATCGTATGTAAATATTACATCCTTCTTATCCTCAATCACTTGAGGAGAATCGGAGCTAGTAACTGCACGCCTTGCATGGGGATCACAGGTTGTTAGGCGCATATTTTCATTCTTCCACTCACCATCATACTGATGCTTAACACTGGACTCATTAAAATAGCCAAGTCTTAGAATTAAAAAGCAGACTATAATTTCAGAGACAGTGAGAAGCATAGAATCATAGAGTATAACCTGAATGGTTTGACTTCAAACCCAACAATCCTGGCTAAATCTAACTGAGAATCTTTGTGATATTTGACAGTAAATGTTAAGTGATTGTGGATAAAATGTTTTAGATCTTCGCTCTACAGATAAATAAATTGCTTTAGTAAGTGCTAATCAGCAATCAATAATAATAATCAAAACAGATTTGATAAATCAAGAACTTACCCCAGCATACTGCCCTTTAAGACCAACATGAAAGCCATGCTGATACACAACTGCATTTTCCTGATCAGATCTTCGAATGGGTACAACAAGTGGTAGATTGTCCAAAATCCTGTTCCATTAAGCATTTATGCCAGAAAGTCAGAAGAGGTGTTATTCACATTAAAATAAAAAGAAAAAAGAAACAAGAGCATGAAATTAGCACTCACATGTTGACACGGTAATCATCGTCAATCTTTTCCTTGAATTCTTTTGCTGTTTTTGCATTAAGGGTTCTACGACATAAAACTTTGCACTGCAGCGGTTCTCTCATTTGAAACTGCAACAAAATGTTTATGTCAACCACACAGTAGCCACAGAAGAGGACATGTGCTAAGAGAGCCAACTGGCAAGCTACAGCTTACCACATAAGGAGAGTTTTCAATGCGATCACCACGAAGAACTTCCCCAAGATTCTCTGCACTGTCAACTATATGTTCTGGAGGACAATATGGGAGTGAATAGTAAGAGTATGGAAGTTGTGTTTTTGTAGAAGTCAGTTTGTTTACTTTCACCTTTAACTCAGCCCCCTGTGATGGTAAATGCAACGTTAAGACTTGACAGGAATAAAGAGATGAAAACCAAAATAGATTGAGCTTTACTTCATCAAATGGAAAACACATATAAAACATAAGATAGAAACTATTAAGGAGACGATGCTTGATGTATCCACAATAAGATGACTGGGTAAAAAATCCTATCAACATAATTCATTGAGGGTAACTAAATTCACAAGCACTAGGACATTCAACTTGGAAGCATCGCCACAATCCATTTACAAAGCACATATTGAAAGGGTTAATGGATATAGGAATTCATAAAAATTCAAGCATTGAAATGACAATCAATATTTGGGAGCTTGGCTTTGATGGTAACAAGGAACACGCAACATTCACTCAGTTTCCTCCTACCGCCACCACCAATCTCTTCTCCGTACACCACAAACACTTAGACCAAACAACAGCATCATTATACATACACGCGGAAGCCTGATAAATTCGAGACCCCAAATTCAAAGTATCAATATTTGGAGCAAAAATGTTTGATCTCACTCAGTTCAGAGGGTTAAACCAAGTCATTGACAAAAAGATACATGCGTCGCTCTAGAAAACAGCAGCTAAAGATACATCCACAAAAGTTTAACATAACTCAGCCAGTAAAGTCATGCGAGATCATTATGAAAAGTTAAGAGTTAGATATAGTTTAAGGGGGAAGAGAGGCACCACTTGTTATGTAGCTCAACCCCCTTCCTTCCCTTGCTAATTCCTTTTTATATTTTTCTGTCTTCATATTTTCCATCGGTCTCTCCTCAAAATCACTTGAAATTTCTAAGTTACCTTATTTCCATTACAAAATCAGATTTTTATGCATAAACCATTATTTTTCACTTCCAGATTGCAAAATCCCAATCTTTTTTTTTTTCACGAATAAAAGAGCAAGCAAAAATTTCCCAATCATGCATAAAAAACAAATTTTAAAATTAATCCCATAAAATAAGAAAAGAAGAAGAATCAACAGTTGTCAAAAAATAAAATAATAAAGAAAGAAAGAACAAAACAACCCATGCAAAAACAGTCAATCAAGAAACGGAAAAGAAAAACAGAAGATCTAACCCAGAAAAAAAAAAAGAGTAGATGCATATGTATAAGTAAAAGTGAAGGGTAAATTACAGTAGAGAAATCCTGAGGGGCGACACCAGGGAGATAGAAGGAACAAGAGTGATAGGCTAATAAGAGCAAAAGCAACGAAGATGATGTAAAAGAGACCCCTAATTTCAGCGCGAGAGAACCTCTCGCCATGCCTGCTATTTTGCTAACTAAATCAGAGTTTCTTTCTTAGTTCAGCTTCTTTGTTCTCTCTGTGTTCTGCTTTGGCAGTAAGAAATGGGAATGGAGGAGGAGGAACTGCGTGCGCGCGTTGTTTTTTCGTTTTGTTTGTTCTTTTCTGTTTTTAATAAAGAACTAACTAATTACTAGTGTGTTCTTCCTGCCAAATTGGACAGCAACCGATTAATGCTTCAACATCCTCGGCGATTATTTATTGACTGTTATTATTATTATCATTATTAATTATTATGTTTTATAAAATAATGTTAGTTTTTTTTTTAATAAAACATTGTTGTTTGTATAAATTTTTTTTTAAATAGAATATTATTATTTTAGATAAATCTTAAAAAAACAATATTATTTTAAATAAAAAATTTTAAGTTGATATAATCTAGAGTAGGTCAATTAAGTCGCGAGTTAAATATTAAATTATTAAATTTAATTAAGTTAATTCTCAAAATTAATTTAGGTTATGTTTTGAGTCGATGAATTATTAAATTAGATCGTATTTGATAACTATATGGTAAACTATGAGATTATTAATTATTTTTTGTTGAGTTTTTATTGAAAAAAAACAACAAATAATTAAGTTAGTCATTTCTCATATAAAAAGTATTTCTTACATAAAAACTAATTCAGATTTAAGGGAGACATTGTATTCTTTATAATGCTAATTGAAACGGATTTTGGTAACAACTAATTATTTTGATAGATAATTATCTTGAGAATAAAATAACTTGATATGTGTTATTTAAAATTTAAAATTAAACTAAAAAATCAAAAACAATTATATTTCAACTGTTCCCAATAGCATAATATTTTGAATTGTGTTGTTGGGAACAATTTATATGGTCATGTTTTTTCCATTAGCACAACTCATTAACTATATAATTTCTTGTATTATTTTTTGCATTATTTTATTAAATTTTCTTGATTTATGTTACCTTAAAAGAAATCCTCCAAAATCAAAGTGTGGAGTTATCCATTTATCAATGAGTTTTATTCATAGTTTTAAAACCCAGCCCGGCCCGGCGGGTCGACCCGGGCCTGGAACCGGGCTGGGTTAAAGAAAAAACCAGCCTAGAATTTGGCCCAGCAAAACCCGGTCGACCTGGAGGGTCGACCCGGAACCCGGACGACCCGGGTAAACCCAGTTGAGACCCGGCTGTTTTTTTATAATATATATCAGTAAAACGACGTCGTTTTTTGTTGAATGCCATCCTCTTTCTCTCTTATTGAATGCCATCCTCTCTCTCTGTCTCCGACCCAAAATCTCCATGGATCTCGATCCTTGCTAGTTGCTTAAACTCTCTCTCCCAAAAGCTCACAAAAAGAAACCACATGTCGATGACATCTGTTCAAAATCTGGTCAAAGAAAGAAAATACCCTTTCATCCTCACTCTTGCTATCTTTCTCTTTTCCGCCACTATCTTCTGCTTATACTCAAACAATTTTCAATCTCATGGGAGAAGGAGAAGAAGCTGGAATCTAAACAAAGAGTTGCGGTTTTACTTTTGAGGTAAATGAATAAAAGAAAGGATTTATTGAATGGAAGATGAGTGGAGTAACAGTGGCCTTTTCAGCAGCCACCGAGTTGCTTTTTTATGATCTTGTTTTGTTTTGTCTCGTTAGAGAAATGGGGGAGGTTTTATGTCTGGTATTGGAAAAGAGGAGATGGTTATTATGGTTCATTAATGGCATGTGATGTTTTGTTGATTTAATCAACTTGATTATCACAGGTGGAGTAACGGTGGCCCTTTCAGCAGCCATTGTTTTTTTTTTTGGGTTGACCCGGGTTAATCCGGGTCAACCCATCTGACCCGTGACCCGATCATTATACCGGGTCGACTACCGGGTTGGGTTTAAAAACTATGATTTTATTTAATGAATTTTATCAACTAGTCTGTTTGGAAGTGTGGTTACGGTTGCTTTTCAAAATACTTTTCACTTAGAAATGTATCAAAATAATTTTTTTTATATAATTTTTAAAAATTATTTTTGAAATCAGTGCATTAAAATAATCTAAAATACTAAAAAATTATTAATTTAAAGTAAAGAAAAAAATTAAAAAAAAATTAAAAAAATATTTTTGAAACATAAAAATAAACAGCGTATATGTGTTGGAAATCGAGATTTGTACCTAAATTCATTCGCAAGTAAACTTTCCTTTTGATTTCCATAAAAAAAAAAAAAAAATTCTTCTTTTTTAATAGTCGAATGAACATCCTTATCAACTGATATAAAAAAACAACTAAAACAAAAAAACAAAAAAGCAACTAAAAAAAACAAATTCTCTGTAACTATAGATACTTTTTCCTATTTACCTTGAAATGATGCTTTTACCATTCCCTAAAAAAATATACAAGTCCTGGTTTTGAAGGTACTTTAACTTTTTTACACCATACATTATTTATTAAAAAATTATTTGGGATATAATTGTTCTTTTTTTTTCACACTAAAATAATATAATTATCCCTAAAATAAAAATTTTATAAAAATTGCATGGAGGAGTAAATAAGTCATTTTGTTTGTTGATGTACAATGAATTGACAAGTATGCCCTTAAAGTAAAAAAAAAAAAAAAATAGGATCAGGGGCCTTAGGTTTTTTTCCTTGGTTTTTTGGTAATTGTCAAGGTAATTAAGGGAATATATGTCTTTTATATTAATTAAATATTATTTAATTTTAAAAACTTATTGATATGTGCTTTGCACGCACTGACACGTGTGAGGCACACACTTTAGATGGCGCGTGTGGCACCTTCTAGTGGTAGAAAATGTCATTTCATCATGTTGTAGGATGTGTTGTCTCGTCATTTTTCTTCTAATGCAACGCATGTAGATAAATATCAGACGGTTTCTTGCTAGTCGATCTTTTTTTCCTTCTTTTCTCTCTCTTACCTAGAAAATACAACTTGATCCTTTTTTGTTTTTTGGGTATTTCAACTTCAGTTCTTATTCTTTTAATTTTTAGTTTTTATCATTTGCCTTTTCGTTAAAGTTTTATTTATTTTCAATTTAATCATCAATTCTAATTTGTCATAAATAATATTTTTAATTTGATCCTTTTTTTTTATTTCTAATTATTTTTCTTGGCAATTTTGTCAAGGTTTTGATGGTTTTAAATTTCATCATTCAATCCATATTTGTAGTGTTTTGTTTTTTCTAATTTCATCATTATTCTTTTGACTTTCTTTTTGTCCTTTTGTTAGTTTTTTTTTTCAATTTAACCCACCAATCAAAGAATTTTTCTTGCCCTCTAATTTATTTTTAATTTTGATTCACCCTCATTCTTTTAATTGCTATTTTTTTTTTCAAATCCTTTTATGTAATTGATTTTTTCCTCTAATTTCATCATTTAGGATTTGATTTGTTAAGGATTGGACTTCTCAGTTTTTTATGTATGGTGCTTCCAATCTAATGACATGTGTCATGGGTTTTAAAAGTTTTCTATTGCATGGTTTTCAAACCCGACTCAAGGATCGACTCTAAGCAAGTCCCAAGTCATGGGTCAAGTGGGTTTCCCTGAGTTAACCCGTGTCAACCTATTTTTTTTATTTTATAAAAATATAAAAATAACATCATTTTGAAGAAAAAAAGAAAAGAAAAATGTCAATGGGTTTTGATTGGGTTTTTTTCAAGGCTAATTGGATTACGGGTTAACCTTGTTTTTTGATCGGTCATATCTGGTCAATTATCCCATTATTTTTATTGAAGCTCAACTCAACCTAAGGCCTAGATAATGGAACAAACCGCTGAGTCAAGTCGGGTTTTAAAATAGTTATATGTCAGATTATCCCAATCTAATTACCTGAGCCGTAAATTTTGCTGGTTAAACTGAATTGGCTTACCTCTCAGGTTACATGTTTATCATACAACCTCGGCTATACTCAAGCCAGCTTTTTTCTGCCTCTTTTTGTCCAATTACATTCTTCTAGGGTTTGTTTCTAATGTTATTGTGGCCAGCTTTTTAAAAATATCAATCTATTTACTATCGTTGTGATTTTCTTATATTCTCATTAAAATATAACTAACTTATTCAACTTGTGAGGTCTATAACCCGAATCGTTTTATGATTTTATTTTAAAAAAAACATCCAAACGACATCTAGACATCACTTTTTACATACAAAAAGGTGACATTGTAGTGGACCGCGGTGGAGCACGGCTCGAAGCTAGTTCTTTACCTATAATAGAATTACAAATGGACATAGTCAATTACAACAATTTACGGCTACTTTTCATTTCTTTCATGTGTCAATAGAAAGATTTAGAGTTTTTTTTTTCAAATTATTAAGGTCAACAAAATTGAAGGAGAAAAAATTGGACTGGAACAATAAATATTTTACATTTGGCTCATCTTTTCATTTTTCTCCTTCTCCCTCACTTGAACAACACTTTTAACTCCCTCTCTACCATGAGCTTTCCGCAACTCCATATCTCTTTACCTCCTTCCACCATAAAAAATGACGTCCCATTTATTTGCACTCACTGCCACCACCATTGTTATTTTCATCACCATCACTTCCACCACCTCTCTTTTAACAATTTCTAGTTTGCACTCAATCTCTCAATCTTAATTTTATGGATTTTGTTGTGATTTGATGATTATGTTAGGGTTTATTTTGTTATTTAAGGGTTTAGATGAATTTGGGTAAATTAAGTATACGTTATGTTAATTGGGTATAAATTAAATTAATTAGGGATAAATTTGATGAATTAGGGTTTTGGTGATTAGTTAGGGTTTAGTTGAATTTAAAACAATTAAGTATAAATTATATTAATTAGGTATAAATTACATCAAGTGAGTTGATAAATTACTTCAATTAGGTATAAATTTCATGAATTAGGATTTTGTTGATTATCTTAGGGTTTATTTAATTAGGTTACAATTTAGTTGAATTTATATCAATTTGGTATAAATCATGTAAATTAGGTATAAATTACATTAATTGAGTTGATAAATTACTTTAATTATGTATAAATTTCATGAATTAGTATTTTGTTGATTATGTTAGGGTTTATTTAAATAAGGTTAGAGTTTAGTTTAATTTAGATAAAGTAGGTATATATTATGTTAATTATGTATAAATTACATTAATTATAAGTGTGGATTTTAGATGCAGTTCCAATGATACAGTCTCATCTAGAAGCATTATGTAGTCAACTAATTATATTGTTGGTTTTGATAAAAAAAAAAAAGTTAACATAAAAAGAATTGTGTTTTGATCACTATCATCATAATTAAAAAGAAACAATGTTGGCTCCAATCACGCTAAAAAAAGGAATATACATTTCGAGTGTGAGAGTGACCACCACCTAACTAAGTTTGCAAGATTGATTTTCAAATTAAAAAACTAAGATGGTAGGGTGGTAGTGAATCCCCCAGGATCCCTTAACTGCAACCACCATGCTAACATTCAATGAACCATATGATTGGGGTTGCATTAACAATTATATGTCTATTATTTTGGGTTCATCTTCCCATACTAGAATAGTTTTAGGATAATTTATATTTTAGCCTTGAACATTTGATAATGCTCTCACATCAGTTCTTATACAGAAAACCTTTTTGATATTAATCATACAATTCTTCAAAAAATTTAATGGGACTCTTATCTAACATGATGCTTACTCATTCTTATGTTTTTACTCTTATTTTTTTTCCCTCTCAAAACCTCATACATATGGTAGTGTTCTATAAATATCTTTAAAGTTTAAAAATACTCAACATTAAAATTGAAAAATGATATCACTGTTGGTTTTCATTAGTTATTTACAAATGGTCACCTTGGGATTTTTGTTATTAACACTAGATTTGACATTGAAAAATTTTGAACTATAAAGATGGAACAAAATATTGCAGAATTTATAAGGATTAGAATATAGTTTACATTTTATTTAACAAGAAATCATGAGATTTGCTTTGTCTAAGGTTCAATGCTAATTTAGTGCACACAAGATAACTAACCTTGATCTTTCTTAAGTTACAAAAAACACATACATACACAATGTTCTCATAACTAACTATGAGGCTATCAAACTTAAACCCACATTTCCTTTGTTGTTGATTGTTTATATTTTTTTTTTAATCAAAAGTTATATGTGAAATTATCTTGAAGTTGTACATCTAAATAACTTGTTTGGTTAGTCATTGTAGAAGAACACGTCACCATGATATGTCCAAATCAAGATTCAAATGAATAAACATTATATAACAATCATCTTATCTGTTAATTAGACATATTTCCATTAGTTAGGCATGTAAATCTATTTAAAAATCAAATCATTTATAATAGAATGAGTTCAAATAAAATCCATTTAAATTCCCTATAATTCACAAATCAATGATAAAAAGATATTCTATAACTTAACATCAACTCTTACATGGTATCAGAGCACCATTAAAAGACCAACGTCTAATCGTCTTCCTTTTTTTTTTTTTTTTTTCTAATAACCTCATCTTCCTCCTCTACCACAACAATACCTTCCACTCTTCCATCCCTCTCCAATTTACCTTTTACAATCAGTGTCAAACTTAATCACTCTAATTATCCTATTTGGAAAGCACAAGCTCTATTATATTTTCATGGTCAAGCTATTTTTTAGGTATTTTGATGGAATTGTTTAACCCCTTCTTCAATAAATCGATGACCTAAATCCCCCTCTAAGCACCACTGCTAAAATACCAAATCCTCAATATAACCAGTGGCTTCATCAAGATTATTTAATCATTGCCACTATCAATGCTTCTTTTATTGAGGATGCTCTCTTCCAAGTCATGTCATATACCTCATCTCGTGATATATGGCTTGCATTTGAACACAATCTTTCATACATTTCACATGCTCAAGCTGCTCAACTTCACACTCAGCTTGAAACTACATGTAAAGGAGCTATGTCTGCTAATATTTTCTTTCCATTAAATATATGGTTGATGAACTTGCACTTGTTGGACACCCTCTTACATCTAATGATAGTCTCACATATGTTCTTAATAGTCTTGGTCAATAGTATAATTCCTTAGGCTCTATAATTATATCTCGTCAAATCTGTCTCATTGGAGTGCTTTATTTGTTGCTTCTTAATATTGAGTCAATGATTAATCAACATCATATAACCATTAAGGTTGATGCATCAGTGATTATGGTCACCAAATTACCCTTTTATTCTCATTATCACCCTACTAAAAACTATCCATCATTTAACCAAGCTTGTGGCAATACCTATCATGACAAAGGTCGTGGTGGTTGTTCAACTAACTGTGATCAAACATATATGCTTCTCTTATTTCTCAAGTATGCCTCAAACCGGGTCATAACACACTTAAGTGTTATCATCGTTTTGATCTCTCTCACTAGGATCAATCCCAACATCAACAACCTCAAGCTTTCGTTGTTGCCAAACATCCATATGCAGATACTGAGTGGCATTCCGATATAGGATCCTCCCATCATATAACAAATAATATGAATAACATTCATATTCAGAATGAGGACTATTTTAGCTAAGATTATATTCAAGTAGTAAATGGTTCAAGTTTGAAAATTGCCCACATTAGCACTTCTACTATATCATTCCCATCTAAATCTTTTGTTCCTAACCAAATATTACTTGTTCATGATATTATACATTTTTTTTAATTTAGTGTTTTTATCTTGATAATCATGCTTTCTTCGAGTTTCATGCATCTTTCTTTCTTTCTTGTGAATGACTACTCGGGGAACATCCTACATCAGGGAGCACTTTGAAATGCCCTTTATAATTTCTCATTGTCGCTTGCTTTTCTTCAATCACAATCTCTT
>Ga0307509_10012567_pt1 | contig 10116 bp, 8 predicted proteins | sample 10_EM_MG_FD_202245 | JGI IMG/M metagenome (GOLD analysis project Ga0307509, IMG submission 202245) | Populus trichocarpa ectomycorrhiza microbial communities from riparian zone in the Pacific Northwest, United States - 10_EM | ecosystem: Host-associated > Plants > Roots > Unclassified | place... | reverse complement strand
TGCAGCCTCACGCCGGACGATCCGCATCAGGCGGCGTTGCTGTGGGAGGCGATGGCGCTGCTGCGCGGCGCCGCTTACACGCAGTTCGACGGGACCTGCCCGGCCAAGCCGAAGCACTCGGCGCTCGGCATCGAGTACGCGCACGCGACGGCCCCGCTGCGCCGCCTCGTCGACCGCTTCACCGCAGAGTGCTGTCTCGCGCTCGCGGCCGGTCAGGAGGTGCCCGACTGGGTGCGCGAGGCGCTGCCCGAGTTGCCGGGGCACATGGAGCGCGGCGAGCGGCTGGGCCGCGCGGTGGACCGCGCGTGCGTGGACCTGGCCGAGTCCGTGCTGCTCGCGGACCGGATCGGCGAGGACTTCACCGGCGTCGTGCTGGACCTGAACGACCGGATCGACTGGGATCAGAACGGCAAGCCCGACGCCGGCACCGTGATGCTGCGCGACCCGGCGGTCATAGCGCGCCTCGACGGTCACGACCTGCCGCAGGGCGCCGAGGTGCGGGTGCGGTTGACGAAGGTGGGCATGACGGAGCGCAAGGTCTACTTCGACTGGATCGACGCCGAGTAAAGATAACAGGCCCCCCGATGGGGAACGGTGGGAAGGCACCTGGTGGGGAACGGTCGGAGCAGAGTTCGCTCGCCGGGAGGGGAATTCGCGGGGAAGGGATTTCGCGGCGAGGTGGGGTTCCGTTCGGGTGAGGTGGGGTTCCGTTCGCGCGGGGTCGCGGCTCCGTTCGGGCGGGGTGCAGTTCCACCCGGGCGAGGTGGTGGTCCTGGTCGGGCGGAGGGGCGGCTCGGTTCGGGCGGGGTGTCGGGGGTTCGGGTTAGCGTCGGGCGCATGAGTGGACAGATGCGGTACGGCGTGATCTTGCCCGGTGGCACGGCTTTGCAGCAGCTTGAACTCGGGCTTCTGGCGCAGGAGTGCGGCTGGGACGGGGTCTTCGTGTGCGAGCTGGCGTACGGGGTGGACGCCTGGTCGTTGCTCGCGGGGATGGCTGTGCGGACGACGCGCATCCGGCTGGGGACGATGCTGTCGCCGTTGCCCTGGCGTCGGCCTTGGAAGTTGGCCGCGCAGGTCGCGACGGTCGACCAGCTTTCCGGAGGGCGCGCGATCGTCACGGTGGGGCTCGGCGCTACGGAGATGTTGATGGGCACCGGCGAGGTGAGTGATCGGCGGGAGCGTGCGGAGCGGATGGATGAGGGCATCGATCTGATGCGTGCGCTGTGGTCGGGCGACGCGTCGTATCACGGCAAGTACTACGAGTTCGGCGGCGGTTTCGGGGGCGAGTTCGTGGACGCTGGACGTCCGGTTCAGCAGCCTGTGCCGATCTGGGTGGTCGGCGCTTGGCCGAGGCCGCGGTCGATGCGGCGGGCGGCACGGTGCGATGGCGTGGTGCCGGAGTATCACCTTGATGGTCGTGAGCCGACGCCCGAGGACGCGCGCGCATTGAAGACCTGGCTGTCCGATCATGGTGCGCGGCCGGATATCGACATCGTCGCGGAGGGCGAGACTCCGGCGGATGACGCGGCGGCGGCGCGGGCGCGGGTGGCCGCGCGTGCGGAGGTCGGGTGCACGTGGTGGCTGGAGACGCGTTGGCAGCGGTCTGCGGAGGAGTCGGTGCGGCTCGGCGAGGTTCGGGAGCGGATTCTCGCGGGGCCGCCGCGTTCGTGAGCGGATCCTTGCCGGGCCGCCGCGTCCGTGCGGCTCGCCCGGAGCTGGCAGGGCGGGAAGCCGAATGGTCTAGCGGCGCGGCGCCTGGGCGGGCGTGTGCGGCGGTGCAGGGCTGCTTTGGACGGGTATTACTCAATTTGTGAAGATCTCCGGCAGGAGCAAGTGGGTGCCGAGGCTGGGAACGGCGCTCGCCGGGGCGGTCGGGTTCCTGCTGTTTCCCGCGCCGAACCTCGGGGTGCTCGCCTGGTTCGCGTTCGTGCCGCTGCTCCTGCTGCTGCGTGCCGCGGACAGCCGCCGGGAGGCGACGGTGCGCGGCTGGTTCGGCGGGTTCGGCTTCATCTGCTCGACGCTCTACTGGCTGGTCCCGAACCTGATCTACTTCTATCCGCTCGCCGTGGCGGCGGTCGCGCTGCTCTGGGTGCCGTGGGGGCTGCTCGTCTGGGCGGCGCTGCGGCCTGGGCCGCCGCCGGTCGCGCGCGCCGCAGCGGGGGAGGGGGCCGCCGTCGAGCTGCCGAAGCCGCCGGGGCCGCTCGGATGGGGACGCTCGCTGCTCGCGCTGGCCGCGGTGCCTTCCGGGTGGGTGCTGATCGAAACCCTCCGCTCGTGGAAGCCGTTCGGCGGGCCGTGGTCGATCCTGGGGGCGAGCCAGTGGAATCACCCCCAGGAGCTCGGGCTCGCTTCCGTCGGGGGAGCCTGGCTGCTGTCGTTCGCCATCATGCTGGTGAACACGTGCATTGTTCTGATCGTCACGGCCCGTGTTCCGGTCCGGGTGAGTGCGGCGGCGCTCGGCGCGCTCGCGATCGTGGCCGGACCGATCTGGTTCGCGACCCATCCGATGCCGGCTGCCACTCGCGATTTCAATGTGGCTCTCGTGCAGCCGGGGGTGGTCCACAATCCGCATGCGCGCGATGAGGTGGGCATCGCGATCACGCACGCCTTGCAGGGTAGGCAGGTCGGGCTCGTCGTCTGGGGAGAAAGCAGCGGCGACGACGGCCTGATCGACGACAGCGCGGACCAGCGGCAGATCACCACCCTCGCCGCGAACCTGCACGCGGCGATCGCGGTGGACGCCGATACCACGTTCCCGAACGGGAACACGCAGAAGGTCAGCTATCTGTATTCGGCCGACGGTATGCAGGGACAGTACGCGAAGACGCGGCTGGTCATGTTCGGCGAGTACATCCCGTTCCGCGGCGAGCTCGGCTGGCTGACCGGTATGACGAAGGCCGCGGGCACGAATCTCGTGGCCGGGACGGGCCTGACGGTCTTTCGGTCGAACGGCATCGTTCTCGGCCCGCTGATCTGCTTCGAGTCCGCGTTCCCCGACATGTCTCGGACCGAGGCCAATCTCGGTGCGCAGATTCTCGTCTTCCAGTCGGAGGACACGACGTTCCAGGGTAGTTGGGAGCCCGCGCAGCACGCGAGCCTCGCGGCGGTGCGGGCCGTCGAGACAGGTCGTCCTGCCGTGCAGGCCTCGCTCGCGGGTGTGTCCGCGGCCTTCGATGCTCAGGGCCGTGAGCTGGCCTGGCTTTCGAAGAATGCCGTCGGATCCGTGGTCGCGCATGTCCCCCTCCAGGCTGCCGACACGCCGTACGACCGCTACGGCAACTTCGTTCCGATCGCCTGCGCCGTCCTCGTGGCGCTCGCCCTCCTGGCGATCATGCGCCTGAGGCTGCTGGCGAACCCGCCCGAGTGAAACGGTCTCAGTTCGCTGACGGCCATTGGGCCACGCGCAGGGCCCGCTGCGAGGCTGCGAAGGCCGCTATTCCGGCCATCGCGACGGCCGCGCCGTACAAGACCGTCGACGGCGACGCGATCTGCAGCACACTGCCGCCGAAAGCGGCGCCGATCGGCATGCCCAGGCCCATGAACGTCATGAGGGCGGTCAGGACCCGACCGCGCTGGTGGTCGGGGACTTGTCGGAGGATCAGGACGTCGACCAGCACTTGCGCCGCCGGGATCGCGAAGCCGACGGCCGCGAGCCAACCGGCCATCCAGAATCCGCCGAGCTGGAACAGCCCCGTCATCAGCAAGGAGAGCGAGATCAGTGCGCCGAAGGCGATCAGCAGCTGGCCAGGACGCAGCAGCTTGTACAGCTTCGGTATGCACGGTGCGCCGATGATGCCGCCGGCCGCGAACGCCGCGAGGATGAGGCCGATGAGGTGCGTCGGCACGCCCTCGTGCTTCGCCTGCACGATCAGCACGAGGTCGAGCGGCACGCCGATCAGGTTGACCAGCATGATGAAGAGCATCGTGCCTCGCATGACGGGGTTGCTCCAGATGATGCGGACTCCGGCGAAGGCGCTCTCATCCTCGGGCGTGGACTCGGCCGCGCTGGCGGGCTTCGGCTTGGTCTCGAAGCCCACGAGGGTGGCGCAGAGCACGGAGACGCCCATTCCGGCGGCGAGGGCGACGAACGGGAGCGAGCGGTTGACCGAGTAGAGCATGGCACCGACCGCCGGGCCGACCAGTTGCGCGACGCTGCTGACGACCTGCTCGATAGAAAGAGCCTTGGTCAGTTGCGATGCGGGCGCTATCGAGCGTAGAGCCAGTGTTCTGACGCTGCTGAACGGTTGGCAGGCGCCGAGGATGGCGGCGATGAGGTAGATCTCGACGAGCCAGACATGCCCGGCGGCGAGCGACACCGCGAGCAGCGTGGCCACGGCCGCTCGGACGGCCTCGCTCACGATGAGCACACGACGACGGTCGTGTCGGTCCACGAAGTTGCCGGCCGGCACCGACGCGACGACGAGCGCGGTGAACTGGATCGTGCCGAACAGGCCTGCGAGCAGCGGCTTTCCGGTGAAGCCGAGCACGAGCAGGGGGAAGACCACGTCGGCGATCGTGAGTCCGAGAAATGCGGTGAAGGCCCCCGTGTAGATCGTGTTGAGCGCGCGATTTACGCGTATCGACGGTTCGGCGGTGCTCGGCTGCACTGCGGTCGTCCGCGGTTCCGCGCCGCTGCCTGAGTCGATGGTCGTCGGTTCGGCCACGGTCGTCATCTGCCCCTACCCCTCGCGGATCGGCGCACCGTTGTTCGCGCCTCGACCATCATTCACGCATACGTGAATGATGGTGTCAAGCGAAATGGTCGCGCCATCGTGTACCATTGCGACCATGGCGAAGAGGGATGCGGCACCGGCGGGGTCGGCAGCGGAGGCCGAGCTCGAGGCGGCGCTACCGCTCGGGCCGCAGCAGCTGCCCGAGCTGATCGAATTTCGTCAGATCGAGGACGCGGCGACGATGAAGGCGCTCGCCGATCCGCTGCGGCAGAGCTTGATGCGCGCGCTGGGCCGGAATGTGCACGAGAAGCCGCGCATCATGACCGTGAAGCAGCTTGCTGAGGAGCTCGGCGAGCCGACGACGAAGCTGTATCGGCACATGAAGCAGCTGCTCGCCGTGGGTCTGATCCAGGTCGCGGAACTGCGCTTGGTCGGCGGCATCGTGGAGCAGCACTACCGGGTCGCCCAGAAGGGCTGGGGCGTGAACCCGGAGCGGCCGAGTTGGGACCTTGCGTCGGTGCAGTCCGAGGAGCTTCTCGGCATGGTGGGAGCGGGTATTGAAGACTATTTCACCCGTTACGAGACGGCCCTGCGGGCTGGATGGACGCATGTGCGTTCACAGGAGAGCCTCGAGAATCCGCCATATGTCCGCTCGGTCGGCGCGATCTGCGATTTCCAGATGCCGCGCGAGCGGGCGGCGGAGTTCGCCGAGCGCTTTCACGCGCTGGTCGAGGAGTTCAACGGCGAGGCGCACGCGCACGGCGAGAACACCGTGCTGGTCAATCTGATGACTTTCTTCTACGCGACCGAACCGGACGACGCGTCGGACGGATAGTGCGCCATGTCCGGTCCGGAAACGCATACGCTTCTTTAACGCCCATGCCAGTGGCGACGTTCACCTTGATCACCGATCCTGGATCGGATCGTGTTCATGGGTGAAGGGGATGACGTGAAGTCAGCGGGCACCGCGGCCGGCGGAACGATGACGGAAGCGGGAGCCGGGGCCGAGAGTGGGCCGTCGGGCGCGTCCCGTGAGCACGACCGGCTGACCGTACCGCAGGGCCTTGCCGCCCTGTCGCTCGACGCACTCGCCTCAGTCGCTTACGGACCTGAGGCGATCGTCGTGGTGCTTGCCGCGGCAGGCAGTGTCGGGCTCGGCTACACGCTCCCCGTGACGCTGGCGATCGTGCTGCTGCTCGGCGCGCTCACCTTCTCCTACCGGCAGGTCATCAAGGCCTTTCCGAACGGTGGTGGCGCGTACGCCGTGGCCGGGCGCCATCTCGGACGCCGCGTCAGCCTGGTCGCCGCGGCTTCGCTGATCATCGACTACGTGCTCAACGTCGCCGTCTCGGTCTCCGCCGGAGTCGCCGCGCTCACCTCGGCGTTCCCGGGCCTGTTCAGCGCGACCGTCTGGCTGTGCGTGCTCGCGCTCGCGCTGATCACCGCCGTGAACCTCTACGGCGTGGCCGAGTCGGCGAAGGTGATGATCATCCCGACGATCGTGTTCGTGGTCTCCATCTTCGCCGTGATCCTCTTCGGGCTCTTCCGCTCGCACCCGATCACCGTGCCCACCCATCCCGCTTCGAGCGCGGCCGCGAGTGTCGGCGTTCTGCTGCTGCTCAAGGCGTTCGCCTCCGGATGCAGTGCCTTGACCGGCGTGGAGGCGATCGCGAACGCGGTTCCCACGTTCCGCAAGCCGCGGGTGAAGCGGGCCCAGCGCACGGAGGTCGCGCTCGGCGCGCTGCTCGGCGTCATGCTGATCGGCCTTTCCGTGCTCATCGGCAAGTTCCACGTCGCGCCGAACAACACCAAGACCGTGCTCGCGCAGCTCACTGACGCCGCGCTCGGTCACAACGTCGGGTTCTTCGTCGTCCAGTTCTCCACGATGCTGCTGCTCGCGCTCGCCGCGAACACCTCGTTCGGCGGGCTGCCCGTGCTCGCCTCGCTGCTGGCCAAGGACAACCATCTGCCGCACGTCTTCGCGCTGCGCGCCGACCGGCAGGTCTACCGGCACGGCGTGATGGTGCTGGCGGGCGCGGCGCTTGTGCTGCTGGTGGGTTCGAACGGCAACACCCAGGCGCTCGTCCCGGTATTCGCCATCGGCGTGTTCATCGGGTTCACGATCTCCCAGGTCGGCATGGTGCGGCACTGGTGGGAGGAGCGCAGCACGGGTTGGCAGGGGCGCGCGGTGCTCAACGGCTTCGGCGCGCTGCTGACGGCCGCTGCCACAGTGATCGAGCTCATCGCCAAGTTCGGCGAGGGCGGCTGGCTCGTCTTCGTCGCGGTCGCCGTGCTGGTGCTCGTGTTCGAAGCCATCCATCGCAGCTACGCGCAGATCGGGCAGGCTCTGCGCATCGGCGAGATCCCATGCGCGCCGGAGCCGGAGCACACGCTCGTCGTCGTCCCGGTCGGCGCCGTCAATGCCCTGACGCAGGAGGCGATCAGCGCGGCGCTGTCGATCGGCGACGAGGTGCGGGCCGTCACGGTGACGCACCCGGAGGAGCAGGACGCGGAGGCGCTCGCGAAGCTGCACGAGGACTGGGCCGCCTGGCAGCCGCGCGTCCCGCTGACCGTGCTGTCCTGCGACACCCGCTCGCTGACCAGGCCGATCATCGACTACCTGCACGAGGTCGAGCAGACGTGCGGGCACGACCGTCTCATCGTGCTGATCCCGGAGATGCAGCTGTCGCGGCCGTGGCTGCGCCTCCTGCAGAACCAGCGCGGCTCGGTGCTCGATCGGGCGATCCGTCGGCACACGGACGTCGTCATCTGCCGGCTGCGGTTCCGGGTGAAGACGGCCTGAGCCGACCTGAACCGGCTTGAACCGGCCTGAGCCGACCTGAACCGCGCTATTCGCCGATGTCCTCGTACCAGAGTTCGGGGCGTGCGGCGATGAAGTCGCGCATCAGGCCGATGCACTCGGCGTCGTCGAGCAGGGTGATGCCGACGCCGTGCTCGGCGAGCCAGTCGTGCCCGCCGTGGAACGTCGTCGCCTCGCCGATCACGACCTGGCCGATGCCGAACTGCCGCACCAGGCCGGAGCAGTACCAGCACGGCGAGAGCGTGGTCACCATGATCGTGTCCTTGTAGCCGCGCAGTCGGCCGGCGTCGCGGAACGCCGAGGTCTCCGCGTGCATGGACGGGTCGCCGTCCTGGACCCGGCGGTTGTGTCCGGCGCCGAGCAGCGTGCCGTCCTTGTGGAACAGGGCGGCGCCGATCGGGATGCCGCCCTCGGCGAGCCCGAGGCGGGCCTGCTCGCGGGCGATGCCGAGCATCGAGGCGGCGGACGGGGGCGCGGCGTGCGGTTCTGTCATTGCGCCAGCTTACGGCCGATCACCTGCGCTGCCGAGATCACCGCCGCGGACAAGGCCTTGAGGGCGGGCGAGTCGAGCTTCCACTGCTGCCAGTAGAGCGGCACGTCGACCGCGTGGCCGGGAGCGACGTCGACCAGCGCGCCCTCCGGCAGCATCGCCGCCTGCTCGTCGGGGATCATGCCCCAGCCGATGCCCCGGGCCACGGCGTCGAGGAAGGCCTCGGAGGTCGGGATCATGTGGCGGGTCTGTTCGCGGTGCCCGGAGCGGCCGGTCAGGGTGCTGAGGAATCTGTCCTGCAGTTCGTCGTTCCGGTCGAAGACGAGCATCGGCGCGGCGGGCAGCGTCTGTTCGACCGGGCCCGCGGCGAGCCAGCGTTCGACGTAGTCGGGGCTGGCGGTGGCGCGGTAGCGCATGACGCCCAGTTTCGTCACCCGGCAGCCGGTCACGGCGGTAGCGTCTCCGGTCACGGCGGCGGCGACGCGTCCGCGCCGCAGCAGCGCCGCGGTGTACGCCTCGTCCTCGCGGAGTAGTTCGAAGCCGACGCGCAACGAGGCGGGGACCTGCGCCATCGCGTCAAGGAACCACGTGGAGAGCGAGTCGGCGTTGACGGCGACCGCGATGGTCGTCGGCGCCTGATGCCGTGGGTCTAGGCCGAGTTCGGCGGCCGCGTCCGCCTCCAGCCGGACGAATTGGCGGGCGTAGCGCACGAGCACCTCGCCCGAGTCGGTGAGCGCGATCGGCTTCGTGCGCGTGATCAGCACCCGCCCGATCCGCTGCTCGAGCGCCTTCACCCGCTGGCTGACGGCGGATGGCGTGACGTGCAGTGCGGCCGCGGCGGCGTCGAAGGTGCCTTCGTCCACGGCGGCGAGCAGCGTGCGGACCTGGTCCAGCGGAAGCTCTTGCATCATGATCTCTAATGGTATCCAAGAAACATTAGCTGGACTGATGAGAAGGCCGCTGGCTACGGTCCGGGTATGCGTCAAGACCTCCTCGCCCTTGTCGCCGGGCTCGGCACCGGCCTTTCCCTGATCGTCGCCATCGGTGCGCAGAACGCCTTCGTGCTGCGGCAGGGGCTGCGCCGCGAGCACGTCCCCGCGATCGTCACCGTGTGCGCGGTGTCGGATCTGGTGCTCATCGCGGCCGGGGTCGCGGGGCTCGGCGCGCTCGTGGAGTTGCGGCCGGGCGTGCTGGCGGCGGTCGCGTGGGCGGGTGCGGCGTTCCTCGTGTCATACGGGGTGCTGGCGGCGCGGCGGGCGCTGCGGCCGGGCGCGTTGCAGGCGCGGGACGAGGCGTCGGCAAGCCCTTCGATGCGTGGCAGCGTACTGACGTGCATGGGGCTGACCTGGCTCAATCCGCACGTCTACCTCGACACGGTGCTGTTGCTCGGTTCTGTCGCCGCGGGGTACGGGACGCACCGCTGGATGTTCGCGATCGGCGCGGGAACGGCCAGCGTGCTGTGGTTCTGCGGTCTGGGCTTCGGCGCGAGGTTCGCTCGCCCGCTGTTCGCGAGGCCGCTCGCCTGGCGGGTGCTGGACAGCGCTATCGCCGTCACCATGATCGTGCTGGGCGTCCGGATCGCGACGCTGGGCTGAGATCCCGCGGCGTTACTCCGTTTCACTGACCGCGAATCGGCATCATCCGATCGATGTAGTTCGAATTCGCGCGGAAAGATGACCCTCGCGACCGATGCGTAGAAGCGTCGCCGCTGTTCAGAATGGGCACGTGAAATGGTTGACACGTGACGAGGAGGACGCCCGGCCGGTCGGCTCGGCGCGCTGGATACGGCTGAGCGGGCCCGTGCCGCGGCCGGGCCGGCTCGAGCAGCTCTTCGATCTGATCCTCGCGTTCTGCGTCGCGGTGCCGATGAAGCCGGAGCGCGAGTACACGTTCACCATCCCCGGATACGAGAACGCGCGGGTGCTGAAGAGCACGATGATCGTGGTCGCGCTCATCGTCCTCGTGTCGCTCTCGATCCGTCGGCGCTTTCCACTGGTCGGGCTCGGGCTGCTGTTGGTGGGGCTGACCTTCTTCGCCACGCCCTTCATCATGGTCGGGGCTGCGGTCCTGATCTCGGCCTATTCGGCGGCCGTCTACAGCTCCTACCGGCGGATCGCGCTCGTCGCGCTTCT
>Ga0307509_10012566_pt1 | contig 10116 bp, 7 predicted proteins | sample 10_EM_MG_FD_202245 | JGI IMG/M metagenome (GOLD analysis project Ga0307509, IMG submission 202245) | Populus trichocarpa ectomycorrhiza microbial communities from riparian zone in the Pacific Northwest, United States - 10_EM | ecosystem: Host-associated > Plants > Roots > Unclassified | place... | reverse complement strand
TAATCCGATTGGAACCTCCTTTATGTGTGGTTTCCAGTTGAGTAATAAAAAGAGTTTATACTATACTTGTTTGAAATACCATTAGTGGATCCTCTAACCTTGACAATTATTTTATCCTTGTTTAATCCTTATATCAATATTACATCTCAAAGCTCTCTTCAACTCCTTTTCTGTTATTATCTATTTCTTTATTTGTAGTTTATACAGTTAATCTCCTTGTGGTTTGACCCCGGTCTTGCTGGGTTATTTATTACTTCGACACTCTTACACTTGGGAGAAGACATCAACTCCACCATTTGTCTATCTTTAGGTGTTAGTCCTTCATAAAAATGTGAAACCAATCTCCATATTTCAAAACCATGATAAGGACAAGTATTAAGCAAGTCTGTATACCTATCCCAACATTGGTAAAATGTTTCTCCTGGCTTTTGAGTGAATGTGATGATTTGTCTTTTGAAAGAGTTTGTTCTATGGGAAAGGAAAAACTTCTTCAAAAATTGTTGTTGCATTTCATCCCAAGCACAAATGAATCCTGGTCTCTAATTTTGTAGCCATGTTTTAGCTTTATCTTTTTTTTAAAAAGGAAAAAGCTTTAATCTGACAGTGTTCATGCCACAATTTGAGTCATTATAAGTGTTCAAACTTCTTCAAATTCTCTCAAATGCAAGTATGGATTTTCTAAATCTAAGTCATGAAAAGAAGGTAAAATTTGAATAATGTCTGGCTTAAAATTGAAGTGAGATGCATCAGGAGGAAAAACTATATATGAGGGTGCATTTGTTCTTGTTAGATTCATATAGTCTCAAAATGTTATAACTCGATTATTCTCATTATGAAGCGACTGATTATCTTCTTCGGCCATATTTTCTGAAGACGATGAAGATTTCCTACAAAGTCTACCACTACCAAACTCTCATGCAAGTGCAAAAGGAAAGAAAAAAAATAGAAAAAATAGAAAAAAATTAGAAAAACAATAAAAGTGAAAAGAAAAATAAAATAAAATATATAATTTACACAGTAACTTACATCCCCGGCAACAGCGCCAAAAACTTGACATGATCAAAAGATTGATATCTTATCCCAAGTGCAGGAGTGTCAAAGTAATAAATAACCCGGCAAGACCGGGGTCGAACCATAGGAAGGTGAACTATATAAAATTATAAACAGTAAATGAAAAGGAGTTGAAGAGAACTTTTGAAATGTGATATTAATGTAAGGATTAAACAAGGATAAAACAATTGTCAATATTAGATGATTCACTAATGGTATTTCAAATAAGTATAGTATAAACTCTTTTTATTACTCAACTGGAAACCACACACAAAGGAGGTTCCAATCGGATTATAAATTATTAACATGATTATATTAATTATCTTATTTGAGTAATGCCAATACTTGTAAATGTGGTCAGGTATTCATGGTGATAACTTATGTTAACAACAAATCAAGTTCCTTTCATAGTACAAGTGTCGGTTATACCATACAGTAGGCTATGAAAGTGTCAAGTATTTGTTGTACCAAAGGTTGTACAACACAAATCTAGATTAACCATTTAACAAGCAATGTATTAAGAGTGAGTAAGATAACAAATACAAAAACATGTTAGTATCAAACATTAAAGTCCATGTTGAGTTTATATTATACTTATTTTTACACCATTATTGTACCCTTTTCACCTTGACAAAATTAACTTAGCTAAACGTCATGAAGAAGAAAAACATAAATAAACAATATAAGAACATAAACATGATATAAGTTAACTAAGTATAGTAAAAGAAATGAAAAGCATAAACAAGAGATTAATATAATATAAAATAAAACTTGAACATTACAAAATACAAAGAGAGAGAGAGTGATCTTGATCTGAACACCAAGATGTCTAAATGTATGGCAAATGCCTCTTTTTATAGGCTAAAATTCGAAACTATTGATTTGATGACTAATTGTTGAGTGGGTGACCACCTCTTGACTTGGTAACAACCATTATCTTTTTGTCTGAACAAAACGTCATTGCTAACGTCATAATTTGAACAGATAGTCTTCATGCAAGTTCTGGGCATTTGTCTCAGTTTTCTAACAAAAAAAGAATGAGCTCATTTGGACTTCTAGAACTCGAGATATGGGCTAAACACTAAACAGTGTCTAGGCTACAGGACAAATTCCGACTTCTCTTTTGTTGCTACAATTTGAACTTGAAAACAACCGTTTTCAATCTTGGACTCTTCATGAAAGTTTTAGGCCTATGTCTTACTTTCCATCCATGTAAACCATACCTAAATCCATGTTCTATAACTCCAGTTATGATCCAATAACCGAATGATGTTCTAGTTTGAATTGAACCAACATCTCTTCTTTAAGCTTAGCCCTCTCTTTGTCTTTTCACTTTCAATAATTAAACACATCAATCAATACTTTAAATTGTGAGATATGCCTACATTCAAAATGAACATTTACCATAAATTAAAGATATCTTATGTTATCAGACTTGTTATTATAAAACATGCTCAAGTTAAGGAATTTAATGATACTTTAAGTGCAATATGATGATATAAAACCTTAATGAAAATACACTTTTAAATACTAATCAGGTGGCCCTCTCCCCCTTCCTCCTATAAATACTGGGGGAGAACTAGAGATCAAAAGGGGGCTGGTGAAAGAAAAGAAAAGAAAAGATAAAGTAGAGGAGACGAGAGAAAAAAAACCAGAAAGAAGAGGGAAAAAATAGAAAAGAAAAAGGAACCAGAAGGAAACAGGGGAGAACAGAGGTGGAAAGAAGGAGATGAGGAAGAGGAAAACAGAAACAGAAAAGAGAGAAAGAGTGCACAAAGCAAAAGATAAGAAATAGAAGAGAAAGAAAGAAAGAAGGAGAGTAGAAACAGAGCAGAAGAAAAAACACATAGAAGAAGAAGAACCGTCGACCGGCACAGTAGCTCCTTATTGCCATGCCATCTCGTTTGGAAGAAGAATCACTAGTGCCACCGTTCCTCCCAGTCATCGTCAGCAGCACCACCACCGCCACCGCCAGAGAACAAAATGAGAAGAATAGAAAAACAGAGGGAAGGAGTATAGATAACTGAAAGTAGCAAGGAAGAAGAAAAAATAGAAACCGGCAGCAACCACCGTCAGCCACCACAACAACACCACCAAGAACCGCCACCAGCATCACCGTGAGCCACTAGCATCGCCAATGCCGCCAGGTAAGCTTCCTTCTTCTTCTTCTTGTTCTTTTTCTTCTTCTTGTTCTTTTATGTCTTCACTGCCTCCATTATTCACGTTAAATATGAACAGTGGAGAGTATCTCCACTGTTTAATGGGCCAGATAGAATCAGCCCAGACCAAAATGACTGGGCCTAACCAATTTCAAAAAAATTCTTTCAGAAATTAGTGATTTTCCTGTGTATTTATCTATCAATTTTGCTTAATATTGGTTTGTATTTTTATATCATAAAGATACAAATCCGGTATTAAAATACATGGTTTTCGTTGGAACATTGCAAAAAAAATTATAAAACAAAAAAATATCTTGTTTTCTTGCATACAGCCAAGTCTCTCAAAGATTAAAAAAATATATATTTTCATACAACAAAGAAAATTTCAAAACAAATATGTATTAGCATGCATTTTTTGCTTTAATAACCAGTTTATTAAAGTCATGAGAACTAGGCCAATATTTCAAAAAATACCCAAAAATATTTTGTTTTCTTTTAGTATTTGGGATTATGAATTTATATGTAAAATGTATTTTCGATATCAAAAAGGTATTTTTTTTATATTAAAACGATTAGGTTTTTACTCAATTAGATAAAGACTTCCTTACCGATGAGGACTTTTATTAAACTGTAGACAGACTAACAATTAGAAAACATGACAAAACCTTAGTATTTCTATCAGACGAGTAAACAATGCAGTCTACCTTAGATAGGTCGTATTTGGAGTGCTAATACCTTTCCTTTACGCAACCAGTCTCCGTGCCCGATCTCTAAAACCAGTTAGGGTTGCTAGTGACCAAAATACTAGGTGGCAACTCCCATTCTATTTTTCCACTAATAAAAGACAAGAATTCCTTGTCTCCCCATATTTGCCAGATAGATACGACCTGAAAGTGGACGATCACCGCAACGCCGCACACGTGCGACAAAAGCAATGCTGAAAAATTAACAAACTAGTTCAAAATAAAATAGAAAAAAATCATAAATGAACCAAAATATCATAATCCATAAGTCATCTAAGTATCCAACATCTAACATGTAATTCACACAAGCCACTAGTGAGAAATCTCTTGAAATCATTTTAGCTTTCTCTTTCATGTTTTTAGGTATTTCTTTGCACTGTATGTTCTGTAGCATAACCTCTCATGTCTAAAAAATATATGAGGCATAGAATCCTATTTATAGAAAAAATCTAATAACCCTATAAATTATAAAATATCAATTTTCTCGCTGAATAATATCATATATATTATTTTAGAAATTTTTTTAATCAAGTCCCTACTTGATTTTTATAGTTTTGAAATTGTTATCTCATGCATTAATTACACTGTAGTCCTTAATCTTAATCTCTAAAACTTATTCACAATGAATTCATATTTGATTAATCATCCTAGATAATTTTGACCAATAGTTCTTAATATATATGACTCATTAGCTTCCTAATAAGTTGATCCAAATATAAATTATAATTCTAATGAAAATAGAATAAAACAATTAAAAAAATAATATATTATTAATTCATCAATTGATTGATTTACGTTTTAAGATCAAATGCACCATCTAAAAATATGTCATAATCCCCTAAATATTAATTCATCAATTAATTGATTTATGTTTTAGTGACTAATTTATCAATATAATTATTATTCCTTCATCAAGAATGTTCTAATATATATATATATATATATATATATATCATGTAGTGTGTTTACTTTGTCAAATCATGTTTGTTCTCAACACCATAATTATTGATCATTTGAATAAAATATGATTTTTTTTCAAATCTCATTTTGTACTGGGAAAGGATTTTACAATCAATACTATTTGAGAATATAGGGAACATTTTCTCTCATTCATCTAGGATGATGAATTCTCTTTTGATCACTCAAAGACCTTTATATTGTTTATTTTATACCTAATATCTTCTCGTTTGTTACCTTTGATTAGGACAACATGTAGTCAAGATCAAAGTATGACATTCCATTTATAAGATAACTTAATGATTTCAAGTCTAAGAATCACTTATAGAACTGCTACGTGAACATTTTCATAGACACATATAATCTTTACATTTGAAATCCTTATACAGGTCATTTCAGTGTAAATTTCATGTGACAAACACCTACATTTTAGTTCCAAGTATTCCTCATACCTTAGTTTATCAGAACAATTGTTTTTTTTTTTCATAAAAGAAAGAACGTAATATATATCAATCTTAATGCACCAAATAATATTTAGTTTTAATAGAGTATTGACTAAGAATATTTAGAAACAATGCTTTAATGAAATAAGAATCTCATAATTATAACAATTTTATAATTTCATTTACAAAATATTTTTATCACAAGAACTTTATCTTTAATCTAGACTCATTAATCAAATATTAGATTCATTTTTGTCACGTGTAACCAACCAATTAACTATATAACATATGCATTAACATATAAATGCCTTTGGTCACCACATAAAATATTAAAGTTATTTTTGTGATTCAACAATACAAGAACATCTTATTCATTCACTATACACATTACTCCTACTCATTTTTCTACACATTTTTCTCTCTCGTTATTTCTCTTTCTTGTACATTAGTTTTTACTCTTACATTTACTAATTTAAGTATCAAATGATTCGTTATTCCAATAAAGTACTTGTTTTTCAAGAATAAGCATGACTAAAGATAAAAGTTTACATTCAATCCCATCACATTCTCACCCAAGACATAGCTGTGAAAAGCCTAATCCAATCTAAAGCTTTCACGACTTCATAAAAAATTAAAGAATGATAAAATTTGTTATAACCAACTAAGAATAAATTTATACTTACAATTTCATAAATAAGAAGTAAATTGAAACTTAAATTTAAAAGCTAAAAGTTAAAACTATAGTTTAATTTGTGAATGATTGATTCCTTAGATTTGCTCCTATTTAATGTAAATAGACATTATATTTCTAAAAACAATTATAAAATTAACTTATAAATTTATCTTATTTTTCATTGTATATCATTTTTTTAATTGCATATACTAACTATCAGTATTAAGATGAAGTATTCCATTTGAAAGTAAATATAAATTTGAATTATGTCAAAAAAAATTTAATTATTCTTCATATTTTTCCCAAGAAATATAAAATATTTAATTAGTTACAAGATACACAAGTTAAATTTCTAATTTTTTAGTGAATTGAATACTACAACAAAAATTTATTAACTTTTATATTATTAAATTTAATATTTAAATTTATTCCTTAAGGTAATTTTGTTCAACTTGTAATTAACACAACTAAAATATATGGTTCTTTCATTTTTTGTAGCACCTAGATCCAATAACAATGCAATATTCATAACCATCTTTTTCCTTCTTGATCATTTACATTTTTCTTCATTTATATTTTTGTCATCACATTAAATTTCTTTTAAATTACACTTCCAAATTATATTCCCATGGTTTTCACTCTTAATTTTTATTTCTATTTATATTTCTTTGTGTTTCCAGTATGTTATTGAGTTTTTTAACATAAAATTAAATATTTATTTTGCAAAATTAAATGAAAATTAGTTGTCAACATCAAATTGAAGAACAAGAACCAAACTTAACATAACTTGAAAAAAGAAATACTTTTAAAAAAGTAAAAAAAAAATACAATTTCATCCTTTTATTTTTAATTATACAAGTTTAGTCCATGTTAATTTTTACACTTTAGTCTTGAAGAACAATGATGAGAGAGAGAGAGTATTCATTCAACCACCATAAATCGATGAACATTATGTCCATTGGTTGATCTTAGAGAGGATATTTTAACGAAGATGATTTATCTGCTTAAACACATAAAAAAAAGATTTAGACTACAAAGTAATTTTTTATTTGGCTTGATTTTGTGCTTGAAGTGATTTCATGATGTTTTAGACATAAAAATCTATTTATTGAGGTTTATAAGATGTTTTTAAAATGTTTTTAGGTAAAAACAAGTTTAAAAAAATCTTCTAATAACATGTCATGGAAGATTTTTTTTAAAAAAACACCCTATACCCTATAGACCATTTTATTGTACACATAAATGACGTGTTATGGACCTTGATTTTATAATCACCTCTTATAATTGAAAAATTGTTTTGTAGGGGGAAAATCATCTATTACATTAGATGACCTATCGCCTGCTATAAATAAAGAATTGGAGTGGATGACGTCTGCTTGAAAAAAAAAAACTAGTAGGCACGCGGGCCTATACTTTTGATGGTTGGCTAGATTCTTAGGCCTAATTTGCTAGGCTGAATAATACCTGACCTTATTTGTTTGTTTTTCTTCTTAAACTTTTTCTATTTATTAATACTCTTTTTTATTATAATTTGTCTGTAACCTATACCAAGTTAAGAAAAGAGATTACCATGAACGATGCATCGTCTTCTTCTTAAAAACAATTTGGTTGACATGCGAGCCTAGACTTTTGATGGTTGGCCAGGCACTTGGTCCTGATCTTATTTTGTTTTATAATTTTTTTTTTATTTAATAATACTCTCTCGTATTATAATTTGTTTGTAATTGTTTTAGAAAACATTTATTATTAGCAACGAGAATTAACCCTCAACATAAAATAAATAAAAACATGTAAAATCAAATGGATAGCCTGTGTTAAATATTTGTATTTGCATCTACCTTTTGCTTTTACTAGGAATATTAACTTCCTATTTTATTAGTTAATAAGCATTAACATATCCTTTTTGATTGATCATTTCATTTATTTTTAATTTGTTTTACCAAAACAAAAACAATATCTTTTCATTTTTTTAATTAAAAAAAATCATGATACTAAAAAATGCATCCATAGCACATAAGCTTCCTTCTCTCATGTTAAAAAATTACTTGAAATCTTACTTGTAGTGTAGAGTGGATATAAGGCTAGTTAGCTAAAACATTAAAAGATTTGGGCTATTTCATAGTCCATTCACTTTTTTGAACAGTGAAGTAACTCCTCTCATATTTTTTTTTTATTTTTTTATTTTTTTTTTAATTCCATTCTCATACTTATTTTCCTTTTGATTTAATCCTTTTGTGGTCTAACTCAATGATATAAATCTTAAATTGTAGTAAAAAGATAAAATTTCAAGTGAGAAGACCATAATATAAAATATGGATAACATATGGTCAATCCCAAGTTTCTTAAATTTATATTCAGGTCCAAAAAAAGTTTAGTCTTTAGATTTTAAAGAGAAGAGAAACTTATCGAAAAACAATGAAGTTGCTTGTTAGCCACATTATGTCTACAAAAAAAAAAGATATTGTGTCAATGGATCTCTCTTCTCGAGAGAAGTTTATAAAGGTGGATTTTCCATCTAAACATGGCAAGAAAGTAGTAGATTAGCATTTGATTTATTTTAATTTGTTTAATTTTCATTTTAAGAGTGATTTTAGGGTGTTTTAAAGTTGTAAAATTGTTTTTGAGGTTTTAGATGGTGTTTTGGAGGTGTTTTATAATAAAAATGAGTTGAAGAATATCATTCGACAACATCAAGTAACCTACCGCTTTAGGCGACTTATCATTCGCCTTAAAAAAAAATACAAGACCAAACGACACTTCATCAACTATTGATGAAGAAAAAACCAGGCACAAGCCTAGGCTGCTAGGTCCTAGTGTACTTGGGTTTTCATTAAGGCCACACATGTGGACATTCTTTATCAATGCATGATTATTATTATTCTTTACCCCCTTTCATAATTGTTTCTATTTGAATATTGATCTTTTTACAATTTGTTTTAGTTACATGATACTTCAAAGAGATTAGTTTTATTTGAAGCAAATTTTTTCTCTCTTAAATTTTATATAAAATAGCTATATTTTTATAAATTTTGTATGTAAAAAAATAATTTGTTATTGGCAACAACATTTAGTCCTAAGATAAAATTAATGAAAATGTTTGAAAAAAAATGATAATTAGTATAAAAGATTTATATATGCCTCTATCTTTTATTTTTAATATGAATAACATCTTTTACATTTTGATATTTAATTAGTGTTAATAATTTTTTTTATTTATCAGTTTATATATTTTTTAATTTATATTTATAAAGCATAAACAATATTTTTTTTTATTTCTCAATTAAAAAAAAGATACATGAATATATATTCATAACATAATTATTATTTTTTCATGTTGGAAATTGATTTGAAATTCTATCCGCAGCGTAAACAATGTTTACATTTTTTAATTAAAAAAATCATAATATTTTAAATTACGTATAAAACATTAGCACAATATTTTATAATATTCAAAATTAATTTTAATTTTACTAAAAATAATATATATTAAATTACCAAGACTTTCTTTCTTGGGAAAAAGAAAAACCCGAGTTATTATTATTATTATTATTTTAGATAGAAAACAACTAAAAAGTTGCTAGAATTTTAGGTGAGGTTAGGTTTTAACGAACTCAATCTCTCCATGAAAACAAGACTCAAGACAGTGTTTGGGAACGCGGTTCAACCTGCGTTTCTTAAAAAATTAAATTTTTTTTTTTGCTAAAATTTAATATGGTTTGTATATTTTAGATCGTTTTGATGTGCTGATGTCAAAAATGATTTTTGAAAAATGAAAAAACATCATTAACATGTATTTTGGCACGAAAAGTTATTTGAAAAACACCCGCAACCACACTGTCAAACACGCTCTTATAGAGTTGCAGTTCTAGATTACAGTGCCCGTTCACTTGAAAAACAAATTTATGAGTACAATTCAAATTAAAGAAAAAGTGAATCCGAAAAACAAAAGGCTGAAACAAAGGCAATGATAAAAAGAATGCATGCACGCGAGAGGGATTTAAAAAAAAAAAAAAATTAGATAGCTTCCTTTTGATGATCAAGAGAGGTAGCATGTGGAAGCTCCTTTATCCACTCAAACGTTCGATGACGTG
>Ga0307509_10012565_pt1 | contig 10116 bp, 8 predicted proteins | sample 10_EM_MG_FD_202245 | JGI IMG/M metagenome (GOLD analysis project Ga0307509, IMG submission 202245) | Populus trichocarpa ectomycorrhiza microbial communities from riparian zone in the Pacific Northwest, United States - 10_EM | ecosystem: Host-associated > Plants > Roots > Unclassified | place... | reverse complement strand
TAACGATATTAAGTTTAACCGTTTTGATTCTTCGTGAATTATTTACTCTATCTTTATCTTCTACTTTGAGTTTTGGTGCGGTCGCAACCTTAGAGTTCACCTCTCTATAGGGTGCCCCCGTTACACAGCCTTACCTCCTCTTCAACATCGATTGGCGTTCTGCTCCGGACAAAGTCAAGAACCCGAGGTACCGACACAACGCCATCACCGCCTTGGCTAATACGGCCGCCCACCTCATACATGACGTTTCTACGTTACCGCCCATCTCCCTCCAACTGACAGAATACCTGCCCCCAGTCCCAGGGGTTGTTCAATCCTATGCCCGCCTCAAGCTCAGGGCTAAACAGCTCCTCCTGTCTGACTGGTCTTCCACCCCAGCCCCACCATACTACCCCTACCCGCCCTCAACGCCCCCCCATCCCTTGATGGGCTGGGGCAAATTCGTTGCGGGAAGGATTCACCAGATGCGCTCTGGTAAAAGCTACCTTGCGGCTCACCCCTCATGGGATAAGCCTGATGCCCACACGTCCTGCCCCCTCTGCTCTCAGGCCCCGCAGACCTTCGAACACGCCATCCTGTCCTGCCCCTCCACAGCCCATCAGGGATCCCGCTTCCTCCTGGGGGTCTCCGACTTGGCCCCCGAGGCCCCCCTCTGGTCCGACCAGCAACTGCTCATTGCGCTGGCTGTGTTCATCCGCACCACAGCCACCGGTTTCCCGCCTGGGATGCCCCCGCTTGCTCCCTCCCTGCACAATCCCCCCGCAAACAGCCTCCTTCGACCTGCCACCCTACCCGCCCCTGGCCCTCGAGACTAGCTAAGCGGTTTATACTTTCCATTAATTTTAGCTTCAGCTGCTTTGCGACGATTATTGGTCGCGTCGGAGGAACTTGCTATAGTTATTTCTTTTGTTGGTTGTTGAGTTGATTTTCGGTTTTGTTTTTGCCATATCATTAAAGATGCATGTCATTTCTTGTACCGTAGAAACAATGAACATATGATGTAAAAAAAAAGAAAAAAAAGAAAAAAAAAAGAAAAAACAACGGTCAGAGTAGTTAGCCACGAACCATCTCCCCTACACCTCCGGCGATTGAAATCTCAACACCAGGGAAATCATCGTGGGATTCGACCACCACCCCCTCTCCTCCCCCTTGATGGCTTCTGCCTAGGGGAGCGATGCTACAACCCCTCCTCTCCCTCTGGGGTCTACCCCCTCCTCCACGGGGTTCTCGTTCCTGTTCATCGTTGACTCCCGCTCATGAAGTTCGGTTCTCCCCCTTACCCCTCACTTCCTTTGCCCCTCCCTTAGGTTTTCCACAGTCGGCATTCTGTCCTCTACGCTCAAGGTCGGTGCTGAGCTTTCCAAGCCCTTTGCAAAGTACCTTTCCGTCTCGGTTATGTGGTCCTGTCGGGGAACACTTCCGTTAGTAACTTCAGCACCTCGTCTTCGTTTCGCATTCGGAAAAGCATCGGCCGCGGTTACTCTAGTCGGTCGTCTCAAGTGTTCGGAAGTCCTTCCTCCTCCCATCTCCCTCCCTCTACCTCCTTGGTTTTCGTCCCGTTGCTCGCTTACAGCTACTCCCATCGCCACTCTTCACACCCCTTTAGCTGGCATGTTACTGCTTGCCCCCCCCACCGCGGTCGATCTTCGGTCGCTATACAAAAACCAGCCTCAGTTAGGACCGTCCTTCTGGCCATCGCTAAGGCCGCTTTGGCACTCCCTCCGGCGACCCCTCACCAGAGTCGCCTCCATACACAGTTCTATCCTGCCATCGCGCCCACTTTGTCCCCCGGCACCGCTCCTATGTGCAGGTCCATACTTTCACTTCCTAAGCACAGGCTGATCCACGTCACTTATCAGACGTAAATTTCCTTTGTCAGGGGTTCATACATTCCTTATGTTTTTATACTTTCGTCGTGGATGTCACTAAGGGTTCTCCTCACTTTCCTGCTTGCTTCTTTCCTTTCCACTTCCTTCACATGTCCGCATATGTTTGTAGAATTTGGTTGGACGACGGTCGAGATGTGCGGTTGGTCTCATACAAGAGGGACTTGGGGGTTTGGATGTTTCCTGGGGTGAGGAGGGAATGGTTTTTGTTGGCCATAGTGTTAAAGCTGAATCCCGTCTTTGTACCTTTTTTTTTTTTTTTTTTTTTGTATGATATTATTATTGTTTAAGGTACAAAATCTTGCATGAAGCTGACGCTATGGCATAAAAAAAAACCTCCAATACCCCTGGGAAAAAGCCAATCCCCCAAGTCCCTCTGGTGTGGAACCAACCGCACATCTCGCCCCCAACAAGAAACCCTTGACTAGCTAAGAAGATAGATGAAAGGAATCAAATCAAGAACAAGCAGGAAGAGTCAGAAAAACCCATGGCACATTCATCCAGATAAAAGGAAACGCAAAAAATCAAACAACGCAGTGACCACTTGAGAAAATTCCCGCACAATCAGCACGAGGGTTGCCAGGCCCCCCTAAAGAGTAACCTGGGGGGGCGCTGAGCCACGAGGACCGGTCCCGCTGTGTTGGCAAACCCCAAAAAGAAGAAGGAGATACAGCAATACCATCCTTCCAGAGGCAAGCCCCGCTGGACCGTGGTCTTACAAGTCCTGAATGTAAAGAAATAGTTGTGGATACCAGCTAGGTAGTTGTGGGTACCAGCCAAAATGGTAAAGAACCAGTAGGGTGCCGGCCGATCCGACCATGAGGAGAAGAGGAGAAAGAGGGGTAGACCCAACTCTGTGAGGTAGAAACTATCGGTAATCGCGTTCGTGTCTTGACTAGGCAGCCTCATAAAGAAAGAGAGAACAGGTAAATCGACCGTGGCCTGTTGAAATGTTTTCCCTTACTGCAAACCATGTGCCTGGCCGTCTGTAACATGGGCGTTGAGAAGAGTGTTGCCGACCGTGCAATTGCTCCAAGCGAGGCAGAGCAAAAGCGGGGTAGGGAGAGGAAACATGATCAAAAAGATGACGAAATCCATCAACCCAGAGAGAAGAAAGCCCAAAGGGATAAACCTAAGGGGAGGCGAGTGTAGAGGAGGTATGGCTCCACCCCCTAGAGCGTGCTCATGGTGGGGGGTGGAGAAAAGAAAAGTGGTGATAATCTCGTGGTGTTGAGATTTCAATCGCCGGGTGTGTAGAGGAGACGGAGGATGGCTCTCTTTGTACCTTAAACAAATGCATATGATTCAAAAAGAAAAAAGAAAAAAGAAAAAAGCGGTCACAGTAGTTAGAGCTCTTCACATAACCATCTAAGTACTTTCTTACAATATACGTTAATCTTAACCTCTATCTCTCACTTGTATACAACCAACCTAAGCTCTTAGCGTGAGAGCAACCACGACCCTTGTAGGACAAGGTCCCTGACCATCTCTCCCCAATAAGATATTGGTGTCAGATAAGAAGACTATAGGATAGTCCAAGAATGAAAGACAAGATTATTGCTTAATCTCGGAAAGAAGAATTCTCTCTCATACTATACGAATAAGCGCTATACAGATAGTTCAAAGATCTTCATGTAAGTATTTTGTTACCTGTTGCATAATTAACCATCACGAGGTAGGATTGTTACATTTGGTTGCGTCTTACTAGCAACACTTAACAAATAAGAAACCACAGTGAGATTACCGCCAAACGAAACCCCGAATAACGAACACACACAAGGGGAAATTGATGTTACATCTGTAGAAGAAGCTCTTGCAGAAGTAGAACGAAAATCTTCAACTGCAAGTCCAGTATCCTCAGACACAGAATCAGAACCCCAAAGCTCAAAAGACGACATTCCAACAAGATACTGGAGAAATACAATCATGACTTCCAAACAGAAAGAAGTCATGAACATAAAGACAGAAGGAGGAACAGGATTATCGATTGGAACCCGAAAACACAAGATCAGAGAACCAAGCATGTTGGATGGAGACAGAGACAATCTAAGAGGATGGCTAGCACACCTATCAGTATACTTCCAAATTCCCGGATGGGAAGAGGATCATGATGAAGACAAGATCAAATACACCACATGTTTGTTACGAGGAGATACCATTAAATGGCATAGCCCATACTCCGAAAAAGTACAAGCCAAAAGCTGGACGACGTGGGATGAACACTAAAATGAATTAAGACCAGAATTTGTACCCGGCAACTCTAGGGACGCAGCAAGGGCCAAGATAAGAAAATTAAAGCAGGGAAAATCGTCAATGACCGATTATTGGAACGACTTCCGTCTGATCACAAGTACCGCTCAGATGGACAATGCCACCATTTCGGAATTGCTCATAGCAGGAATGAAAAAAGAGCTACAACAAGCTTGGATACTAGCAGAACAGGACAAAGACGATGTTGAAGCAATAGCACTATGGGCCATCAAAAAGAAGCAAGAATGAAAACTATGTGGTACAACCAAAGCGGCACAGAAGAACCTGCGAAAATCAATATAACGATGAGGAACCAGGACGGGACATTCAAAAACAGTCCAACCTATGAACGAATGGAAAGTCACGCTACCAGTCGGCTCCCAAGGCTAAATCTACCACGAGATGAATATAAACTAAGGATGGCACAAGGACTATGTCTCCGATGTGGAAAAACAGAACAGAGGATACAAAATTGCAACAAAGGAAAGAGTGGAATCATCCAACGACCACGATGGAGCCATATATGAGGCAATACAACAGCCAACGGAATGAAAAACTGGAGACAAGATACCAAAATCCATGCCATTGACATGGACGGAGAAGGGATGAACTCCCAACCGGCGGTAAATGAAGAATGTCCCCAGTAAGACATGGTCTGGGGGACAGACCAGAACGAAAACCCATCATCATCAGAAATCTTTGGCAATACTTAACAACACGGAAACACTGGGAGACGAAAACGATCATACCATGATAAGAATACAAATTCATAGCATTAAGAACAGTACAACTGTCAACCCAATGATAGACTCCGGGGCCACAGAAGACCTGATCGATCAACAATTCTGCAACAGACATCAGATACAAACAATTAAGGCCAAGAACTCAAGAGTGATTTACCTTGCAGACGGTGAACCTAGCTCAATGGGGCATGTTACCCATATAGCTAGAGTACCTATGGACATCAGAGCCCATAAGGAAATTACAACCTTCCAAGTAGCAAAACTCAAAAATCACAAAGCAATCCTAGGAATGCCATGGTTGATGAACCATAACCCCCAAATAGACTGGGGGCAAGGAAAGATCACTTTTTATAGTGAAAAATGCACTACGATCTGCCTGAAGGAATCCCCAACTGTATATGCGATAACGGAACCGGAAGCCTTAGAAGAAAACTTAGCCAGCAAGTTTTCCATGATACAAGCCAAGCAGGATCAAAGTATCCTAGGCAAGAAGATGTACAAAGATGGAAAGATACCAACGAAAGGTACAAGAGGAGCTGCAGGACATGACCTGCACGCAATCGAAGACAAGACAATTCCACCCAATGCACAACAAATAGTCAAAATGGGAATAGCCATTAGACTACCCAATGGCACTTATAGACGAATGGCACCACGGAGCGGACTGGCCATCAAGCATGGCATCACAGTCAACGATGGTGTAATCGGCAGGGACTATACGGGAGAAATAGGAGCCGTCCTATTCAACCTCTTTGATTATGACTATCACATTCAGAAAGGCGAAAGGATAGCACAGCCTATACCAGAAAGAATTCTGGAAACACAATGTAAAGAAGTTATGCACCTCGAAAAAACAAAGCAAGGAGTGCAAGGTTTCAATAGCACCGAGAAAAAAAGAATCGAAATAGACGAGATCTCAACAGGGACTTTGGAAAGGTCAAAAGAAGAAGGGGACACTCATGGCCTCCTATGGGGACGATATAACCATGGAAAGCTAGAATTCCAAGCAACAAACATTAGAACCGAGCTAGCAATTGAAAGCAAAAAAGATCAGAAACAGAAATCCTTTCATGAGATTGTCCCAGAAGAATACTGGGACCAATGAATAGTTTTCCAAGAAAGAGAATCAACAAAACTACCGCCTCACAGACCAGGGGTAGACCTCAAAATCAAAATCAAAAAAGGAAAAAAGTTAACTCTAAAGAAGATATACCGGCTAGGAGCCCGAGAACTAAAAGAATTAAGCGAATATATAAGAACAAACGAACAACGACAATGGATCAGAGAATCCTTCACAGACGGAGGATGACCGATAATGTTCGTGAAGAAAAACAACGGAAAACTGCAATTATGCGTCGATTATCGAGAACTCAACAATATCACCAAAAAAGACTGATATCCACTACCCTTGATAGGGGAAGTCTTGGATCAATTGCAAGAAGGAAAGTTCTTCACGAAGTTAGATATTAAAGATGCCTACCACAACATCAGGATACGAGAAGGAGATGAATGGAGGACTACCTTCACCACCAAACTTGGAACATATAAATACCTAGTCATGCCGTTTGTACTATTCAACACACCCGCTGCATTCCAAAGATGGATCAACAGGACACTACATCAATATGTAGATATATGTTGCAAGGTATCTCTAGATGATGTACTCATATATTCCAGGGACAAAGAACAACACATACGGGATATACGGAACGTGCTGAGAGCAATCAGGAGCTCTGGAATGAAGATCAAACCAGGAAAATGCTCGTTTCATGCAACAGAAACCGAATACCTCAGCTTCATAATATGAAGGAATGGAATTAAGGTGGATCCTATCAAAACCGCAGCCATATGGGAATGGGCCAAACCAACAAAAGTCAAAGAAGTGCAGAGGGTTATGGGATTCTGTAACTTTTATCGACGATTCAATGAAGGATTCAGTCGAAAGGCAAGGCCCCTATACCAGTTAAACACGTAGGACAAAAGATGGGATTGGGGCAAGAAGGAGAATGAAGCCTTGAACGAAATCAGGATCCACCTAACTTAAGCACCGACCATGATACACTTCGACCCACAACAACCAATCACAATCGAAGCGGACACTTCAAATTACGTCACTGCAGGAATCCTGTCCGAACCACGAAAGGATCGCAAGCTTCACCCTATAGCATATCGGTCAAAAACGATGACAAAAGCCTAATGCGACTATAATGTAAACGACAAAGAACTACTAGCCATTGTTAAAGCACACAAAGACTAGCGATGATACGTTAGCAACACCAAACATCGAATAATGATACCACAGACCATCAAAATGTGGTACCTTTCATGAGAACAAAAAAGCTAGTTGGAAGGCAGATACGGTGGATGGAAATCTTGAGTCAATATTACATCAAGATAGAATACCGACCAGGATGGGAAGGAGGGAAACCAGACGCTCTCACAAGGAGAGAAGGGGACTTGCCAAAAAGGCAATGACGAACGAATTAAAAAAAGAGAAAGGACCTTCCTACAAAAAGCACAATGCTTGGAAACGATGGAAACAGTCGAAATTCAATCAGGTAAAAAGAAAGAACTAGGAGAAGCATCGAAACAAGACACAGAACAGGAAACAATAAGAAAGGCCCTAGATGAGGGAAAAAAGATAATGAAAGGAGTGGCCTTAGGACTATGTCAGTAGAAAGACAACATTTTATGGTAGCAAGGAAAGATATGGGTGCCAAACAAAGAAGAACTCCGAATCAGGCTTATCAAACAAGATCATAATACCCCTGCGGCAGGACACGGAGGAATGGCAAAAACAACCGAACATATCCAACGAAAATATTATTGGCCACATATGAGGGATTTAATCAAATAATACGTCAAAAGCTCTAACACATGTCAATAGACGAAAACTGTATGACATGCACCCTACGGGCAACTAAAACCACAAGAAGTACTGAAAAAACCATGGAAATCATTATCCATGGATTTCATCACTGATCTACCAAAATCGGAAGGATATAACGCAATCCTAGTGGTCATGGATCGCCTGACCAAAATGAGTCATTTTATACCTAGTCCCAAAGATATGGATGCATGACAATTTGCAAAAGGATTGAGAAAAGAATTATTCGGACTACATGGGCTACCAAACGATATCATCCCCGATCAAGGAACCTTATATACATCAGACTTATGGAAAGAAACCACAAAATTGTTGGGAATCGAAAGAAGACTAAGAACGGCCTTCCACCCACAAAGCGACGGATAAAACAGAAAGAACCAATGCAACATACGATCAATATGTCAGAGGATATATTAATTATCAACAAGATGATGGGTGCTGTAATGACCCCACGATAGGTAGCTACAATGACTATCACCTTAGCCCAAATGGCATACCAAGTGGTAACCAGAGGTGGTATGGTCTCGAATACTTAGTATACAAATAGCTGGTTAACCTAGAACATAGTAGAGTAGCGTTGGGTGCTCTACGAGGCAGGGTAACCTTTGGGGAGTAAGTGCTCATAAAGTCAAGGAATTTATGGGAACGTTACACGGACCTCTGAGACAACATTTGGTGTTGACGGGAGGACTGCCGGAGCGGTTAAAGGCATAAGGGGGCAAAGTTACCCTACCTTGGGAACTTGAACTTTGTGCCACTGGACCCCAGTTACCCTACTGTGGAGTCCAAGTTACCCTACCTTCACCAACAAAGTCATCCTAGAACTTAGAGGTCGATTGCCTCACGTTCTATGGACTCTTAGATTTTCTTGGGCGCACACGCATCTGCGCGGGGAGGCCAGACACCTGTGTAACGGTGGCCCGAACATACTATTGAACTTGGGCGGGTTTTGCTAACACCCCCCTCTGGCCCCAGCGTTGGGATGGCGCGTCATAGGTAGACGGCTGCATAGTTGCTCGTTGGCTAGTAAAAAGAGGTCATTGGAGCGGCTGCCGTAATACCGTATACGTCGTCGCCGTCCGTCCGACTGAATGTCGTTTGCAGGATATATAAGGGGAGTATGGGTAACCGCCAAAATGGAGGTCACCGATATATGGTCTCTCGGCCACCTAGGAGTCTATTCTAGCCTACGGGTAGTAGGGTAGTCTTCCTAGTGGTACTCAGGTAGTCCCAGAGGGCCAGGGTGCTTTTGAGACAAATACCTCAGTAACCAGCCAGGACCGTCTCCCCTTGATTTCTAGCATTACTATGGGTTGTTATTGGACTCTAGAGGTATGAGTCTTATCACCGTAGAGTATGTCCCGAGAGGTGAGCTATGGGTAGCCCCTACTTAGCCAACTATCGGCTACATCTCGCCAGGGGAGCTTGCATGTGAATTTATCACATTGGATAGTCGCGTAGATTAAATGCTCGACTGCATGGCGTGTATAGACGAAACTAGCACTGGGCCAGTGAGTCCACCACCTAGGTATTGAATCCGGTTGTTCTCATAACAGTTAGCCACTGGTATGACTTCGATAGGAAGAGTTTTTCCACCTGGGGGTGTATTTGAGATGCATTACAGAAACTCATATCCTATTGACAGAGTTAAGTGTATCCGAGTTGGTCCGACACTTCCGGCAGGATAAATCCTGATGGAGGGTAGACCTCGGACAAACCCTGAGCAGGACAGGGTGCTCGCACAAGGGCGGAAGTTGTGGTGAATATCAAATGCTGTAACGACCCTACGATAGGTAGCTACAATCACTATCACCTTAGCCCAAATGATATACCAAGAGGTAACCAGAGGTGGTATGGTCTCGTATACTTGATACAAATAGCTGGTAAACCTAGGATAAGGCCTAGGGAATGGTTGAGTAGCCTTGAGGTACTCTACTAGGCAGGGTAACCTTTCGGAAGCACATTCGCATAAGGTCAAGAGAATTATGGGAATGTTACACGGACCTCCGAGGCGACTTCTGTGGTCCTCTGGAGGACTTCCTGAGCGGTTAAAGGCATACAAGGGCAAAGTTACCCTACCTTGGGAATTTGGTCATTATGCCCATGGGTCCCAGTTACCCTACTGAGGAACCCAAGTTACCCTACCTTCACCGGCAAAGTCATCCAAGAACTTAGAGGTCGATTGCCTCACATTCTATGGGCTCTTAGATGTTCTTGGGCGCCCACGCATCAGGGCGGGGAAGCCCCACGCCTGTGCAAAGGTGGCCCGAACATGCTATTGAACTTGGGCGGGTTTTGCTAACACCCCCCTCTGGCCCCAGCGTTGGGACGGCGCGTCATAGGCAGACGG
>Ga0307509_10012564_pt1 | contig 10118 bp, 12 predicted proteins | sample 10_EM_MG_FD_202245 | JGI IMG/M metagenome (GOLD analysis project Ga0307509, IMG submission 202245) | Populus trichocarpa ectomycorrhiza microbial communities from riparian zone in the Pacific Northwest, United States - 10_EM | ecosystem: Host-associated > Plants > Roots > Unclassified | place... | reverse complement strand
AACATTTGTTTACTGTTCCGAACTCTAACTGAGGCCGTAACTAACTTTGGTCACTAACCGCACAACACTGCGTACCGTTTTCCTCCTTACCCGTTTCCTCAGGTAAACCTTTGATGCCAAAACTGGTGCACCGTGGCAAACTTTTTTTAGCCGATGCTAAACTTAGTTTCAGGGTGTCAATGATCGTCAGGGTCCAGCCGACGCCAGATGGTGCAATGGTGGTTCCCCCAGAAGCCTATTTGCAATGCCACTGTTGCAAACTAATTCAAGACCTGAAGATAGTCATATCCTAAACGATTACCTCACGTTAGCCAAGTATCAGCCGTCAAGTTTCGATTTTACAAGTTCGCGGTTCTGGTCCCTTCCTGAGAAGTCTGCCAGACTTGGGTATGTACGTACATTACGTGAATGTGGCCGAACCTGAATGTGGTTATTTCCAGAAAACCGTAAGCGGTACGTACCTGCTACGCATAAACTCTGGCTTGTAGCACTTCGCTGGCAGAGCGAGAATTGCGACGTTCAACATTGACTTCAATCCCACCAACCATAAGCTATAGAACTCCTCATTTCGTTTTCCTGGAACTGCTTCCCTTCTCAACGACGCCTTTTCTTTAACTTCACTACTTCCCAACTGGAACCCGCTCTTTGAATAGGACCTAAGATTCTTCCTCATTACTTTACTATACCCCCTCATACGCCGTCATGAGTGGCATACCCCAGACTTCGGCATCCGCTACCTCTCTACTGCTCGAAGAAGAGATTGAGAATGGCTGCAGGGCCAGCGTGCAGGTGAGCCTCCAGGCTACGGTCCAGAATCATTGCTAACTAGACATTCGTTTCATAGAGATCGATAGCTCAAAAAGTTTGCAACTTCTATTCTCGAAAATTCTCACTAAACTTAATTTCGTTCAGTTCTCGCTGTCACCTTCGCCCCAGTCATGGGGCATGCCTCTCGACATCAACACCAAGGAGCAAGATGATTATTTGCACAATCCCGACCCATTGCGGGATAGGAAGGTCGACAAAGGGGGAAGTATATGCACGTCTCGTGGGATTGCGAACCTCGGGTGCATATTCATCCTGTGTGCAGGGTGTCTGATGCTATTGTGGGTCCACTGCCTCTTTTTGTGACGCGTCGATAGTAACCGTCGTGGTGTATTGCGCTCTCTCGTCGTTGAACAGTGCTGGTCAGTGTTTCTATGATTTTTCATTGACTCTAGCTAACAGCGACGGATATTTTCAGGGTATCCTATCCTCAGCCATCTCATTACGAAACCCCAAACTACGCAAGGTGGTTTCAACCTCGGAGGCATTAACGCCACTGGCCAGGTTCCTTTGTTTCCTACCAATTTTGAACTCATCGACAAAGACACTCCGGCCGAGGCACATACCAAGAAACCGTACACTTCACAGGATGAATTTGTGCTCGTATTTTCAGACGAGTTCAACACAGATGGTCGAACATTCTATCCTGGTGATGATCCATTCTGGGAGGCAGTCGATTTGCATTACTGGGGAACGGCATGTGTCATTATTTCGTCCGTGTTTGGAACGGTCCTAACCCTGGGATTTTCAGAATGATTTGGAGTGGTATGATCCTAACCAACGTAAGCTATAAAGTGTGTACGGAAATCATGTAATCTCATTCACCGTCAGCCACGACGAAGGGTGGTGCGCTTAGGCTGACCATGGAGAAGGTCGACCCAGTGAATAATCACGACTTGAGCTATCGATCTGGCATGGTAAGCTCATCTAGTTCTCTAATTTTCTTGTTCGATATATAATATCCACTCCTCTCAGGTGCAAACATGGTCGCAATCTTACCAGTATACGTGGAAGTAGAACTTTTACTGATAAACATTTCTAGGAACAAATTTTGCTTTACCGGCGGTATTGTCGAGGGTAAGTTGCTTTCGGTCGTGGTTGGAATAGTACAAATATTGAGTTCGCAATTTTGCAGCTGCTGTCACGCTTCCTGGATCGACCAAAGCCAGGTGTGTTTTCCACGCGTTTTTTATTGGAAGTACTGCTAATTTTTTGACTTCCCTGATAATAGTGGCCTATGGCCAGCCCTGTATGTTTCCAACTCCTCTTGCATTTTCACAAACTCATCAGCCATCAAGTTGGGCAATGGGCAACCTTGGTATACTGTTCAACCCCAGCCATTGCATCGATCCTAATGGCTTTTTTACAGGACGCGCTGGATTCGGTGCTTCCCTCGATGGCTTGGTATGTTCTCATCTCATTTTCTGATTTTATATTGGCCTAAAATCTCTTTCTAGTGGCCGTACAGTTACGACACTTGCGATGTGGGAACCCTGCCAAATCAGACCTATCCTGGGACATCCACGCCAGTTGCTGCCACGACAAACGGAGACCCTTCCAAGGATAATGTTCTGGTGAGTAATTATATAATATTCGCAAACGTCCCGAGATCCTGATGTCGATCAGTCCTACCTGCCTGGACAGCGGTTATGTTTGTCTTTTTTTAGATAACATGCGTACACTTTTAACCTCTCTGAAGCCACCTGTACTTGCCCTGGAGAATCTCATCCTGGGCCAATGAGGAAAGACGGGAGCTACGTTGGACGGGCAGCACCTGAAATAGATGTCTTTGAAGCCCTCGTCGATGCAGAGGGTGGAAAGGTCTTCGTTATGCTATTGATATTGCTCTGACATCAGTTAATTCTACTTTTCTGGTTTAGGTTTCGTTATCGGCGCAGTGGGCGCCGTACAACGTACGTTTTTCTCCCGAAGAGGGTTCATTTTCTCATGTTTTATTTTCTTAGGCTAGATACCAGTGGAAGAATACATCAGACAATCTCATCATCCACGATACTCAGAACACTGTTCTTAACACTTATGTCGGCGGTACGCCAAGCTATAATTGCCTCGTTGGAGAGTTTATTTTTACACGCATTGCAGGGGCATACCAGCAAACAACTAGCGGACTTGCACTGACGAACCAAGACTGCTACGAGCTTGGGAAGCAATGTTTCTCTGTTTACGGGTTTGAGTATAAGCCTGGGTAACCTCTACGGTTTTTATTTCTATCAAGATCTTACCAGTATTTTTGGTCTCCGCAGTTTCGATGAGGGCTACATCACCTGGATCAATGACGGAAAGGCTTCCTGGACAATTCGGGCAACTGGATTGGGCCCAGATAGCCAAACGGAAATTGGACCTCGTCCAGTGACTTCTGAACCAATGGTCAGTGATACTTTTTAAAGATAACCGTAGTATGGCGTTTTTAACTCGCATGTTTAGTACATAATCGCAAATCTCGGCTTTTCGATGAATTTTGCGCAACTAGACTTCGATCTCCTGCAGTTCCCAACTACCATGAGCATCGATTACATTCGTATTTATCAGCCAAAGAATGCAATCAACATTGGCTGCGACCCACCGAATTTTCCAACTGCGCAGTACATCGAAACGTCAGTCCTCCTTCATGTTATTCTAGATCTGTGATGACACATTTATTATTAGCTACAAGGACGTCTATAATAACCCCAACATTAGCACATGGGCGCAAGCACAACAGCCGTGGCCGAAGAATCGCCTCCAAAACGGTGGCACATGTTAACTTGCAGCCCCGTTTCCTCATGGACCATGATTTAGCATCCTTCGATGGACGGTTATTTTCATTCTTTGCACCATTCTGGTTCCTTTCCACGATATCTCTTCTCACGCATTCCATACATTACTTTGCACAACTAAAAATAGAGTTCGCCAATGGACACCACTGCACTGCGGTGATTATTTTAATCTAACATTCCAACATCATAGCTCGCATCAGGAGGACTATATAAGCTTATGCAGTATGACATCCTCCCAATAACGATGCGCTCTACCACCCTTCAAGGATTTCTGTTGTTGTCCCTCGCGACTCTCGGTGCTGTAGGGCAAAGTACCAGCCTGAGCATTCACAGGCCCAGTGGTGGACCCCAGTACGCCCCAACAATCCGATACATTTTTAATTGCTGATCTAGTATTGCATCTGGTCTAGCACGAGCTCGGGTTCGGGTTCTAGCGTCAGCACTTTGCCCACAGGAAGCTCACGTTCAAGCACGTCTGAAGTGCCCACAGTGTCGAACTCTGCGACCTCATCGGGGACCCCTACCGCTCCTACCAGCACCCCTCCTACGAGCACCGCTCCTCCCAGCACCGCACCTACCAGTGCATCTACCTCAGCGAACCCGACTACTTCAGCTCCCAGTCGTGCGTTGTCTGTGAAGGCATCTATCGGTGGAGTCTTGGGAATGGTGGCCATCCCTCTCATATTCCAACTTTAATCCCAGCCGTTTGTTTCGACCAAATACCTGTTGACACAGAGAGATGAGATATGCATTCAGGCTAGATCCCACGCACCCACCAAAAATAGAGTCAATACCAGTCGCTTACTATTAATAACTAAATTCCACAGCCAGCACGGGTGAAGAGAGTTTTGTACTTTTCTGGACACATCCAAAGATTCTGCGGTTCCATTGTACAAGTATATTTGAGGGAAATATTGACACGTCGAAACACATGTTATGTATTTATCAATTAATGAGGTTTTTGGCGAATACAAAACGCTTTTTTAAGTGCTATGCCATAAATTTTATGACAAAACAGGTCAATAACTCATTGTATAACATAGATACAAACTAACGGTGCACTCAAGGAATATGCTGCCAATGAAATGGAAACGACTCCCGAAATGAGGGTCCCACACAAGAATTTAGATTTCGAGAAGAAATACAAAAATTCCAGATATAACAGCTACCAGAAGCGCAACTTCTTCAGCCAACCTCCCGAAACCTGTTTTTTTTCTTGGTGCACCACTGCAGGGGGATCCTCCAGTTGCTGATCAATTGCCGCATGGGATTTCGCGTTCTCCGCTCCTTCTGAAAGCACTGGGATTTCCAAATGTTCGCGTGAGGTTTTCTCCTGCGGTTTTTCTTGTCGCTGGGCCACAATGTCATGTAGAAGATCGATTTCACGTTTCAGAGCAACGTTCTCCGCTTCCAATTCTTGAATCCGGAGTGTTTGCTGGGTAACTTGAAGTGATGCTGGGTCTGATAAACGCTGGAGGACTGGTATTAACATCGTACCCCAGGCTTCTTCTTCGTTTTTTGCCAAGTGGTCGCCGGAACGTGTTTTTTCGAACGGAGAAATTTGAGGAATTGAAGAGAGGTCAACGGGCTTGGTAGATAGAAAGATCTTGAGGAATCCAATATCGAAATTCTGACCTGGTCTTAGGTAAAATGTCTGCGCTGGGGCACCACCGGATCCATAACCAATAGTGAGAACTCCTCCATTTTTTGGCAAGGGGGCGTCAAGCGCGTATTTCTCGGCTGTTGAGGACATCTCGTACGTCTCATAATATGCAACTGAAGTAGTAATTTGAAACAAGGTCGAGCAGAAGGGGGTTAATACTCACCTATGGAAAGGTCACTGAGATCGAAATAAAAAATATTGGGATACAAATCATAAGCAGTATTGTTCGTCAGCTTGAATCCATAGGGAATATTCTCGTCGGCCACGACCTCCATGATAGTGTCATTGAGATTGGGACCTATGGGCTCCAGGCCATTCCCAACCTCATTGAATCTTCGAATGCTGGGTGGGAGTAATTCGTAGAGTTCAACTGGGACTCCACTGTTGATAATGGGATTATTGTTTGTGCGGTTCAGCTTCCAATAAAAATAAGCTGCGGCCTTGAGAACATGTGCCAACTCTTCAGGAGTGGATCCGACGCTTTCGAACAAACGAGTATGTCCGTGTTGTGTTACCCGTTGATCCCTAAAGAAAAAGATAACCTTCTCGTTTTCCATTACTAACTCGAAGTCAGCGCCATCCGATGTGTCGACGATGGAAATGAACTCGAAATCACTCTCTCCGTCCATGAGTGACAAGAGAGCCTCGCGGCAAAGACGAAGGGCATCACCATCGGGGACATAAAGGCGAAGATCGTATCTTTGACCGACCTTGGTCCGCAAAGCGACGGCAGGTTGACTAAGTACAAAGTTCGAAGCTCCAGGAAGAGGGGCCTTCAAGATGGTGGAGAAAGGCCCCAATTTGTCAACGACCAAAGTGCCAAGAGGATCGATGAACAAGCTGTCCGTGCTCGGATGAACCGCGAATACCGTCCCTTCAGAGATTCCTGCGATCACACCAGCGTCCAGGATAAATTGACCTTGTTCCTGCGTGACTTTGAATGATGTTCGATGAGGTGCGGAAATTCTGGAATTGAATAGGTATCTGTTCTGATTTGCTCCTTCACATTGGGGGTTTTGGCTGGAGTGATAAGGAAGTCAGCTCCTATGATTTGTCTGCAGAAAAAGACAAGCATACTGGGGGATCGTGTCCATATAAGTGAGGATGTCACGGTATCTAATTTCATCTGGAGAAATCGAACAAAGAAGTTTGAGGAATGCAGTCGAAAAGTTGCCCCGGCCTTTGATCTCTGTGGCCAGCTCAGAGGAACTACAGGCAGCAATAAGTATATGAGATTTCAACCCTCCATGGAGCAAGTCTGGGGGAGTACGGGAACCCCGGCGACCGGAATCCCATATGTCACGGTCCAAATCTTGGTCGTGAATATCAGATTCAAGTTCTACAGACCGAACACCAACCGCTGGCCATCCATCATCCTTTTTACCCCTGGTACCAGACGCAGAGTGGCAACAGTCGAATACGACGGTCTACAAAAAACGTGTAAGCATTCTCTTGCGAATTCGAAAGCGAGGCGAGCCTGACGATGTTATCACCCTTCTTCTCAGCGATTTGGGCGATCAAAGCCCCAATGGTACGATCAGGAATTGCGGCAACGTTTTTCTCCCGTCCCGCACAGTAGTCCTGCGGCACGAGGACTTGTAGTTTGCTCCCTGTCTCGCCTTCAGGAGACGAAATTTGGCTTCCGTGGCCAGCGTAATAGATAAATATCGGGTCTCCTTGCTCAATACGACCATCGTCTCGGAGACTCAAGAATGCCTCGATGATTGCAGCGCGTGAGGCTGATTTGTTGAGGAGCGTAAGAATTTGCCCCCTTGGAACCTTGAGGCTGTTTTCAAGGTAGTCTTGAATGGAGAGTGCATCTGTGACGGCTCCGCGAAGAGAGCGAACATTGTCGTAGAAGTTGATTCCAATGATCAGAGCGAAAAGTCTTGAGCTGGGACTAGTTGCAAGATGAGTTTTGAGAGTTTTGGTGAAGTGTGTCGCAAACCTTGACGGAATTGGGAAAGGGGTTGAAGGAATTTTCACGCTGAGAGAACGGGAACTTGAATACAAAGTGATTTTTATCAGGAGTTTGGGATGCTTACTTGGTAAGGTTTGTTTCTGCCTCTGGTTTCTCTGTTTCCTCGTGACTTAGGGACATCTCGTTGAGCATGGGAAGGAGAAATGTCCTGGTGAGTTGATGCCAGAGGCGTTCCACAAGCGCACATCTTTGATGATTACTTCGAAAGGCCTTCTTATATTACGTTTTATATCTTCATCAACCACCTCATGAGTCATTCGTGTAAACCAGCCTGCATGCGGGCAACATACAGTCGAACCTCTCTACCTTTCATAACGCATAACCCCTCATAACGCAGGTTCAGGCCGCCACCGAACCTAAATTTACACCCAAATTGAGCTCTCATAACACATAGCTCCCATAACGCATACACCCTGGGCCGTCCATTGAAGGGTGTGCATTATGAGGGGGTCTGACTGTAATAATAAATATATTTTGAGTAGTTTTCTAAGATCGAGATCATCACCTAGAAAGGATATATTTCCGTTACATCCACGTGTCATGCACGAGCTATCCGTGAGCTATTCGGCTAATCTCCCGCCGACGGCGCCGAGACGGCCCGCGTTGACATACTATTATTACATAATACCTATCTATAAGGAGAAACTTAAGTTATTATGTAACATAGTGAGCCGAAAAATACTACAACATTTCCCACAGGTCCGAAAGGGCAAAGTCATTCAGCTCCTTGAGACAATTGTGACCTCAATTCAAGCCCGATCTTCCCAATTCTTTTTTCACGATCTGACCCTTGAATCTGAGTTTAATAGGACAGAGGTGTTTTTAGTTCCTTATTTTCGAATTCACAATCCAGATTTGAGCAAGATTTGAGCAAGGGGGTGGCGGAACATGGAAAAGAGACCAACACTCACAATTTTTTTTTCGTGGATCTGGCTGACCCCCTCCCCCCCCCTCCTCCTAAATATAGTATGTTTTCTGAGTTCCAATGTTTGTTTTTTCATCATAGAAGTTTAATTTTTCTTGATTCATGTCCTGATATACTCTAGCCATGTGACCATGAACTTGTAAGATCCACATCCGGCTTGAAAGTGTTCTGTGCATGGATCTTTACGCGGAGGAACATACGTGGGAAATTACTCAAAGCGGCAAGTTCTGTGATATTCATTGTTACCTCCCATATCATTGTCGGGATTGGTGCGTATAAAGCCTCGGCGCATACTTGCATAATCTCGCACTTCATTGATTCACTCCTCAATGCAGCAGACATTGACGGAGAGTTGTGCACAGCCACCGGAACGTCGAAATGTACCCCCCCTCCACACCCCCACTCACTCACCCGATTGCGTTCGGACCTTGATTTTTGGATTTAGCAAGTGAAATAATTTGAGAATTCGACCCTTAGTTTTTTAACTACATCCCGCCACCCCCTTGGATTTGAGACAAAGTGAAGATGTGTCGGGGGAATCTTACTTTCGGATGTTACAAAAGATTATCTTTTTGGGGGAAATAAACACTATATATGTCCAACACTACACTTCGAACTGCTTCATTAGATTATTGTTCCCCCCAGGAGTGGAGGAAATGGGGCTGGCAGTTTTTTACACATATCCATAATGTATGTACACTATTCTACCTACTCATAAATTGTGGCCATTAAATATTTCTGGATCCTGACATCTTTATTTGAGGAGTGGTGGATGACGGTAACAATCCTAAATTCTAATCCATGAAACATTGAAATACTATGGTATTCAGGTGAAAATTAAGCCTACCTGTGCCCAGTCAGAATATTCAGTGTTTCATGGTTTCCCAACAAATATTACATTCGTAGTCTTGGGCCGGAAGGTTCAGTATAATGCTGCATTGCTTAATTACAACAATCTACAAAAAATTAGGTGAATATATGTATATCATCATACGTTCGCAGGCCTTGAGAGACGCTTGACATAAATTAAAACGTGGATAGACGAAATGACCCAATTCAATTCAAGAAGCCTGCTCCCCATCGAGCCTATTGTTCTGATCCTTGTCCTTGCTCATACCAAAGAGCTAAGCATTTGTTGTTAAAAGTCGTGTTTTGCCCGTCATATTGACTCACGTATTTGATATCCTTAACACTAAGTTTGTGGAGTTTGGCACCGGTGCCCTCACCCAGCGCCGCCTCTGCGAGACCTGAAGAATTGTGTCAACACATTATGCATACCCCGCAGATTCTGAACGTACCAGTCTTAACATCTTGCAACTGAAGCATGCTATTGCCAGGGTTAGAAAATTTTGGTCATAGGTCGACGAGCATAGTGCCGTACCGATCTTCGATGGTATCTTCGACTACCAGGCGCTTTACATGCACCTCCTTCTCTTGGCCGATTCGATGGCATCTGAGCGCGGAAATTAGCTGAAGGGTGCCAACATATCGAGAACGAGTGAAACGTACCGATCATATGCTTGAGCTTCAGCAGCATAGTTCCATGAAAGATCCATACTGAACAAAGGATCATCAGAAAATTTCCCCCGACGTCAGATGAACATCATACTTTACAATTCGATTGGCTGATACGAGATTAAGGCTAGTGGCAAGATGGTTAAGCCAGCCGTCAAAACAGAGTAGGAGATGAAAACTCACCCAACACTCCCACACTTTGTACTAGATGACAGTCATTAATGTACCAGAAGTTCTATGAATCAATTGATTTCTTACCTGATAAGTATAACCTTTGGGCCGCCAGGCTGTTTGAAGGTTGCGAGAGTGGCATCCCTCGATGTTCTGTCCATCTTTCCATCGAAACGAAGGGTTCTGATACCATGTCGCGAAAGGAGTGTTTCGACAAGATCAAGCATGGAAGTCCCTGGAAAGAAAACACTTGAGACAAAAAGA